>Ga0078972_1004003_pt1 | contig 42185 bp, 32 predicted proteins | sample YelNatPaOPGAMG01_FD_67568 | JGI IMG/M metagenome (GOLD analysis project Ga0078972, IMG submission 67568) | Hot spring thermophilic microbial communities from Obsidian Pool, Yellowstone National Park, USA - OP-RAMG-01 (SPADES assembly) (version 2) | ecosystem: Environmental > Aquatic > Thermal...
AATTTTGTGTCTGTCAAGGAGCAAAAACGAAGAAATAGCAGCGCTATTTAAGAGTTTTTGCGACACAGACAGACGCTAAATTAACCGCAAAGATATTGCACGAATTAATCAGCGTTTCCTTAGGCAGCAGGATCCATATTATTTCACTCCGGTGCTTTTCGCCAGTTCTTCCGCGAGCTTGGCTATCGCCTTGCTTTCGATCCTCGACACATACGAGCGCGATATTCCGGTCAGTTTCGCTATCTCGCGCTGCGTCTGCGGGCGAAGCCCGCCCAAACCGTAGCGCATCTCGATTACCGCGCGTTCGCGTTTCGTAAGGCATTTTCCGAGCATGCAGTAAAGCTTATCCGTCTGTATCCTCAGCTCCGCCTGCTCCGGAACGAGGTCTTCGCGGGTCCCCAATATATCTATCAGCGATATTTCGTTTCCTTCCTTATCGACTCCGATCGGGTCGCTTAAAGACACCTCGCTGTTCGCCTTCCTGCTCGAGCGCAGCGCCATGAGCACTTCGTTTTCGATGCATTTTGCCGCGTATGTGGCGAGCTGCGTCCCTTTTCGCGGCAGGAACGAATTTACGGCTTTTATCAGCCCTATGGTGCCTATCGAAATAAGGTCGTCGGCCGAAATCGACGTGTTCTGGTACTTTTTCACGATATGCGCGACGAGCCGGAGATTATGCTCGACGAGGATGCTCTTCGCTTCCTCGTCCCCTCTTGCGCTCCTGTCAAGATATTCGGCTTCCTCCTCCTTAGAAAGCGGTTTCGGGAACGTCTTTCCCGACGATAAGTACCCGGCGAAGAAAAGCAGGTCTTTAATAAGCGCGAGCAGTTCAAACATAAAGAGCCTCCGCGAAGAAATTTCGTTCTCTTTATGTTTATGAGAAAAGAATCCGCAGATAGCAGCCCGCGGGAAATTTATTTACCGCGGGCAACGCTTACCGCGCCGCGTTCGTTTTTTCACACTCCGGCTTTCGGCGCGCCGGTTCGTCCGCATTTTCCATAGAGGGCAAACGAAAACGATAAAGATGCCGCCCGTCGATGTATGCCGTTCATTATTATCGAAACAAAAATCTGTACGGTTTGGCACATGTTTATGATAAAATATAGTATATATTCCGGCAATCCTCTTAAATCGACGGCTTTGAAAGGAAGAAATCCGATGGCTCATACGAACGAAGATATGGAATTGCTTAAACGTATAAAAGACAATATCGCGAAGGTGATCGTCGGAAAGGAGCGCGTGATCGATATGGTTCTCTGCGCGCTCGTATGCGGCGGGCACGTCCTTATCGAGGACGTCCCCGGCCTCGGAAAGACGACGCTCGTTTCGGCGCTCGCGCGTTCGCTTGACTGCAGCTTCCGCCGGATACAGTTCACGCCGGACGTGCTGCCCACGGACATAACGGGCTTTACGAGCTACAACATGAAAACGGGCGAACGGGAGGTCAATTTCGGCGGCATTATGGCGAACGTTGTCCTTGCGGACGAGATCAACCGCACCAGCCCTAAAACCCAGTCGAGCCTTCTCGAAGTCATGCAGGAAGGGCAGGTCACGATCGACGGCGTTTGTTACCCGGTCCCCCAGCCTTTCATCGTGCTGGCGACTCAAAATCCGGTCGAGCATATCGGCACCTATCCGCTGCCCGAGGCGCAGCTTGACCGTTTTCTTCTTAAAATATCCGTCGGCTATCCGGCTCCTGAAGAAGAACTAAACATACTTGCCCGCAACAAAGGCTCAAAGCCTTTGGAGCTCCTTAAACCCGTCGCGAGCGGCGAGGATATCATGCGCCTGCGCAGACGGCACGCGGAGATGATATGCGCGGAGCCGGTCCTTACGTATATCGTGTCCATCGCGAATTCGACGCGCAGAAATGAAAAAATAACCCTTGGCGTAAGCCCGCGCGGTTCCCTCGCGCTTATGAACGCCGCCATGGCGCGGGCGATGCTTCAGGGACGCGGCTTCACGCTTCCCGACGACGTCCAATACATGGCGGAAGCGGTCCTCGCGCACCGTATCGTAATAAGCCTCCAGGCCGTTCAGAGCAGGGAAACTCCCGAAAGCCTTATCGAGGAGATATTATTCAAAACAAAAGTGCCCGGTGTGTCATGAAGCCTTTAAGATGGTTTTACTACTTGATCATGTCTTTATGCCTCGTTTTTGGGATGTACTCGGGGCTTCGCGTATACTATATCGTTTTTTTCGCGCAGCTGTTCGTTGTCTTATCGGTCGTCGCCGTCGGCGTTTGGACGGTATGCGCGTTCAAATACAAGCAGGAACTATCCCACGAAACCTGCGTCAAAGGAAAAGAAGTGACGCTCCGCCTTGAAATCCATAACGAGAAGCCGTTTCCTCTTTCGCTTATCGAAGCGTCCGTCGAGGTCGTCTCGCGCAGGGAAAAAATAAGGCTCGTCTTTTCCCTCGCCCCGTATTCGGGCAAAACCTTCGAGATACCGGTTTCGACGCCCTACCGCGGACGTTTTAAAATCGGCATGACAAAACTCAAGATAACGGACGTCTTCGGCCTCGTCTCGTTCCCGTTCAACATGCGATGGCTTTCATTCTACCGCATGTGCGAGCTCGTCGTGCTGCCCAGAGCGCACGCGCCGGGAACGGTATCGGCGGACATAGCGGACACAAAATTATTCGGCGACGCTTATTTAAAGCAGGCGGAAACGGGCGACAGCGTTTCGGGCGCCCGGCCTTTGCGCGACGGCGACGCCTTAAAGCGCGTGCACTGGAAAAAATCCGCGCAGCAGGGGGAGCTTTTCGTAAAGCAATTCGAGTTCCCGGAACGAGAACGGGTCATGATAATGGTTGATACCGCGGTCCACGGGCTTTTTGGCGAGGAGGCGCTCGTCTACGCCGATACGGTCTGCGAGTGCGCGGCAAGCATCGCGCTGCAAAGCTTGTCGAGGAACCGAACCGTCCGCGTTATAAACAGCGCCGATTTCGGCGTGCCGTCGGAATGCGCAAGCCTTTGCTGTTTCGAGGCAGTCAGGCGCCATCTCGCGCTGCTTCCTTTCGTAAACGAAGCCGACCTTTGCGGCGCGCTTTTAAACGCCGGTTTTCGCGGCGAACGCAAGTACGAATTGTTCGTAATAACAAGGGGCGGGGCGGTTTCAACGCAGTTTTTGGAGCGCATCCTTGCGGCCTTCCGCTCTGTCACCCTTATAAATGTCGGCGGGCAAAAAACCGGCGGGTACATCAACACGATTCATGTTGAACCCGGAAGCGATGCCGCGCAGAGCCTTCGCGGCCTTTTATGACGTGGAATGAAAATGAAGTTCTTTAAATCCAAATACGCCTCGCACCTTTCGGATATGGTCTGCGCACTGCTGCTCGGCGCGTCAGTATGCTCCGTGCTGCTCCCGTCCGCAGGACTCGAAACCGGTTACGGCGGCTGCCTTCTTCTTACGGCGGCGGATCTCGCGCTCATATTTTTGTTCACCCGAAAATGGTGGATCCTTCCCGCTTTTCTTGCCTTCGCCGCGGGGATCGCATTGCTGATAACGGCGATGTTCGGCGTCGATCAGTATCTTTTGGAATATATCGGAGGTTTTATACTCCGGTGCGTTTACCCGTATACGAACGTCTCCCCCAATTCGGCGGACGCGCTCATGACAGCCGTTCGGCTTGCGTTAGCTCTCCCGCCGGCCGCCGTCTCGTACCTCTATTTTCGCAGGCTGTTCTTTTTCCCCGCGCTGCCTCCCGTCGCCGCCGCCGTCCTTTTATGGACGCATTATTCGAAACCCGACGTTTTCATTCCGGTCCTCATGATGCTTTTAGCGGCCGTCTTCTTTTCGATGGCGAAAACGACTGCAAACCGAATCAACCGGAAACTTCCCGATTCGGAAAAGATATCGGGCGCGCTCCTCGTGATGACCGCTATCGTTATAGTCCCCGTAATGCTGTTCTTTTCGTTCATCGCCTCGCCTGAAAAGGACGGCGACTGGCGCTCAAAAGGATTCGCTGATACCGTCGACGATTTCAGCAGTTATATGGGGTTGGGAGAGGGAAGGGACCCGGCGGAGGGCACTTTCGATACCTTTTCCGCGGGCCTTACTCCTTTGGAATACCGGTTAGGGGGCGATATCTCGCCCGATAATACCGAAGTGATGAGAGTTACGACGGATACGCCGCTCCTTTTGAAAGGCGCGGTTTTTGACGCGTACGACGGCAGCAGGTGGTATGACGGCCGCGCTCTGCGCGGATTTCGTTTGACAAGCTTTTTTTGGCAGGGGAAGCGCCGCGAGGTTTTCGGCCTCGGGAAACCCGACGGGGGCGTCGGCGCTAACGAGCTTTTCAACAGGCTGACGCGAAACATCGACCTTGCGATAACCGTTTCGAAGGGCGGAAGGACCCTGTTTTTCGCAGGAATGGCGCAGTCGCTGGAAAGCAGGGTCATAGACGTTTCGGACGTGTTTTTCAACGGCCAGTCAGAGATTTATACGTCGAAACCGCAATACCTGTTGTATTATAAGCTCAATACCGTGGTTTTCGACAGGGAGCTTGAAGGCTTCGACGATAATTTCAACGCTCTCGAAAAGATAACCGAAAACGCCCAGGACAACGAGTACGAGGCGATAAAAGAGGAGTACCTTCAATTGCCCGTGTCGCTGCCCGCGGAAGTGTTCGAAAAGGCGCAAATGCTTACCCGCGGCCGAAAAACGTCTTATGAAAAAGCGAAGGCTATCGAAAGCTGGCTCAGGGAAAATTGCACCTATACGCTTTCTCCCGGCGATCCTCCGGAGGATTCGGATTTCGTAGCCTATTTTTTAAAGACCCGCAAAGGCTATTGCGTTTATTTCGCCAGCGCGATGACCGTATTGGCGCGCGCGGCGGGACTCCCCGCGCGCTTCGTTACCGGTTACGCCCTTAAAAGAAACCCCATGTCGGGCGCCACAAACTCGTATGTCGCGACGAACGCGACCGCGCACGCCTGGACGGAAATCTATTTCAAAGGGATAGGCTGGCTCCCCTTCGATTCGACGGGATGGAATTCCGACGAAACCGCCGTTTTAAGCAGGCCCGAATCCGAAGGGCGTCCGCCGGTAATCACCCCTCCCCCGGCGCTGCCGCCGGATGCGCAGAAAAATGACGGCCTGAGCGCCTCCGATTCGGGCGCCATGCCGGATGAAATCAAGGCAATCCTTATATCGGCAGGTCTTTTGACGGCATCGTTTTGCTCGTTCGCGCTGATCCGCTCCATGCTGCTGCTGGCAAGCGCGGACGTGTATTACGGGCGGCTTTGCCGCAAACACAAAACCAACGCCGGCAGGGCCGGCGCCTGTTACGGAAGGATTTTGCGGCAGTTGGGCTTCTTTGGCGTCAAACCTGAGGCGGGAGATACGATAACGTCATTTGCGCGGCGCGCCGACGAGTTCTTTGGGAACAATGAAACGGCGCTCGCTTTCGGCTGCGTCATCCGGATGCGGTTCGGGCTCGTGGAACCGGACGACTCCGACGTAAAAAGGCTTTGCGAATTCAGCGCCGCGCTTGAAAAGCGCCTGCGCGCGAAGCTCGGGTTTCTTGGGTACCTTTGGCGGCGGATATTGATAGGGCGCTGATGCGGCCGGCGGCAAAACGTCCGCCTCTTGATTTCTTCAAGCGCGGCTTATGACGGCGTCTTTTTTACTTTTAATGAAAACGATCGTTATTTTTTCTCTTCCGCTTCCGGCTTTGCCTGTTCGCATTTTAGAGCGCCTCCTATTAGCTTTGCCGTAAGGTACAGCGGCAGCGAAGCGCCGAAGAGCAGCCAGAACCAGCCGAGGTTCGCAAACGCGTCAAAAAAGATGACCGGGATCGCGATAGCCGCGGCTTGGATCAGAAACGCGAGCAGCGTTTTAGGGAAATGCGCCAACGCCATCAGAAAAGAATTTTTGATATGTGCCCGAAGAGTGTTTTCAAACCTCGCGACAAGCGGATAGAACCATGCCGCCGCGAAAAGGATCACCGCCGCAAGTACGATCGCGAATATAAGAAAGAAAGTATTGTCGGGCTCCGAATATCCGACCGCGAACCAGATATCGCCCGCGAGTATGGCAAGGCACGCGAGTTCTATCAGCCATCCGAGCGTAGCTTTCTTAAAACCCGCCGCGAAATCCTTGAAGAATCCGGCGATCGGCATGCTGGCGCGTTCTCCAAGGAGTATGCGGAATATGCGCGTATAACAGGCAGCCTCCGCAGCACCCAGCGTAATAACCGGGATGCTGCAGAGGATGAACAGTAAATTCAGAATTATCAAATCGCCCGCGACGGAGAGCCAGTTCTTAAGCCGGTCGCCTAAAGCTGCAAGCTGTCTTCGCATTTTTTTCTACTCTTTGATCGAGCCTAAAGCGACGCCCGCGATTATGTATTTCGAAAGCACGAAATATACGATAAACAGCGGCAAAACCGACAACGACAGCGCGAGATAGACCGCGCCGTACTCGGTTTTGTAAATATCGCCTTTCAGCAGGCTGACCATTATCGGCATCGTATAGAATTCTTTCTTCGTCAGCAATATCATGGGTATAAACAGGCTGTTCCAATTCGTCACATAGGTAAAAATCGCCTGCGTGGCCATGGCCGGCTTCATGATGGGCAGCACTATGCCGTTGAATATGCGAAACTCGCCCGCTCCGTCGATACGCGCAGAAGCCACGATATCCAGATTCAGCGCCGAAAGCATATACTGCCTCATGAAAAATACTATCATCGGGGCGGCGATAGCCGGCAGGATAAGCGCAAGGAAATTGTTAGTCATGCCGATACGGTACATGAACTGATAAAACCCGACGCTTATTACCTGGGTCGGGATCATCATGACAGCCAAAATCATCGTAAAAAACGGCTGGCGGAGTTTCCAGCGGTATGCAAACAGCGCGTAAGCCGTCAGCGTCGAAAAATATATCGCGAGTATCGTGGCGCCGGTCGATATGATTACCGAATTGATGAATCCCGTAAAAGGATTGAACGTTTTGCCGGTAAGAACTTTCCAGTTATCGAGCAGATGCGACGAGGGGATAAACGAAATCGCGTGCTGCTGTATCTCGGGCGTACTGCGCGTCGAGTTGACGAGCATTATCACGAACGGCATAAGGCTCAAAACAGCGAGTATTATGCATACCGTGTAAATCACGATCTTGCCCGCCAAGGATCTTTCCTGGAATTTCGTTTTGCCTTTCTGTTTCATGCTACCGCCTCCTTTGCCGCCCTGCGCAATTCGCGTTTCCTGCGCCTCAATTCGCGTTTGGCGCGCACCTCGTACTTGTCGCGCATAAGAACGAATATGACCGCGGAGAGCACCGCGATGATCACGAACATGATCATGCTGGCGGCGGCCGCAGTATTATAAAGGTACTTGTTGCTGAACGCCTGCGCATAAATAAACACGCTCGTCGTCATGGTGGCGTTTGCGGGCCCGCCGTTCCAGATGAACAGCTTCGGGATGTCGAACATGTTCAAACCGCCGATCAGGCTTGTGACAAGCGTAAATATCAGGATCGTCCTCATGCACGGCAGCGTCACTCTGAAGAACGTCTGGCTCGGGGTCGCTCCGTCGATTTCCGCCGCCTCGAACAGATCCGGGTTGATACCGTTCACGCCGGCTATAAGGATTATCGTCGTATAGCCGTACCACATCCAGAACTGTATGAACGCCACTAAGAGCTTGGCCGCCCACGGGTCGTTCTGGAAATAAAACGGCTCTTTCAGTATCCCCGTCGATACGAGGATGTCGTTCAGCGGCCCGATGGGATATACGGTTATCGCGGCGAACAGGACCGCGATAGACGCGGCGGTGATGATATTGGGCAGATAGAACAATACCTTGAACGCCCCCTGGCCCCGAATTTTGGTCTTCCTCCTTGTAAACCACGCGGTCAGCAGCAGCGCGAGGCCGAGCTGCGGTATAAAGTTGATCGTCCAAATTATAATCGTATTTACCAGCGAATTTTGGAACGTTGCGTTGTTAATGATGCTTACGAAATTTGCAAACGGCTCTTCCAGGAATTTAAAACTTGTGGTCGCGACGCCCTTGAAATCGGTAAAACCTATAATCACCGTGAACAGCGTCGGGTATAGTGAAAATACAAGAAACGCAAGGATGAACGGGATACTGAACAGATAGCCGTATTTGCTATAGCTGACGCTCCTTATCTTATTGCTTTTTTGAAGCATAACTGCATCCCCCATAGGCAAAGATTTTATCCGGATACAACGGATATGGACGGACGGAAGAAATTCCGTCCGTCCACACCTGAAGAGAACTATATGTGCTGTTACCTTATTAAGCGGCGTCTATTCCGAGCGTGTCCTTAACGGCCTGCTTGAATTTAGCAATCGCTTCGTCGCGGGTCACCTGGCCGGAAGTGTACTGGCGTACCCAGTCGCGCCAGATCCTGTTGATGTCTTCGTCGTACTGCGTCAGGTTCTTGCCGTTCGCAAACTGGTTGGCCGGTACGAACACGTCAAACATGTTCTGTCCGTTGAGGAAGTCGATCTTGCCGTCGGACATCGCCATCACCGTTCCGGAAGCGACGGTATCCTTCGTTCCCTGCGTGCCGCTCCAAGTGCCGTTGGCCCAGCCGTACTGCAAGCCGTCTTTGTCGCACTGCAGCGTGATCCAATGGATAAGCGTCTTTACGGCTTCTTTCTTAGCGGGATCGTCGGCAAGCGATTTGTTCGCTATTACCCACGTGCCGCCCCAGAAGAATCCGATCGGGGGTTTGCAGACTGCCCAATCGCCGTAAGTCCCTTCGCCGATCTTCGTGCCGCCGCTGTTGCCGGCCATGACGTAGTTGATGAGCCATGCGGGTCCGAAGAAGCTGAATATCGGCTGCGGACCGGTCCCCTGCATGTCGGCGAACCAGGCTTCCTGCCAGTCCTGAGTATCGTTGTGGTATCCGTTGTCTTTGAGCTTTTTGGACCAGTCGAGGAACGCTTCGCGCTTAGGATCGATATAAAGCTTGCCGTCGACGACCCAGCCCTTGTCGGAGCTGTTTTCAATCGCGTGCCAGATGTCGCCGTCTCCGGAAACAATACCGTATCCCTTAGCCTTCAGTTCCGCGGCCGCCTGGAAGAATTTATCCCAGCCGGGTCCCACCTTGTCGGCAATTACAGCGGGATCATCGGTCCCCCACGTGGCTTTTGCGAGCGAGCGGCGATAGATCATAACGCCCCCTGTCGCCTGATAGCCGAGACCGACCACAGCTTTGTCGCTCGGGCGGGTACCGATATCGATCGTATACTGAGCGATGTCGGCCGCTTTAGTATCAGCCGCGACGTCGATCCCCAGATCCGCGTACGGCATCGCATAGCTGGACATGTCGCCCTGCGTATACTTCAGAACGAACGCGGACTCCGCGCAATACATATCCGGCGCGTCGGCTCCTCCCGCGGCCAGAGCCTGGTCCAATGCGGGCTGGTAGAGGCCGTCGGTCGTCGCAATGATCGTCGGGTTGACCTTGTACTTGAATTCCGGATGCAACTCAATGTACCTCGCGATCATCTTCGGCACTTCGTCGGTGAACGTATAGAGGTTTATTACCCCTCCCTCGGCCGGCGCGGCCGTCGCCGTTTGTTCAGCGGCCGTCGGTTCCGCGGCGGTAGGTTTTTCGCTCGCCGCCGGCTGTGCGCAGCCCGCGAATAAAGCAATGACCATCATCAGGCTCAAGAGAAACGCAATTGCCTTTTTCATAGCTTATATGTTTCCTCCTTAATAAATATTGTCACGGTGTGATATATGTGACGATGTAATTATATGGCGTGTTAAATAATAAGTCAACGATTTTTTCTTAAACGTTTTAAATTTATTTATTAATCAATTTAAAACAGGTAATTTATTTATAAAATCAGGCATAGTGTGGCAATAAAAACGTGAAGCAGGCGCCTAATCCAAAGCGCTTTCAGACGTTTTTCCATTATGATGAAAACGTTTAAGTTTTCATTAAATTTTTTGTAAAATCTAAAACCCCTTAGGAAATATCGTATGTTTGACGCGTTTATCCGATTTGCCGGCGCTTGATTTTGATGCGCTTTCTTGCTATTATACATGCATACAAAATAAATACAGAACGAGAGAAACGGGTTTTAATGATTACGATCAGGGAAATTGCGGAGAAGTGCAACGTTTCCGTGGCGACGGTGAGCAAAGCGCTGAATTATGCCCCCGATATCGGGATGAAGACGGGGCAGCGGATTCGCGAGACGGCGCGCGCGCTCGGATATTTTCCGAACGCCGCCGCGCGCGCGCTTCGCACAAGCCACTCATACAGTATCGGGGTGTTGTTCGTCGATGAAACGCACAGCGGCCTGACGCACGAGTATTTTTCGCAGGTTTTGAACAGCCTTAAAGAGGAGGCGGAACGCAACGGTTTCGACGTGACGTTCATAAGCCATAACATCGGCGATACGAGCATGAGCTATCTCGAGCACTGTTTATACAGGCACTGCGACGGAGTGGTCATCGCTTCCGTGAATTTTAACGACCCGTCTATAAACGAACTTTTAAAAAGCAGCATCCCCGTCGTAACGATAGACTATTTGTTCGATAATTGCAGTTCCGTCCTTTCGGACAACGTGCAAAGCATGCGCGACCTTGTAAAATACGTATACAGCAAAGGCCACCGCCAAATAGCGTATATATACGGGGAGGATACCGCGGTCACGCGTTCCCGTCTCGCAAGCTTTCACAAGACCTGCGAAGAGCTCAAGCTCACTATACCGGACGAATACCTGCGCAAGGGCGTTTACCACGACCCGCGCTCGAGCGGGTTGGCGACGCGCGAGCTCCTCGCGCTGAAGAACCCGCCGACCTGCATCATGTATCCCGACGATTTTTCCTCGTTGGGAGGCATGACCGAGATCGAGCGGCACGGACTTGTTATTCCCAGGGATATAAGCATCACGGGGTATGACGGAATATACTTAAGCCAGGTGCTTCGCCCGAGGCTTACCACGCTCAAGCAGGATTCCGAGAAAATCGGAAGGCTCGCCGCCAAACTGTTAGTCGACGCGATAAAATCGCCGAAAACGTATATCCCCACCCGCGAGGTCGTCCCCGGCGTGGTCTGGGAAGGCGAGACCGTAAAGCAGATCGACGCGGCCGATTAGGGAAACGCTGATTAATTCGTACAATATCTTTGCGGTTAATTTAGCGCCTGTCCGCGTCGCAAAAACTCTTAAATAGCGCTGCTATTCCTTCGTTTTTGCTCCTTGACAGACACTAAATTTCCTCGCAAATCTTATTGCCCTCATTTAATCAGCGCTTCCTTAGTTTTTTCGGATCGAACGCCGGTTTATCGTTCTTCGGCCGCGGTCGTCGGCAAATGATTTTTCGCATATAAAAAGAAAGGGCGCGCAAAACGCTTTTTTCATGCGTCTTAGCCGCGCCCTTTAGCGAAAAAGTCTTATGATAAGAGGCTCTGCTCTGTCTCCGGATCGAACAGGTGGACCAATGCCGGCGGGATATCGAAGTTTACGTAGTTCGCTTTGCCATGTTCGAGCGAATACTGAGCCATGGCCGTAGTCGGAACGCGGATTATGACATCCTTATCGTCAACGGTCACATGGAGGAACACCTCGCTGCCCATCATCTCGGATACGTCCACCTTTGCTTTGATGCTGCCCGGCGTGTCTTTCGGGACCAGCGAAAGGTGTTCGGGGCGAATGCCCAATATCACCTTCCCCGGCGCCTGTTTCTTCTGTTGAAGTATCCTTTGTTTGTTGTCCGGCAGAACGATCTCCGCGTTGTTCACTTTGACCGTATACCTGCCGCCCTGCAGCGTTAACTCAGCCTGGAAGAAGTTCATCTGAGGCGTGCCTATAAAGCCCGCGACGAACAGATTGGCGGGCTGATCGAAAACTTCCTGCGAGGAGCCGATCTGCTGGATATGCCCGTCCTTCATTATGACTATCCGGTCGCCGAGCGTCATCGCCTCGGTCTGGTCGTGCGTAACGTATATGAACGTCGTATTGATCCTCTCGTGCAGCTTGATCAGCTCCGCGCGCATCTGGTTGCGCAGCTTTGCGTCAAGGTTCGAAAGAGGCTCGTCCATCAGGAACACCTTCGGCTCGCGTACGATCGCCCGGCCGATAGCGACGCGCTGCCTCTGTCCGCCCGAAAGCGCCTTGGGTTTGCGCTGCAACAAGTCCGTAATGCCCAACATCTCGGCCGTTTCCCTGACCTTTTTGTCGATTTCGCGCTTCGGTTTCTTGCGCAGCTTCAGCGCGAACGCCATGTTGTCATAAACCGAATAATGCGGATAAAGCGCATAGTTCTGGAAAACCATCGCGATATCCCTGTCCTTGGGCAAAACGCTGTTCACCAGACGGTCGTCAATATAGAGCTCGCCTTCGGTGATCTCTTCGAGTCCCGCCACCATCCTTAACGTGGTGGTTTTGCCGCAGCCGGAAGGTCCGACCAACACGACGAATTCCTTGTCCTGAATCTCGAGGTTGAAGTTGTCAACCGCTACCAGGCCGTTTTCGAACACCTTTTTGATGTTCTTCAATGTGACCTTTGCCATAAGTCACGGCTTTACCGCGCGCAGCATCCGCTAACCGCGCGGCTCGCCAAAGCCCGCAAAAGTGGCTATGGCATTACGGCAGGTCTCCACACTGCCGCACCGCAAGCCGATACGGAAAATTCATACCTCCTTTTTTATGGCTTCTCCGGACAAAAATAGTGGAGTCGCCCGGCGCCGTATTTTTATCGGGCAGAGCCCAAAATGATTTCATAAAACGATAGACCGCGAACCGCGCCGCCTAAGTATGCCGATTCCGAAGCTAAGATAAACAAACCTCGCGCTTAATTATTGTAAACCTTCTTCGCGCGTACTGTCAATTATGATACGCGGAGTCCGTTTGCGTTTACAGCTTTATCTCGCATCTTGCGCATTCGCAGCCCGTCAGCCGCGAGCTCAACGCGTCCGGCTGGCTTATGCCGGCGAACAGCGTAAAGTCGTCGCTGTCTATCACCCGCTTTCCGCTCCCGTCCACCGCCTCGAACGCGTACGAAGGGACGCTTATGCTTATCCGCCGGCTCTCGCCGCGCTTTAGGCTTATGCGCTCGAACCCGCAGAGCTTGTGGTTCGGCACGGCCCATTTCGACTTGTTGTCGCGGATATAAAGCTGGACGACCTCGTCGGTATCGTACCTTCCTGTGTTGCGCACCGTAAACGTCGCCGTTTTGCTTGCGGAGTCGTAACTCAAATCCTCGCAGACGACCTTCGAATAGGTAAGGCCGAATCCGAACGGATACAGCACGTTGTTTTTCGCATAGCGGTAAGTGCGGTTTGCCATGGAGTAATCCTCGAAGGGCGGAAGCAGATCCGCAGTTTCATAAAACGTTACCGGCAGCTTGCCCGACGGAGACACGTCTCCGAAAAGAATATCCGCCAGCGCCTTTCCTCCCGCCTCTCCCGGATACCAGGCCTGTATGATCGCGTCGGCGTCCGCCTGCGGATTGACGCTGCTTCCGCTGGCCAAAACGATGACCGTCGGTTTTCCCACGGCGAGCACTCTCTCGACGAGGATCCGCTGGCTTTCCGGCAGGAACAGATCCTTTTTGTCTCCGGACGAAAAAGCGTTGTTCGTGTCGCCTTCCTCGCCTTCGATCGTGGCGTCCAGCCCGACGCAGAGCACGACGGCGTCCGAATGCTCCGCGGCCGTGACCGCTTCCGATATGCCGTCGTTAGGCATCCCTAAAGGCTGAAGCCTGTCCTTGTAAAGATGGCAGCCCTCGGAATAATAGATCCTGCCGTCAAAAGCCGACCGGATGCCTTCAAGGAACGTGATGAAATTATCCGAAGTCCCGTAATAGTTGCCGCGCAGCGCCTCGATATTGGAAGCGTTCGGCCCGATGACGCCGATAGACCTTATGCTCTTCCTGTCCAACGGGAGTATACCGTTGTTCTTAAGCAGCACCATGGATTTTCGGGCGCATTCGAGCGCCAATCGTTTATGTTCGCCGCATCCCACGGCATCGTAGCCGATCCCGTCAAACTCGGTCGATTCGTCAAACAGCCCCAAGCGCGCGCGCGTCCGCATAAGGCGGACGGCCGCTTTCGTAATATCCTCCTCCGAAATAAGGCCTTCCCTCAAAGCGATGAGAAGGCTTAAATAAGCGTTCCCGCAGTTTAAATCGCATCCCGCTTTGAGAGCCATCGCGGCCGATTCCGTCATGGTCGCCGTGACCATATGCCCCATGTGAAAATCCCGTATTGCCCAGCAGTCGGAAACAAAGTAGCCGTCGAATCCCCACTCTTTAAGCTTGCCCATCAGATAGCCGCTCGCGCAAGCCGGCTCGCCGTTGAGCCGGTTGTACGCCCCCATGACGCCCTCGACCCGGGCTTCCTTCACAAGCGCCTCGAACGCGGGAAGGTAAGTCTCGTTTAGATCCTTTTGCGATATCTTCGCGTCGAACTGATGGCGCGTCGATTCCGGTCCGCTGTGCCCCGCGAAATGCTTCGCGCAGGCGGCGGCTTTGATATATTTCCCGTCGCCCTGAAGCCCCTTGACGAAAGCGACCCCTAACCTCGAAGTAAGATACGGGCACTCGCCGTAAGTCTCCTGTCCGCGCCCCCAACGTGGATCCCTAAAGATATTTATGTTGGGCGACCACATCGTCAGCCCCTTATAGATGTCCCTGTCTCCATGGCGGCTGCTTTGGTTGTATTTCGCGCGCGCCTCCGTCGCGATAGCCTTTGCGGCGCTGTTGATAAGTCCGGTATCGAATGTCGCCGCGAGCCCTATCGCCTGCGGGAAAACCGTCGCTTTCCCCGCCCTCGCGACGCCGTGCAGCGCCTCGTTCCACCAGTTATAGGCCGGCAGCCCCAATCTTTCAATAGCGGGCGCGTTATGCCGAAGCTGCGAGGCTTTTTCCTCCGTCGTCATCCGCGAAACAATATCTTCGGCGCGCTGCTGTGCAGACAAACCCGGATCCCGATATTTTTCCATGGCACGCTCCTTTGGATATGATAAGTTCGAATATAAACATTACCTGTTCTGGATCTTAAACATACTAAGAATCATCGTTGAAAACGGCCCCAAAACGCAAGCCGCCGGCCGCGCATCGATAAACCCGCGGCCATGCCGCTTTGTCGCTTTCGTAATCGATTTCGACAAAATTATAATATACGTTTTTTCGGATGTCAACAATAACGGCGCTTAAAGCCGGCGTCGGGCGGCGGTTATAGCCTTAGTCATAAGTCCCTTGGCTTTTCGCGCCTAAACGGCCGAGAACGTACCGGCCGCTGCCGCTTAAATGCTCCCGCGTCCAGTTTTCAGGCGCGCCCGGCAGAAGCGCGGCGCTCGACTCGTTTTTATCGCACAGGCTCCAGTTGCACCAGCTTAAATCATGACGGTCAAGAAAGTCCATCCATTCGTCGCTTTGCTTTAAGAACGTGCCCCCGCTTCCGTCCGCCGCGCTTGTTCCCCATTCGCTCACAAATACCGCCGCTCCCGCGTCTAACGCCTTTTCGCACTTGCCTCGAAGCTCCGCGCCGTGAGTGCCCGCGTAAAAATGAAGCGTATACATTATGTTTTCAAACCCCAGCGGATCCGCGGCGCATATGTCGACGTCCTGGCTCCACGTCGGGTTCCCGACAAGTATTACCGCTTCGGGCGAGTTTTTGCGTATCACGGGTATTATGCGTTCCGCGTAAGGCTTAACGCTTTTCGCCCAGGTGACCTCCGCGCCGTTCGGCTCGTTGCATATTTCGTATATGATTCCGGGATTGTTTGCGTATAACAGGCTTATTTCCTCAAAAAACGCTTCGGCGCTTTCGACATTGGCGAGAGGATCGTTGTCGCTCAGTATATGCCAGTCGATAATGGCGTACATGTCGAGCGAGAGCGCCGCGTCGGCAGCGTTTATCACATCCCGTTTCACCGACGGGTTCGAAAGGTACCCGCCTTCGCCCGTATACATCGCAATGCGGAACACGTTCGCCCCCGCTTCTTTCGTCCTTCGTATGCTTTCGACGGACGCGAACCGGGGATACCATTGCATCCCGTGGCTGCTCATGCCGCGCAGCACCGCTTTTTCTCCCGTCCGGCCTGTAAGACGCGCGCCCGATACTTTTAGCGCGCCGTGATAAGACAAACCATTCCGGCTGCCATACATTTTCCCTCCCCCTCTCGTCCGGCGATATGCGCCGGCAATCGTTTTCGCTATGATTATATTTACTCGTTTGCCGCCGGTCAACAGAACGTAATAAATTTTACTATCCGTTTGTGAATTAAACGGCAAAAATACTTTGCTTTTAACGTTGTTATGGTATACAATATCGATATTACGAAATCGTTATCGGAGTATATGATGAAATACGGATATTTTGACGACGCCGCGAATGAATACGTCATCACCACGCCGCAGACCCCTCTTCCCTGGATAAACTATCTTGGCAACGACGCCTTTTACGGACTCATTTCGAATACCGGCGGAGGATACTGTTTTTACCGCGACGCGAAGCTCCGCAGGATCACGCGCTACCGCTATAACAATGTTCCCGCCGATACCGGCGGAAGGATGTATTACATAAAGGAGTCCGGCGCCGTATGGAGCCCGGCGTTCCTGCCGTCAGGGACGGCGCTCGACGGCTTCCGCTGCCGCCACGGCTTGGGATATACGGTATTCGAAAGTTCGAAGAACTCTTTGTCGGCGCAACTCAAATGCTTCGTGCCCGTGGGAACCGACTGCGAAATCAACCAGCTGACCCTTAAAAACGGAGGCGGGAAAAGAAAAGACGTCGAAGTGTTCAGCGCGGTCGAATGGTGCTTCTGGAACGCCGTCGACGACGCCTCCAACTTTCAGCGCAACCTCAATATCGGGGAAGTCGAGATAGACGCAAGCGCGATCTATCACGTTACCGAGTACCGCGAAAGAAGGAACCATTATTCTTTTTACAGCGTGAACCATCCGGTAAGCGGTTTCGACACCGACAGGGACGCGTTTTTAGGAAAATTCGGGTCTTGGGCGAACCCCGCCGCCGTCGCGGACGGGAAAAGCCGGAACAGCGTCGCCTCCGGCTGGTCCCCGATCGCCAGCCATAAGATCGAAATAAGCCTCGAACCCGGCGAGGAAAAGCGCCTCGTGTTCATAATCGGCTATGCCGAAAACCCGCCGGATAAAAAATGGGAGCGCAAAGGCGTCGTAAACAAGGCGCCCGCGAAAGATATCATTTCGCGCTTCGCGCGTCCGGAAGCGGTCGACGCCGCATTTTTAGCCCTCTCCGATTACTGGAAATCGCTTTTGTCGCGTTTCCATATCGAAAGCGGCGACGAGAAACTCGACCGTATGGTAAATACCTGGAACCAGTATCAATGCATGGTGACTTTCAACTTAAGCCGCAGCGCAAGCTACTTTGAAAGCGGGACGGGCAGAGGGATCGGGTTCCGCGACGGGTGCCAGGACATACTCGGTTTCGTCCATATGATACCCGAGCGCGCCCGCGGGCGGATATTGGACATAGCCTCCATACAGTTCGAAGACGGGAGCACTTACCACCAGTATCAGCCGCTTACGAAGCGGGGCAACGGCGACGCGGGAACGGGATTCAACGACGACCCGCTCTGGCTCGTTGCCTGCACGTGCGCGTATATACGCGAAACGGGCGACAGTTCCATACTGTCCGAGCCGGTTGCGTTCGACAATGTTCCGGGAAGCGAGCGTCCGCTGTTCGAACACTTGAAAAGAAGCATGCGCTATATCTCTTCGAACCTCGGCCCCCACGGCCTGCCGCTTATCGGGCGCGCCGACTGGAACGACTGCCTCAATCTCAACTGTTTCTCGGAGTTTCCGGACGTCAGTTTTCAGACCTGCGAAAACGTCACGGGGACAAAGGCGGAGAGCGTTTTTATAGCCGCTATGTTCGTTAAGTACGGGGAAGAATACGCGCGGCTTTGCCGGCTTTTCGGTTCGGCGGACGAAGCTGACAGGATCACGGAAGAAGTCGAAACGATGAGGAAAGCGGTCCTTGAGCACGGCTGGGACGGGGAATGGTTCCTGCGCGCGTACGACGCGAACGGAAACAAGGTCGGAAGCCGCGAATGCGCCGAGGGCAGCATATATATCGAGCCTCAGGGGTTCTGCGTAATGGCGGACATCGGGATCGCGCAAGGATACGCGCGGCTGGCGCTCGATTCCGTCGAAAAGCGCCTTCAGACGGAATTCGGGTTGGAGCTCCTGTCTCCCTGCTATACCGAATACCGTAAGGAGCTTGGCGAGATAACGAGCTATCCTCCCGGATACAAGGAAAACGGTTCGATCTTCTGCCATAACAACCCATGGGTATGCATCGCGCAGGCAAAGCTCGGCAACGCCGAGCAGGCTTATGAAATCTATAAAAGCATAACGCCGTCTTATATCGAGGACTTGAGCGATATACATAAATCCGAGCCGTACGTATACTGCCAGACGATAGCCGGGCGCGCGGCGGCGCGCTTCGGCGAGGCGAAAAACAGCTGGCTGACCGGCACCGCCGCGTGGGCTTTCGTAGCGGTCACCCAGCATATATTGGGCGTCCGTCCCGAATACGAAGGCCTTTTGATTGACCCGCTGCTCCCGCGCCATATAAAAGAATGCGCCGTCACGCGCGTTTACAGGGGGACCGAATACCGTATTAAAATCCGCAACACGGGCGAAAAGAAGGAAATGACCGTCGACGGCAAGCCTTTCGGCGGAAAAATCGTGCCCGCGAAAAGCGGCGGCGGATCGTACGACATCGAAGTCTTTATTTAACCGCGCAAAGGAGTAAACTTATGCCATTCCCATCGGATTTTATTTGGGGAGCGGGGAGCGCCGCTTATCAGACGGAAGGCGCCTGGAACGAGGACGGAAAAGGCGAAAGCATCTGGGACGAATTCTGCCGCAGGAAAGGCGCGATACGCAACGGCGACACCGGAGAGACCGCCTGCGACGCGTACCGCCGTTACCCCGAGGACATACGGTTAATGAAGGATATGGGGCTCAAAGCATACAGGTTCTCTCTCAGCTGGCCTCGCATCCTTCCCGAAGGCCGCGGAAAGGCAAACGAAAAAGGCCTCGCGTTCTATGACGCCCTCGTAGACATGCTCCTCGAGAACGGGATCGCCCCTTACGTCACGCTTTACCATTGGGATCTTCCATACGCTCTGCATACGGAGGGAGGATGGCTCAGCCGCAAGACAGCCGAAGCCTTTTCGGAGTTCGCTTACCTCGTCGCGAAACGCTTCGACGGACGGGTTCGCGACTATATAACCATGAACGAGCCGCAATGCTTTATCGCGCAGGGTTACGCGAGAGGCGTGCACGCTCCGGGGCTTACGCTCCCGGACGATCAGGTGGCGTTATGCATGCATAACGCGCTGCTTGCTCACGGGCTTGCCGTTGACTCTCTGCGCTCGGGGAGCGCCGCGCCTCTAAACATAGGCATCGTCTCGACGGGGCGCGTATGCTGTCCGGCCGGGGATACCCCGCGGGCGCGCGAGGCGGCGAAAGCCGCCGCCTTTTCGTTCGCGCAAGAGGACTGGTATTACACGCATCACTGGGTATTGGATCCCGCGATATTAGGCGGGTACCCGGAAAACTCCCCGGCCGTTGTCGGCAGGCTTGGACGCTGCGTCCCCGCTCGGGACTTTGACATTATCCGCGCGAAAACCGATTATATCGGTTTGAACGTCTATCACGGGTGCTACGTCGATGACGGCGGCGGATACGTGCCGCCCTATCCCGGCTATCCGCGCACCGCTTTCAAATGGCCGATCACTCCCGAAGCGATCCGCTTCGGAAGCGTCTGGCTTTACGAACGCTACGGCCTGCCCGTAGTCGTTACCGAAAACGGGCTGTCGTGCAACGACAAAATATATCTCGACGGGAAAGTGCACGATCCGGACAGGATAGATTTCCTCCAAAGGTATCTTAATGAGCTGAAAAAAGCGTGCGAAGAAGGCGTCCCCGTCCGGGGATACTTTCACTGGAGCCTTACGGACAATTTCGAATGGTCGTCGGGTTACGACGAAAGGTTCGGACTCGTTTACGTCGATTATCCCACGCAGCGGCGCATCCCAAAGGATTCCTCGTTCTGGTACGCCGAAGTTGTCAAAAGCAACGGCGCGAACATAGGCGCCTGAAATTAGCGCGCCGCCTGACATTCGCCGATATTTCGCGGCTTTTTTATCCGTCAGCCGGATTTCGCCGTCCGTTTTTTTCTCAGCATGTCGAAAGGCTTCAAGCCGTAAGGGCAGGCGATCAAAAGCGGTTCGCACGGATGGGGCGCGCCGGTCCTCCTCTCCCCTTCCGGCGTGAATATATCCGTTACGGTAAACGTCCCGTCTACGACGGGCGACAAGACCTCGAGTTCGTCGCCCGCCAGGAATTTCCCGCGCTGTTCTATCCTTATGAGCCCGTCTTTGTTCTTTTCTCCCGTAACGACCGCGACGAAATCGTACTCGCTTGCGGGAGCGCACCCTTCAGTGTCCTGCCCCTCCTCCCTCGGGTCGCCGAAATAAAAACCGGTCGTGAACGCCCTGCTCCCCGCCTTTCCGGCTTCGGCGAGAAGCGCTTCGTCGAAGCCTTCCCCGCGTTCAAGCGCGTCAATCGCGCGGCGGTATGCTTTCGTCACGCAGCCGACGTAATACTGCGATTTCATCCGCCCTTCTATCTTCACCGACGTTATTCCCGCCTCGGCCATTTTCCCGAGATGGCGGATCATGCAAAGGTCTTTCGAGTTCAGTATGAACGTGCCGCGCCCGTCTTCGAACACGGGAAAATACTCGCCGCCGCAACTCTTCTCGCTCAGCGCGAACTCCCACCTGCACGGCTGCGCGCATTGCCCGCGGTTCGCGCTCCTGCCCGTCAAAAAACTGCTCAGAAGGCAGCGCCCCGAATACGATATGCACATCGCGCCGTGCGCGAAAGCCTCGATTTCGAGCGTGTCGGGAGTGTTTTTCCGTATCTCGGCTATCTCGCCAAGCGAAAGCTCGCGCGACATGATGATGCGCTTTACTCCCTGTCCGTGCCAGAACAGGGCGCTCGCGCTGTTCATGGTATTCGCCTGCGTGCTGAGATGGACGGGGATACCGGGAGCGATCTCTTTGACCGTCCGAAGCACCCCCGGATCGGAAACTATAACCGCGTCGGCGCGCGCTTCTACGAGCCCGCGCAGGTATTCTCCGAAACCGTCGAAATCCGCGTCGCGAAAGAACGCGTTTACCGCGACATAGAGCTTCTTTCCCCGTTCATGAAGGTACAGAGCGGCTTGCTTTATTTCGTCGGCCGTAAAATTATCCGCGTAAGCGCGCAGCCCGTAAGACTTCCCCGCCGCGTAAACGGCGTCCGCGCCGAAATATTCCGCCGTTTTGAGCGTCCGCATATCGCCCGCCGGCGACAGCAGCTCAAGGCGTCGCATCCGGAGACGCGCTCGCCGCGGCCGCGGCGAGCAGCTCGTTATATTTCTTGATATTCGCGTTATGCTCTTTGAGGGTCTTCGCGAACACGAGGTTCCCCTCAAGATCCGCGTTGCAGAAATACAGGTATTTCTGGTTGATATAATCGGGGTCGGGATTGAGCGCGGCTTCTATCGCCTTTTTACCGGGGTTGCATATCGGCCCCGCGGGCAGCGCCGGAACGACGAACGTATTGTACTTCGAATCGGTCTTTTGTTCCTCCGCGGTGTACGGAGGTTTCCTGCCAAGCACATACCGCAGCGTGGCTTCGGATTGCAGCTTCATTTTTTCGGAAAGCCTGTTGCGGAATACCGCCGAAACTTTTACGAAATCCTGAGGCAGCGACTCCCTTTCTATTATCGAAGCAAGCGTGATCGCCTGATCCACGGTCAGCCCGGCCGCCTTGGCTTTCTCCTCGTTTTCGGCCGTGAAAACCTGCCTGAACCTGTCGAGCAGCCTCGTTATGACTTCGGTAGGCGTCGCGTCCTTATAAAAATCGTACGTGTCCGGAAAAAGGTACCCCTCGAGAACGTACTTGCGTTCCGGGTCGGCGGCATTCTGCGCGTCCTTCACGAAGGAATAGCCGCTGAAAGCGTCCGGATCGGCGCAGATATCGAGGAACTGCTTGGCTTCGTCCTCGTCGAAAACGCCCTTATCCGCCAGCGTCCCGGCCATGTCTTCGACGGTCATCCCTTCCGTAAGCGTCACCCTCGCGATCTGCCTCGTCCCCGTGCCCGCGGCGAGCACGGAGATGATCTGGTCGAAGGTCATCGAAGGCGAAAGGTTGTAAGTCCCCGCCTTTAGCTTCGAACCCATGTCGTTGAAATCGACGTATATCTGAAAAACGAGCTTGTTGCGTATTATCCCGTTCTCGTACAATATGTTCGAGATGGACGACAGCGACGATCCCGCCTTTATCTGAATGGTTTTAACTATGCTCGCGTCGCTGCTCACCGGATCGAAGTAATTCCCTTTCACATAATCGTAAGCGGAAACGCCTATCAAAACCATCAGCACGGCGCTTGCGATCAGTATCGCGAGCGGTTTGAGCACGCGCCAAAAAACGGCCGGCAGAGAAAAGTCCCTCACGGAGCCCCTCTGCTCGCATTTTTCGGAGGGCTCCCTCTGCGCCGTCTCCACGGCGAACTCGCGGGTCTCCTCCATGTCGGGCGAATAATCCCTAACTTTCCTGTTCCTGTATTTTTTTTCCGCGCCCGCCTTGCCGTCCCCGAAAGCCTCAAGCCCTCCCCGAGGACCGGCATCAAAATCTTCGGGCCTGTTGTTCCACATGCCTTATTCCTTCATAAAATCGAGCCCAAGGTCGCAGGCGTCTCCCAAAATCTTATAGATGTCCGCCATCAGCGTCTGGAATCTGTATTCGGCGGAGAAATATTCGGTCACGTCCTTGTTGAACGCGAGCACTTCGCCCAACTTTTTGATCTTTTCAAGAAGTTCGGCCGAAGGCTCGGTCCCGGACAGATACCCTGCCTGCGCTTCGAGCTGCATCTTCTTATAGTCTTTCAGCAGCGATTTCGTCTGCTCGTCGGCCATGACCAGGCTTTTCAGCCTTTTGTATTCCTTGTACTCCTCGCTGCTGCGTATCTCTTTGGCCAGCTCATACGCCTTGTCGTAAGCAAGCATCAGTCGCCCCTCCTCTCAGATATCGATTATTATCGGCAGTATCATCGGATTCCTTTTCGTGTTGTCGTATAAAAAGCCGCGAAGCGCCTTCTTTATGCGGTTCTTTATCGTCGTCCACTCGGTTATCCTGTTTTCCTTGCAGTCCTCGACGATATCTATTATTATCTTCCTTGCCGCATCGAGCAGGTCGCCCGACTCGCGCATGTACACAAATCCGCGGGAAACTATATCCGGCCCGGATATCAGCTCGCCGGTCTCGTTCGAGATAGTGACGACGACTATGAACAGCCCGTCCTGCGACAGCTGCCTCCTGTCGCGGAGCACAACGTTGCCCACGTCGCCGACGCCTAACCCGTCGATTATTATGCTCCCCGACGGGACCGTCTCCGTAGCGCGCGCGCCTTTTTTCCCTAACTCTATGACCCTTCCTATCTCGGGAATGAATATGTTGTCCTTCTTTATGCCCACGCTCTCCGCAAGCGCCGCGTGGCGGTACAAGTGGCGGTATTCCCCGTGCACAGGTATAAAATATTTGGGCTTTGTAATCGTGAGCATCAGTTTGAGCTCTTCTTCGCACGCGTGTCCGGAGACGTGTATCTCGGCCATCTCCTCGTTTATCACGTCCGCGCCCTTTCGGTAGAGCATGTTTATCACGTCGGAGATATACCTCTCGTTTCCGGGTATCGCGGAAGCGGAGATGATCACGAGGTCGCCGGGTATCATCTCTAACTTTTTATGCTCCCCCGCCGCCATGCGCACGAGCCCGGACATGGTCTCGCCCTGGCTGCCCGTCGTAAGTATCACGGCTTTCGACTTTTCGAGTTTCTCCAGCTCCTCCGGCTCGATCAGCAGATCCTCGTCGAAATCGAGGTACCCCAATTCCTTCGCTACTTTGGCGATCTTGAGCATGCTCCTTCCGGACAGGCAGACCTTCCTGCCGAAACGCTTCGAGGCGGAAAGTACCTGCTGGAGCCTGTGTATGTTGGAAGCGAACGTCGCCACTATTATCCTTCCCGACGCTTTCTTGAAGAAGCTCTCGAACGCTTCCCCAACCCTGCTCTCCGACATCGTAAACCCTGGGCTTTCTGCGTTCGTGCTGTCGGACAGCAGGGCCAGAACCCCTTTTTCGCCCAAGGCCGCGAACTTCGCGAGATCGATTACCTTGCCGTCCGTCGGGGTATAATCCACCTTGAAATCGCCGGTATGTATTATCGTCCCCGCCGGGGTATGGATCGCGAACGCAAGCGCTGCGTCGATGCTGTGGCAGACCTGTATCGCCTCTATTTTGAATGTCCCCGCGGAAAACGTATCGCCCGCCTTTATTTTCCTGAACTCGACGCCTTCGACCTTGCGTTCCGCGAGCTTGGTATCGATCAGGGCGAGCGACAAGTCCGTCCCGTAGACGGGAGCGCCTATTTCCGAAAGCACGTACGGCGCGGCTCCGATATGGTCTTCGTGCCCGTGCGTAATAAGGACCGCTTTTATCTTCTCTTTGTTCTTCTTAAGATAGCTTATATCCGGTATGACGTAATCGACTCCGAGCATATCTTCTCTCGGGAACGCGAATCCGCAGTCTATGACAATGATCTCGTCCCCGTATTCGATTACCGTCATGTTTTTGCCCACTTCGCCTATGCCGCCAAGCGGGATGATCCGTACGTTTTCCTTTTGAGCCAAAATTATTCTTCCTTATCGTTAACTCGTACAATAAATTTCGTACAATATATAATAATGCATTTGATTTTTTTGCGCAAGCGCCGCAAAGAGGCGCGATTTTAAATAATTTGAGAACTTGGCCGGCGGATTTTAAGTATGATTTTTATTTTTTGAGTATCTTTTTGACCATGTCCGAATATTTTTCGCAAAGCTCCTCCGCGAATTCCTCGGAAAAACCTTCGGTCCGGATCATTATTTTCGGATGGGTGGGGTGAGGGCATATGTATCCGTATCCGTTCTCCTCGTTCATCCGCAGCCCCTCGCCCGCTTCCGCGCCGCCCTGCTGGTACACCGTCTTTATGACCCTGCCGATATCGTCCCAGCCGCAGTTTATCTCGCGCACGCGCCTGTGCCGGGGCTCGAACATCGAGGCTATCCCGGCTATCGTCGTCCCCGTCCGAGCCATATGCAGCGCGAGGCGGCACAGAGCGTATACGCCGTCGAAAAGCATCCTCCGAGAGTCTATGCTCATGGACAGAAGCGACTCCTCCTCCGACACGTACGACACTTTCAGCCCGCACATCTGCGCAAGCGAGACCGCGCTGCGGCTCACGCCGGAAGGAAGCTTGACCTCGCCGCCTTCCGTTGACGCGAATATCAGATAGTAGACTATCGAAGCGAACCCGTCTTCGTCCACGACGCCGCCGTCCGGCAGGTAAAGCGCGCATGACGCGCCGCTCCGGTTCACGCTTGCGGCGAACGCCGCGCCTTCGCCGCGTCCGACTCCGCGCGCGTCCGCGTTGAAATCGACGATTCGGACCCCGCATTTTGACAATACCCTCGAGGCGAAAGCGTCGATTTCCCTTCCTCCGCGAACGGCGACGCAAAGCCCCGCTTTTTTTATCGCTTCCGCGTCGAAGCCCCCGTAAACGGAGCCCGTATAGAGCTCCTCCGCGGCCCCGATAACGGATTCCCTGCCGCAGGCCCTGTGCGCGATCCGCTCCCCCTGCGCGAAGTACTTGGATTCTATCTTTTTTCTCGCGTCCTTTGAAAGCAGATACAGCGAGGGCTCGTATATGTCGGCGGACAGCTTGTTCTGTTTCTGCGTCCTCACCGATACGCATAGCCCGGCCCCCAACATTTGCGCGACTTGCGCGCATACCGGCTTGACGGCGCCGTTCATCGTGAACACGTCGACTCCGCTCTGCGTGAATATCCCCGCCGCCTGTTTTATCACGGCGTTTGAAAAATCCGCGCCGTCCGAACTCAGCGCCACGCTTTTCCCGGACATGTATTCCGCCGCCGCGCCGAATATCCTTCCTAAACGCAAAGGCGTGAGATCCGCGCCGGTATCGCCCGTAAATCCGTTTTTGCCGAGGAAACCGGCGCGCTCCCCGTATCCCCACACGATGTTCTCGTTTACGGAAACGCCCTCTCCTATCCTTTTGTCCGGCCAGATCTTTACGCGCGGTGAGACGGTGTTGTCTCCCGATAAAACGCACCTTTCGCCTATGACCGCGCCTTCATAGACGGAGCTTCGCTCGCCTATGCTGCTCCCCGCGGCGACGACGCAGCCGCTGAGCTTAACGTTCCTCGACGCGGACGCGCCCTCGAGCAGCACGCTCCTTTTTATGTTGCAGCGGGAAGCAACGCGCGCGCCCTTCCCGACCGCCGAAAACATGCCAATCCTCGCGCCTTCGCCTATCACGGCGCCCGGCCCGATGTAACACGGAGCCTGTATCAGCGCGGAATTGCTTATATCCGCGCCCTCGCCGACATAGACTCCGGAGGCGTTCTTCGCGTCGATCTTTACGTTTACCTCTCCGCGAAGCAGGTCTTCATGCGCCTTGATATAGCTTTCTATGTTGCCGACGTCGCACCAGTACCCCGAAGCGACGTACCCGGATATCCGCATCCCCTTGCGGAGCATGAGCGGGAACAAATCTTTGGCGAAATCGAAGCGTTTCCCCTCCGGAATAAGCTCCAATACCTCGGGTTCGAGTATGTATATGCCGGTATTTACGGTATCGCTGAAAACGTCCTCCCATCCCGGCTTTTCGAGGAACCTCTCGACCCTGCCGTCCCCGTTTGAAATAACGACCCCGTATTCGAGCGGCTCGCCCATTTTTTTAAGTATGATCGTAGCCGTCGCCCCGGTATTCTTATGGAACACCGCCGCGTCCGTTACGTCGATGTCGCAGAGCGCGTCCCCGCTTATTATCAAAAAGGCGCCGTCGACGAAACCCGACGCGTTTTTGACGCTGCCCGCCGTGCCCAGCGGCTCGTTTTCGATATAATACTCGATGTTCACGCCCTTGCGCCCGTCGAAATACCCGATGATAGACGACGGCATGTACATGAGCGTGAAAGCGAGATCGACAATCCCGTGCTTCTCAAGATGCTCGACCGTATATTCGACAAGCGGCTTGTCAAGAAGCCTGACCATCGGTTTTGGCATACAGCAGGTGAGCGGCTTTAAGCGCGTCCCTTCCCCGCCCGCCATAACAATCGCTTTCATAAATAAAAACGCTCCGAAAAAAATTCGCAGCGTTATTATGCGCAAAGGCGTCAAGGCGTATTCTATATTATATACTTCTGAAGGTCGTTATCCTTTATCTGTTCTTTTAAGTGTTCCTTTACGTAATTCGCGTCGATCTCGACGTCCATCATCGGATGCTCTCCCGTCGCGTTATACGATATGTCTTCGAGAAGCGATTCTATAACGGTATGCAGGCGGCGCGCGCCTATGTTTTCGGTCGTTTCGTTGACGACTACGGCGTATTTCGCTATCGCTTCGAGGGCGTCGTCCTTGAACACGAGCCTGATGTTGTCCGATTCGAGCAGCGCCTGATACTGTTTTATGATAGCGTTCTTGGGCTGGGTCAGTATCTTGCGCATGTCCTCGGCCGACAGGCTTTTCAACTCCACCTTAATCGGGAACCTGCCCTGAAGCTCCGGAATGAGATCCGAAATCTTCGACACATGGAAAGCGCCCGCGGCGATGAAAAGCATGAAGTCGGTTTTCACCGGCCCGTATTTCGTCATCACCGTGCTTCCCTCGACGATAGGCAGTATATCGCGCTGCACCCCCTCGCGCGACACGTCGGGGCCCTGCCCCATGTTCTTCCCCGCTATCTTGTCTATCTCGTCTATGAATATGATCCCGTCCTGCTCGGCGCGCTCAATCGCCGTCCCTATGACCTCGTCCATGTCGATGAGCTTATCCGCTTCTTCCTGCGTGAATATCTTGCGGGCTTCGGCGACCGTTACCTTCCGTCTCTTTGTCTTTTTCGGGAGTATGCTTCCCAACATGTCCTGTATGTTGATGTCGCTCCCCACTCCCGCTATCTCGATCCCTATCGCCGTATTGTCCTCGACCTCTATTTCTATCATCCTGTCCTCGAGCCTTCCCGCGCGCAGCTCGGACAGTATCTCCTCGCGCCTGCTCATGCGTTTTTGGTGCTCCTCCTGCGTTTCGGGCGGAGGGGAGGAACCCTGCCCCAACAGCGCCTGAAAAGGATTCACCGGGGCGGAAGGCCTCCTCTGCGAAGGCGCAAGCGCGTCGACGAGCCTTTCCTCCGCCATCTTTTCCGCCTTGGAAAGCACGCTCTCGCGGCGGGACGCCTTAACCATCCGGATAGACGCTTCGACAAGGTCTCTTACCATCGAATCCACATCGCGGCCCACGTAACCCACCTCGGTGAACTTAGTGGCCTCGACCTTTACGAAAGGCGCGTTCATAAGCTTCGCCAATCTGCGCGCGATCTCGGTTTTCCCGACGCCGGTAGGCCCTACCATTATTATGTTCTTCGGGGTTATCTCCTCGCGCATCTCCTTCTCGACCTTGTTGCGGCGGTACCTGTTCCGAAGCGCGATAGCGACCGCGCGTTTCGCCTTGTCCTGTCCGATTATGTACTTATCGAGCTCGCTTACTATCTCCCTCGGCGTAAGTTCAGACATCTCAGACCTCCTCGACGGTTATCACGTTGTTTGTGAACACGCATATTTCGCCCGCTATCGCTATCGCCTTCTTCGCTATTTCGAGAGCGGAAAGCTCGGTGTTTTCTTTGAGCGCCTTCGCGGCGGCGAGAGCGTAGCTCCCGCCGGAACCGATCGCCGCGATCTCGTCGTCCGGAGTGATGACTTCGCCGCTTCCTGAGATTATAAGCAGCTCGTCCTTGTCCGCCGCTATGAGCATCGCTTCAAGCTTTCGCAGCACCTTGTCGCCGCGCCATTCCTGGGCGAGCTCGACGGCCGCCCGCTGGAGGCTGCCGCTGTACTGCTCGAGTTTCGCCTCGAATCTTTCGGACAGCGTGAAAGCGTCCGCGACCGAACCCGCGAACCCGACGACGACCTTATCGTCGAACAGGCGCCTTACCTTTTTGGCGTTGTGCTTCATTATCGTGTTCTGGCCGAACGTTACCTGGCCGTCGCCCGCGACCGCGCATTTTCCGAAGCGCCTCACGGCTACTATCGTCGTACCTTCCATCATCCTAAACCTCTTTCTTTAAGGGCGCGCGCGATTTCGCGAATCTCTTTCAAAGCCCGAAGCGAGATCTCCCGCTTCCTTTCATCTTTGCGCGTTCCCGAATCTATTGTATTCATTATTCCAAAGTTAATATTCATCGGCTGGAAATCGCTCCCGGAGTACCCGGACACATACGCGGCGAGCGCCCCGCACGCGGTGTCGCGCGAGAAACGCGGCCTTTGCCTCCCCGCAATATCGCAGCCCGCGAAGATGCCCGCCAACATCCCCGAGGACGCGCTTTCGACGTAGCCTTCGACTCCCGTTATCTGCCCCGCGAAGAAAAGGCCGGGCCTTCGCCTCATCTCGTAATATTCGTTCAGCAGCCCCGGGCTTTTCAGGTATGTGTTCCTGTGCATGACGCCGTACCTGACGAACTCGGCGTTTTTGAGCGCCGGTATCATTCGAAAGACCCTTCTCTGCTCCGCGAATTTCAGGTTCGTCTGGAACCCGACGATGTTATATAGCCTTCCCTGCGCGTCCTCGCGCCTTAACTGCGCGACGGCGAAAGGCCTCGTTCCGTCCGGGCTCCTAAGGCCCACCGGTTTTAACGGCCCGAAGAGCAGGGTCTTAAAACCCCGTTTCGCCATAGTCTCGACCGGCAAACAGCCCTCGAAAACGCTCCCGTCCTCGAATCCGTGCACGTGCGCCGTTTCGGCGTTTACGAGAGCCTCGTAGAATTCCGCATACTGCCGCTCGTCCATCGGGCAGTTTATATAATCGCTGCCTTTGCCGTATCTCGAAGCCTCGAACGCTTCGCTCATGTCAACGGATTCCGCGGACACTATCGGCGCGGCGGCGTCGTAGAACGACAAAGCGCCGCCCGCCGCTTCGCGTATTTCGGAGGCCAAAGGTTCCGACACGAGAGGCCCCGCCGCTACGATCACGACGCCTTCCGAAGGCAGTTTTTTTACCTGTTCGCGGACGACCCGTATATTCGGAGCGTTTTTCACCGCCTCCGTAACGTATCTTGAGAATTCGTTCCTGTCGACCGCGAGCGCCCCGCCCGCGGGTATCTTCGTTTCGTCCGCGGCTTTCATTATGAGCGAACCTAATTCGCGCATTTCCTGTTTCAAAAGCCCGACCGCGTTGAGAAGTCCGTCGGCGCGCAGCGAATTGGAACATACGAGCTCGGCGAAGTTTTCGCTTGTATGCGCGGGAGAGAAAAAAAGAGGTTTCTGCTCGAACAGCGTCACCCGCGCGCCTAAGGCCGCGAGCTGCCACGCGGCTTCGCATCCCGCGAGCCCCGCTCCTATTACGACCGCGCTATCCCTCTTTTTCATCTTTCCTGCGTTTGTTTTTGACGCATTCCGGATTGGGGCATTTCTTATAGCTCTTTCCGTTTGACATGCGGCGAAGCACCATCATCGAGCCGCACGCTTCGCATTTTTCGTTTATGGGCATATCCCACGACACGAAATCGCATTCCGGGTACCCTTCGCAGCCGTAAAAGGTCTTCCTCGTTTTCGCGGACTTCTTCTCCGCGATCCTTTTCCCGCACTTCGGGCAGGGCGCGTCGATGTATTTTACGACCGGCTTCGTGTTGCGGCATTCGGGATATCCGGGACAGGCGAGAAAAGTCCCGAACCTGCCGTCCTTGTACACCATGTTCCTGCCGCACTTTTCGCATACCACGTCAGATTCCCTTACCGGTAGCTCGACGCGCTCGACGCTTTTTTCCGCGGCCTCGAGAGTCCTTTCGAACGGGGCGTAGAAATCGCGCAGCAGCTTTTTCCACTCCTTCCCCCCGTTCTCGATATCGTCTAACTCGTTTTCGAGCCCGGCGGTAAACTCGACGTTGACGATATCCGGGAAATGCTCCTTCATCAGCCTGTTGACGATAACGCCGAGTTCGGTGGGCTTCAGCGCCTTTCCTTCTTTGGAGATATACTTTCTTTCCTGTATAGTCGAAATGATCGGCGCGTAAGTGCTCGGCCGCCCGATGCCCTTTTCCTCGAGCGCCTTTACTAACGTCGCTTCCGTATATCTCGCCGGAGGCTGCGTGAAATTCTGTTTCGGAGTGATGTCTACAAGGCGGCAGACTTCGCCTTCAGAAAGGGCGGGGAGTATGCTGTCCTTCTCCTCTTCGTCCGCTCCGTACGCGGCGGTATAACCCTTGAATATAAGCCTCGAACCCGCCGCCTTGAAAACGCAGTCGCCCGCGTTTATATTCACCGCCAGCGTTTCGTATTCCGCGGGCTTCATCTGGCTTGCGACGAAACGGTTGTATATAAGCTTATACAGCCTGTACTGGTCTTTTGTAAGAGCGTCTTTGAGCGAATCCGGCCTAAGGCGCATGTAGGACGGCCTTATGGCCTCGTGCGCGTCCTGCGCTTTTTTCGATTTCCTGAAATAATTCGGAGTCTCGGGCAGATAATCCGCTCCGTAAACTTCCGCTATATGTCCCCTGACCGCCGCGAGAGCTTCTTCGGAAACCCTCGTCGAGTCCGTCCTGATATATGTCACGAGCCCGACCGAGCCTTCTCCGGGTATCTCGACGCCCTCGTAAAGCTGCTGGGCGACGAGCATCGTGCGCTTTGCGGTAAACCCCAACGCTCCCGCCGCCGACTGCTGAAGGTAGCTCGTCGTGAACGGAGGGGGCGCGCTTTTTTTCTTCGCGCCTTTCTTGACGCTGTCAACAACGAAATCCCTGCCGCGAACGGCTTCGAGTATCTCGTTCGCCTGCCGTTCGTTTTCGAGTTTCTTCTTTCCGTTTCTCTCGAAAAACTTCGCCTCGAACCGCTGGGTCCCCTTCGCGTCCTCGAGGATTGCGGTTATAGTCCAATACTCCTCGGGGACGAACGCCTCTATCTCTTCCTCGCGGTCGCAGATTATGCGCACGGCGACCGACTGGACGCGCCCCGCGGACAGTCCCTTTTTTACCTTGCGCCAAAGCAGAGGCGAAAGCTTGTACCCCACAAGCCTGTCGAGGACCCTCCTCGCCTGCTGCGCGTCCACGAGATCGAGATTTATCTTCCTCGGGTTGTTAATCGCGTTCGTCACGGCGTCCTTAGTAATCTCGTTGAACTCGATCCTGTCCGCTTCGTCGCCGACGCCCAACAGGTTCGCAATATGCCAGGAGATCGCCTCTCCCTCCCTGTCCGGGTCCGTCGCGAGGTATATCTTATTCGCGCCGGCGGCGCCGGACTTCATCGCGCTTACGACTTCCTTTTTTCCTCTTATCTGTATATACCGGGGCGTAAAATCGTTTTCGATATCGACTCCGAGCGTGCTTTTGGGCAGATCCATGACATGCCCCCCGCTCGCCTGCACCTTGAACCCCGCCCCCAAGAACTTGCTTATCGTCCTCGCCTTCGCGGGAGACTCGACTATCACGAGGTCGTAATCCTTTTTAGGCGAAGCGTTCCTTCCCGCTGTATTCGGCGCCCTTTTCGCCGTCGTTTTCTTCGCTGCGCTTTTTTGTGCGGTCGTTGCCATTATACTCTCCATCATCCCGGCCGATATTTCATAAACCGTACCTGCCGCCCGGCAGGCGTTTTACCATCCCGCAGAGCTCCATCATCGTAAGGGCGGAATTTATCTCGTTTTGGGGATATTCTATGCTCGAAGCGATGCTTTCGATACCCGCGTCTCCCCGCAGAAGCAAATTATATATTTGGCGCTGTAAAAAATCAAGCTGTATATGCTTTATATCCCCATTTGCGGCTTTTTTATCCGAAGGACGCCCGTAGTATCCGAGTATGTCTTCCGCGCCGTTTACGGGCACGGCGCCCCGCGCGACGAGCATGTTCGAAAGCGCGGACGTCCTCAGGTACGGCGCACCCGGTACCGCGAAGACGTCGCGTCCGTATGAGATCGCCATAGACGCCGTTATCGCGGTCCCGCCCTCCTCCTCGGATTCGACCACGAGGACGGCTTTCGAAAGCCCGGCTATTATCCTGTTTCTCACCGGAAAGTTCTCGGAAAGAGGCTGGGTTCCCGCGGGAAGCTCCGAGATCACCGCGCCGTTTTCGGTTATCCTATGATACAATTCCTCGTTTTCGGCCGGGTAGATCACGTCCGCGCCGCAGCCTAACACGGCGACGGTCTTTCCTCCGGCGCCCAACGCCCCGGCATGCGCGGCGGTGTCGATCCCTCTCGCCATGCCCGAAACGGCGGTTATCCCGTTTCCCGCCAGTTCTTCCGCGATCCTGCGGGTCAGTTCATAGCCCCTGTGCGTGCATCTCCTCGTCCCGACGATACTAACGCACCGCAACTCCGGCCCCGAACCGAAAAGCCCGGTTATCTCCCCTTTGTAATACAGCACCGGCGGGGGATAAGGTATCGCGGCGAGCGTTTCGGGGTAATCCGGCGACAGCCTCGTGACCGCGCCGATCCCCTTCATATTCATGTGCGCGATTATCTCGGAAACCCGTCCGGCGCTGCACGCGGCGGAAGCCCCCGCCGCGAGTTTTCCGGGAAGCCCGGGCATTGGCGAGGCGTTTCTGACCGCGTCGAAAAAGTCTCCGGCGCAGCCGAATTCCTTCAATATGGAATAAAACGCCTTCGGAGTCATTTCCGGGACATGCGAAAGCCATATCCAGTATTTTTCTTCTTCGGAGTAGTTTCGCATATAACAGCCTTATAAACGGAAGTTTCTTTATTATTACACCATTCAAACCGTTTTCGTCAACATAAATATATTATTGAAGAATTTATATAAAAAAATAAGTCATTTTTAATTATTATTCGGACGCCGCCTCTGAATATTTGCCTTGCGCTTGAAGGATACTAAAACTGAAGAAAACGAAAGGAGCCCTTTTTTTATGTCGCAATTGAATCATTTGGAGCTGCAAAATTTGAGGCATCTCATAGGAGCGCACGAAACGGCCTTCCAGAAGATGCAGGCGTATGCTCAGCAATCGACCGACCCTCAGGTCAAGTCGTTCTTCCAGAAAAGCGCTCAGGAAGCGCAGAAAACCAAACAGCAGCTGCTGTCGTTCTTGTCATAGGAGGTGCAACATGGACGAGAAAACAATGGTAAACGACGCTCTCGCGTCCGTAAAAGCGAGCCTTACGGCTTATACCACGGCTATCTCGGAATGCTCGAATCCGAATCTTCGCTCCACGCTTCAGCAGATAAGAGGCGGGGACGAGAATTCGCAGTACGAGCTTTATAAGATAGCCCAGTCGAAGGGCTATTACCAGCCCGCGAAAATGGCGGACCAGAACGAAATAAACCAGGTTAAAAGCGAGTTCGCGGGAACGCCGCGCTGGTCATAGCCGCGCAGCTTTGCGTACAAAACGCAGCCGGAAAGCAAACCGGTAAGGAACGAGGAGCCGTAAAACCGGCTCCTTATTTTTTACAATTTCTTGGGCTTTCGAGAACGGCACCCGTAGCTTTACCGCATTATGCTCATGCGGGTACCTTATTCTTGCCATCATTTTTATTCCGGGGTCAGTCATCTGCGAATTTACGCCCAAACATTGCCGTCGTACCGGCTAAAATGTTTACCCCTGCGCAAACAACCGCCGCCAAAAAAGGTATGTTCAGCATAAAAACGGATTTTTCATTTAACTCCTGCGGGAGGAACGACGGAAGCGACAGGGATATCAGCAAACCTGCCATGGTCCCGATACATGAAATGAAAAACGATTGAAATATAAACACTCTTCTTATGTCCTTTTCCCTGAATCCTGTCCAGATAAGCGCCGACCACGAGCCGCCGTGTTCAAGCAGCGATACTTTTTTAAGCATAGTCAGCAATACCGCGAGGCATATGAGGCAAAATACGCCGGTTATCATGAGGTAAACCATCTCGTTCGATTCCCTGTCCCATTTTGCCTGAATTTCGCCGTTCGGATTTTCGACTATTAACCCCAGGGCTTCGATCGACTCCGAGACCCTTGCGGCCTCCCCCATGTCCTTGACGCGCGCCTTTGCGCGGGAATATGCGGCGCTCTCGCCGTTCAGGAAAAGCAGCTGTTTTGCGGCGGAAAGGCTAATATATGCCTCGGGCGCCGCGGCTTTGCCGTCAGCCAAAATCCCGCATATCTTCGCCGTTACCGTCACCTCGTCCAGTTGTATAGTGGCTGAAGAATTCAGCGCATCTGTTTCGGGCGTATCGGCGGACGCCGTATCGCCGTTTTCGGTCCCGCTTTCGTCTTCGGCTTCATCCTCGCGTCCGGAATTTGAGAACTTGCCAAGCGCAGCCTTGTTGAGCACTATATACGGCATCACGCTTTCTTCGGGGAACATGACGCCGTTTTCCAATCCGCCGCTTAAATACGAAGCCCGTATGCCGCTTAAAACAAGCTCCGCCGAACGCTCCCCTATCGCGATCTTCGCCGGTACGTCTATCGCGGGCGTTACCGCGCATACCCCCGGAAGCTTTGATACCCCGGCTATGTTCTCGTCGGTGAGCTTTCCGGAGCCGCCGGCAACGCTCAGTTCATACGGTTTCGACTTCTCTTCGCCTACCGTAGTAATTATCGCTCCCGCATAGCAAAGGCAGAACATGCTTATTGCGGCCGCGGCAATGGGGACCGCCGCCCATCTTCCTTTAAGCGTCTTTGATGCTATCCGCGCGATGTCAAATATCCTCATTCTGTTTCCTCTTGCCGCGAGACACCAGTATTACGGTGATCGCGGCTATCGCGGCGCCTCCGATTAACAACGATATCCACCACTGGCTCTCCTTGTCCGGCTTTTCTTCGGGTTTAGCCGAGACCTGCCCGATGACCGGTTCGTTTATCATAGTAAATATATCCATTTCCTGCGTGTATGGACGCCCCTCTTCGTCCTCGTAGATCAACGTTATTTTTCCGCTGGTCGGCCCGTATTTGTCTTCACCCTTATAGCCCTCCGTCATGCTCTTCATCCCCACGAATATGTCCATCTTCCCCTGAGCCGCGGTTCCCGCTTCGATATCTCCTATAAAAGCGGTTTTTGTCGGCAGGAGCCCGGGAGCGGAAATTTCGATACGGGCATTGTAGACCTTGCTTCTTCCCATGTTCATTACCTGAAAACTCAATGACATCGTGTCTCCGGCGTTTACCGATTCGGGTATCCTCGGCTTGTCCATCTGTACGTTCAACGGCTGGGTCACTTCGACCTGAACGGTACCCTGGGACGAAAGCGTCGCCGCGTCGGAATTGTCGTATTCCATCATCAGCGTGATGTTATATCTTTGGGCGGGCGTTTCGAGATCCGTTTTGTAGCTTATCTCGATATCCACGGTGCCGTCCTTTGCTATCTTTCCCAAGGGGATTATGCTGCTCTCGTTTTTAAGCTCGAAATTCGGCGAGTCGCAGGAAACGGTCACGAAAGCGTTGTACACCGCTTTTTTATCGCTTGTATTCTTGAGCGTCACCGTAGCCGTGAATTCCCCGCCCGCGACCACGGGATCCGGATCGATTGTGTAGCCGCTTATTATTATTTTTGGCTGGTGCGCCGGCGCGGGCGTCTTATCGGGAGCGTTCGGGTTTTTCCCGTCGGTGATCGTTACATACGACGTAAAACTCCGCTGGACGCTTTCTCCGTCCGCGGTTTGCGCCGATATATCCGTCGTGACGGGATAAACTCCGTTTACTCTGCCGGACTTGAGTTCGAAATCAAACCGCACGAGATACGACGAAACCGTCCCCCCGCCTCCGACCGCGTTGTCATTAAGCGCGATAGTTTTCTGATAATTCTTGAAAACGAACGGAGACGAGGACGCGTCGCCAAGATTGGGCGTCGCGGTTATAACGTTGCCGGAGATATCGCCTGTAGCAATCAAAGGAAGCACGAGCGTCGCGTACCCGTTCGACACCCTCGGGACATAGCCGTCCTGATAAGACTTGTCCATGCCGTCGTAAACGTTCGTATCGTCGATTTTCAGCGTGACGGCGCCGTCGGCATGCGCCGGAGGCGCAAAAGCCGCGCAGACCAATATGATCAACAATAAACACAATATCCTTTTCATATGTCCTCCTGCAATTTTCCCCCGCTTATCCTTATAGTCCTGTCCGTATAGAGTTTCTCGGATTTCTCCGCGCAAAAAAATATCATCGTGTAATTCCCCTGTCCCAAAAAAACGTTTATCACATCCGTCAGCCTCACGGTTTCTCTTTCCGTAAGCCCGGCGAAAATGTCGTCAAGCAGCAGTATCTGCGGCCTCCCGATAAGCATCCTCGCGGCGGCCGCGAGCATCTTTTCGAAAACCGACAGTTGCGCCGGCAGCGCGTTAACGACGCCCGGCAATCCGATTTCTTTCAGCAGTCCTCTCGCTTCGCGGTTCCTTATCCGCACCGGTACGCCGCGTACCGTAAGCGGCAACGCGACGTTTTCCGTTACGGAAAGCTGTTCTATGAAACCCGGATCCCTTTGCATCACGCCTATATGCCTGTTGCGGAAAGCCGCCGCGGCGTCCGCGCTCATCTCATGCACCGCATTATCCAGCACGAAGATCTTTCCCGCGCTCGGCTTCTCCATCCCCGCGATCAGGCGCATAAGAACGCTTTTCCCGCTGCCCGGCGCGCCCCGTACCGTCACCCTTTGGCGCCCGGCGACCGACAGGCTTATATCGTTTACCGCGCGGCGTTCCCACGGGTACATCTTTACCACGTTTTCCAGCCGTATTATCTCCTTCATCGTATCACCGTCATCACGCCGGCGTCTATTTCGCATACCGTGTCGCAGAGTTCGTCAATGTCGACTTGGTTATGGCTCGCGAGTATTATGGTTTTTCCGTCGCATTTTAGGCTTTTAATAAGCGCTCTCATCTCGCGCACGCCCGTTTTGTCAAGCCCGTTCAAAGGCTCGTCCAAAATCAAAAGCGACGGATCCTCCATTATCGCCTGCGCTATCCCTAACCGCTGCCTCATTCCGAGCGAATATTTCCCGACGGGTTTTTTCGTATCCGGATCCAAGCCCACGCGGCGTATCGTATTGCGTATCGTTTCGGAACTGATCTTGTTTTTTAAGGACGCGAGTATCTCCAAATTCTTCATTCCGCTATATTGCGGCAAAAAACCGGGGGTTTCTATGATGAGCCCCAAATTGTCCGGGAAATCGCAGTCCTTCCCTACCTGCTTGCAGTTTACGAATATCTTGCCGCTCGAGGGCAAAAGGAATCCGCATATGCATTTCAACAATACCGTTTTCCCGCTCCCGTTGTTGCCCACAAGGCCGTGGATCTTTCCGGCCTCGAAATCGTGAGTAACGTCTTTTAAAACCTGCTCGCCCTTGAAATCCTTGTAAACATGCTGTACGCTTATCGCCGTTTCCATTATATAAACTCCTCAATCCGTGCCCGTAAAGTTGAAATTGTATCTTCTCATCGCCCGCAGCGCCGACACATAGCATACGCAGATAAGCGCCGCGAATATGACGTACGTCATCCAGAGCCGCGGCAGCAGGTCGTACCCGAAGTTGTGCATGCTGTACGTCGCGTGCTGCAGAGGGGACACCCACGCCGCCCAGAGGTTCGCAATATACATCTGTTCGTCGGTGAGGTGCATAAAAGCGTTGAACGTCTTCGGATTTATTAGAAATCCGTAGAGGCTGAAAATGAAAACGCTCGCGACTCCCCAGAACTGTCCCCTTCTGATGTTGACGGCAAGCATCATCGAAACCAGAAGGAGCGTATAAAGCAGCATCAGAAGGAATATCGTACCCATGCATTCGTACGGGGTGCTCATCTCAAGAGTCTTTACGACCGCAGGAAGCGCTATCGCCTTTCCCGCCCCCGAATAGCCTAAGATCGCCGCCGTCTCGCTCCACATGTTCCCTATGAAGCTTTGCCTCATGCATATCACGCTTGTCGATACGAGTATGAAAACTATATATATGAACGTGGCGGCGCAAATGTAGACTATCTGTCCCCAAAGCCAGGTCGAACGGCGCATCCTCGAAAGATAGTACGGAACTCCCGCGCCTAAGAAAGGCATATCCGCGAACAGCAGCACGAGAAGCAGCGACGCGAGCAGTATCGAATTCGAATCCCCGAACGTCCATACGAACGCCTCGACCGCCTGCATGGTAGTCTTGTATTCCTCGGCGAATTTCACCGCCTTATCCGACAGCAGGAAGCAGAGTATGAAAGCGAGCGCGAACGTTATTATTATCCGGGGGTTCCTGTGCCATCCGCGGAAGTTGTAAACCGCCACCGTCCAGACCTGTTTTAGACTGCCGCGGCGGCGTTTTGCGCCGCCGGAAACCCCAATATCACGCATCGGAGAGCCTCCTCGATATCGAATACGCGAGCCCGAGCGCGAGAGCGGCTATCAGCACGGCGAGGAACGCCGCATCGCCCCATTTTCCTCCCGGCCAAACGTCCGCGGCGGTCAGCCATTGCTTGGGGTTAAGCACGTATATGCTTTTAAGGTACCGCTCGCTCAAAATGACAAGCACGTAATATATGATGAACGGCGACGAATAGGCCATATACCTGCTCATCGTCGCGGCCGCGAACAGCGCTCCGACTAAAGACCACAGCCCCCCGCAAAGGAAGAATATGCACGCGCTCTGCAGAACGGGCGGGAAAGCGGGCTGCGCCGTCTCCCCCGGCCGTACAACGTTTTCCATGGGCGTGAACACGAGCGCGAATATGAAGTATGATATCATTATCCCGAGAAAAAGCGCCGAGCCTCCGGTAAGCGCGGTCGCGGCGACCTTGCCGCCTACGTATTTGTTTTTCCCCGAGCGCGGCAGGTATCCCTTAAGAAAGCCGCTCTTCAGATCGTCCACGAACGCCGAGGTATAAGGCAGCGCCGCGAGGACGGGCACGCAAAGAAGCATGACGTCGGACGACAGCGATAAAAGCAATAACCGGGCGTGGAATCCGCTCTGAAGTCCTTCTTTCGCGCCGTTATCGATAAGGTTGACGATGTCCCCCGCCGCTCCGATGAGTATCGCGAGTACCATCCCGCTTAAGGCTGTCCAGAAGCCCCAAGAGGTAAAAGCGCGGCGCATGTCGGTCTTTACGTATTGCATCAGTTCTCCAAGTTTGTAAAACTTCTGTCAGTATATCACGCTTCCGTATACCTTGTAAATAGTTACAAAAGTAATTATACCATCATTTTTGATATTCTGCATAATAATTATTTTACTGTGCCAATATATCCACTGCGGCCGTGACGTAACTAAAAGCATTCAACAGATTTCATCAAAATGTAATCATATTGTAATTTTAAGGTTCATTTATGCAGGCACGGCGTGTTTCATGCCTGCTTTTTTTGCTGCACCTGAGGTATCATTGTTAGTATCCAAGGCCTCTGTCGACAACGCTGCCGTCGATCGCATTTATGGTCAGGCGGCTTGTATTGATGTCCTTATTTACGCTCAGTTTACCTGTGCCGTCGTCAACCGTATACGTACCGAAGAAATCCCATACTGGTATCAGCAGTGCGGTATCGGTACTGTCTTTCTCCGTGATACGCATCAGCCCGAACTGGACGCGCGTGATATCGAATGTTATTTTCGTTCCCTGATTACCTGTGTATGCGTTCGTGATGGGCATCATTCTTTCAAATACGCTTTGTATCTTATTGAATGACATAATAGCCGAATGCTCAGTAACCGTTTCCGCCAAATCATACGGTGATTCCCATATGAACTCGTCAATTCCCGTATCGTCGATGATAAAATGCACGCGCTCATACGGCCATTGCGCGGCATATCCTCCGTCATCCGTTTCAACCAGCGAACCTGTTTCTATTCCGAATTCCGAGTAGGTAATGGGTACGCCGTTTACCTGCCGTACATATTCCAGACTGTACGCATGCCTCCCTTGCGCAACGCCGTTTCCTATAAACGTGCCTCCCCATACCTCGCTGCAGTAGGCCAATGTCATATCCTTCAACCCTAGTTCGCGAAGCGCCTGAGACGCTGTATACTGCGCCTGCTCAGCTGTAACAGATAGAGGCAGACGGCTTACCTCCTCCGGATTAAACCCCATCTTGTTCATATTACTCTTGCTGTACTCGTCGTAATATGTGCCATGATCCGCGGCAAAACCGTTCTGTTCGCTGGTATACAGCACGCGATATTCGTTCATATCCGGGTTATTGACAATTTGGAGAAAACGATAGCTGTCCTGCGTTTTGGAATAGCCCTCAATACGTTGGCCTCCCAGTTTGCTTTCTGTAAACACTTTGGAAGCTGGAGCGATCTTTTTCGTCCCGTCCGACGCTGTTATACCGGCTTTTTCAAACTTATCAATGCTTGCTTGCAGCTGCGCTCTTTTTTGCGGATCGGTCTCCGCGGCAAGCTCGGCTTTGAATCGCATAAGCATCTCGATATACACGTCGTCTTTGCTCTCAAAGCCGTTGTTAAAAGCGGCGCTGCCGATAAAATATTGTAGAATCCTGTCTGCTTCGTCCTGCGTAATTTTATGCTTTCTGACGCGCTTGATCGTAATTCCTTCCGCTTCGGGCATCAACACCTGCGCGTTTGCGTTTACCGCGACGGTTCCGTTTCCATTCATAACGCTTAGTTGCAATTCTTTGGGAGCGTCCACCATTTCGGAAAGCGTTTTTTCAGCCGGATTGTTCATCACCTTTTTCATCTGCTCCATATCCTTTTGCACAACAACCTGCGTTTCCGGCGTCGGCTGGCAGGCCGTCGTGAAGCAGGCGACGATCATTACCATTGACAGCAGCGCGGAAACAAACACGGCAGATTTCGTTCTTTTTTGCGGCTTGACTAATCTGACGATCCGCTGCTTTAGCTTGCACTTTTTCTCAAAAAGAGCGGCGGCCGTCGACGGTATTTCTGCCTTTTGTCTGGAAAAACGCGCGGCCTCCAAAAGCGACTTGCTGTAAACAAAAGTCCCGTCAGCCTTCAACCGTTGCGCAGCATTTTGATCGCGGCGCAGTTCTAAGTCGTACTCAAACCATTTGTAAGCAAACCATACCAGCGGATTGAACCAGTGCAGCGCTTTCGCCGCAAGCCATATATAGTTCGTAAGTATATCATGGCAGCGGATATGGTATATTTCATGCAGCAGTATGGCGTCCAGGCTGTCTGTGT
>Ga0078972_1004006_pt1 | contig 42158 bp, 41 predicted proteins | sample YelNatPaOPGAMG01_FD_67568 | JGI IMG/M metagenome (GOLD analysis project Ga0078972, IMG submission 67568) | Hot spring thermophilic microbial communities from Obsidian Pool, Yellowstone National Park, USA - OP-RAMG-01 (SPADES assembly) (version 2) | ecosystem: Environmental > Aquatic > Thermal...
TACCCCACCACTCTTTCTGAGATCGAAGAGAGGTAGGCGGAGGCGGAGTAATCTATGATCCTCAATCTATCCTCTTCCTCCAATATCTCAAAATCGAGCCCAATCTTGAGCATGTCCTTGCGAATATGTTCTGGGCTTTCCTGAAGCGTTATGTATATGCCATTCTCTCCAAACTCTACAGCGCCATTGTAGAGGAACTGCAAGCAAAGAGTCGTTTTCCCAGTGCCAGGACCGCCCATGACGAGGACGCATCTTCCCCTAGGTATTCCCCCTCCAAGTACCTTATCTAATCCATCAATGCCTGTTCTTACCAACTCATTATCAACCAATCGCCTTTCTTCCATCTTGGCCATGTTTTGTATTCCCTCACTCAACCTAATATAAGGGTAATCTATCCTTGATCTTGTTGGGTCCTCTTTTTCCAAATCTCTCAGCTCCCACCAATCTTCCCGACAAGACCTGTTTCAGGCGACACCTCATAAGATGTCCAATTCGTATTGAACCTTGCAGCCTTCATCTTCGATATCCTGAGATATTTTTTAAGCCCTTCAGGCTCTTCCTCTACCTTCATCTCTATAACGCAGTCAACTATGTCCTGCACCGAAGCTAGTAGCGATGGTGCGAATGCCTTGCGATTCAACTTTAATAGACAGACCGACTTGAACACCCTAACCTTTGCGATGAGCGTGCGAAGAAACTCCATGGAAGGCTGAACACCGCACTTCTGGATGAGGGGAGAGAAAGAATCTAAGATAACGGTCGCGCTTCCAAGCCGCTCCTGTTGTGCCAGTGCCTTAGACAAAGCTATGCTGAGGGCTGATAGGCTATACGAATCAACGTAAAGCTTCTCCTTGCTCTCCAAGCCAATAAGCGATGAGTAGCAGTCGATAAAGATGAGTTTTCCAACGTTTTCATAATATCCAGTATCCACTTGAAGGTCAGCTAGAGATTTTCTAATGCTATCTGGAAAATCTTCGCAGCAAACATAGATGCACAGCTGGCCAGCCTCCAGCGACTCCCTCATGAACTGTTGGCACAGTATCGTTCTATTGGAACCTGGATCTCCCAGAACTAGAATGGAGAGGGGTGGGACATAACCATCAGGCAGGAGGTTGTCCAAAACCCCTATTCCGGTCCAGCGTTTCTCAGGAACTTCAAGTACCACTTCCTCGCTAATAGGTGAATCTCGAATGAACTGCCTCGATATCGCCTCTTGTATCTGTCTGTCCCTTTCCCGATTGAGGGAGTAAACCGGGTTCTCGTTTATCAGACCGATCTTAACGAACTCGTCTATCTCCTTCCTGATCTCTTTTATGGGCCTCCCTATCTTCTGAGCCAAATCGTCAAGGCTAGCAACAAGCTCTGGGTTGCTGTGGAAGAGAATCAGCAGTTCCGCTTTAATTTCAGATCCTATGAGCTTCTCGATGAGTTTGACCCTTTTCCCTCCAAGCCGGGCCATCCTCTTTATCACCTCATTATCTTCTGACTACTAAGTACCTCCAACTTCGACTCATTCAGGCGCACATACAAATTCCTGGCACGATTTATGGCCATTAGAAAGTCATCTATTTCCGGCATCCCCAAGCCGAGGCGGGAGTAGAGGTCCTTGACTATGAGCCTCTCCACTACAGTTGCACCGCATCCAAGAACTTCGCCCAAAAGCTCTTTGAAAAGCTCAGTCCTTGCAGCGATATCTTCTCGCTTCAATCCTGAAAGATACTCCATGTAGGAAAGGACGATCTCAGCCGTATTCTGGCCAAACACACCAAGAGAAACCCTCAAGATCGACGAAAGAAGCATGTTGTCAAACTCTTCGTTCCTCTGTTCGGCACCCGAATCGTGAGCCTGAAACGTGCTGCTTTCCAATCCTTTTTCGCGCTCCAAGTCTAAAGCTCAAATCCAATGAAATTTTGACATCGATGTTTCTTACAATTCACGCGTTTTGGAACCAAATCGCGCCCTTTGCCCAATTGTCTCATCCTTCTCGGCCTGGGTATTCCCGCGTCGGGCGCAAACGTGGGGACTGTTATAATGGAGACTTCTTCTATATAAATCTTCTATATTTTTTGTTAATATTTTCTATTTAAGACGTTAAATTTTACGACAGGTAGCATTATACCAAGTGCGATCCGGTCTGCCACCCTCCCCTGCAGTTCGGCCTCCGATCAATCTGATAAAGGGTCTTTGCAAAATGGTGTGCGAACAGCTGTGCATATCAGGTACGATCTGCATGTCCACACTACTCTATCTGGGCACTCAGCAGACGACTTGACGGTTGAAAATATTGTCAGAAGATGTTCCCAACTTCGCCTAAAGGCATTGGGGTTTTCAGAGCACGTCACAAATACCAAGGAACTCGAGAAACCAGGCCTTATAGCTGCTAGCTTACCCGATGAATTGCCAGATGGGCTGACGATTTACGTTGGGGCTGAGGTGGATGCCGACCCTCTGAAATGTGATGGCTCACTTGTCGTCCCAGAAAGATCGCTTGAAGGGCTTGACTACATTGTAGGGTCCATACACCATTTCCCGAAAACGAATTTGGCGTGGTGGAAGAGCGTTCGACCGGAAGTTGCAGCTTCAATATATGATAGGTGGTTCGAGTGGACTGTTAAGCTTGTTTCGAATCCAAGCTTAGATGTCTTGGGTCACCCGGCCGCCATTTTGGGTTACCACAAGTTTGTAAAGGATTTCGAGGACGAGGATATCCTGAAGGACTTTGACGAGATCTTCAGGGTTGCAAGGAAGAACGAAGTGGCGATAGAGCTCAACGAGCTTGTAGCCAAGAAAATAGGTGTTTTGGCTGACAGCTACTGGCAAATAATCAAAAGGGCGACAAGGAGTGGCGTTAAGATCAGCATTGGCTCCGACGCACATAGGCTTGAGGATGTGGGCAGGCTTGAGTGGTGCAACTCCGTTGCTTCCATGGCAGGCTTGACAGAAGAATCGCTCTTCCTTCCTACAAAGATAAAATGAAGGCTCAATGAGAAAAGTATTTTAGAATAATTAGGCGAAAGGCTCCTAATGCGAGGCAAGCTCGAGGAGCTTACAGGCCTGAGCCCAAGTTTGAGAGCTCTGGCCATCGCTTGCAGTCGAAAATCCCCAAGGATCTGGTCGTTACCCCTGTTTGGATTGCCGTGGCCACGAGCGTGTTTCGGAGCAACATCGCAACCGTCATTGGGCCAACGCCCCCAGGGACAGGCGTTATGTACGAAACTTTGGGTAGAACTGCTTCAAAATCTACATCCCCACAGACCTTTCCTTCAACTTTATTGGTACCGATGTCTATCACCGCAGAACCATCCTTCACCATCCTTTCTCCTACTACGAAATCTGGCCGCCTTCCAACACCGCTTATGAGTATGTCCGCGCTTTTTGCATATTCTTCGACATTCCTCGTTTTAGAGTGGCAGACTGTAACTGTAGCGTCTTGGTTGAGAAGGAGCATGGCGAGTGGTTTGCCAACTTCAGCGCTTCTGCTTATAATGACAGCGTGCTTCCCCCGAATTCCGATAGAGTAATGCTCTAGGATTACCATTACGGCAGCTGGAGTGCAGGGAAGAAGTCTGTACCTGCCGTAAATCATAGCTCCAATGTTGCAAGGATGGAGCCCATCGACATCTTTCTCAGGAGAGATCTTGCCCATAATCCTGTCGATTTCCATCGATTTTGGAAGCGGAAGCTGCACTAGAATTCCATGTACCCTTTCATCTGAGTTAAGAGTTTCGATCAACTGCTCAACTTCTTCAATTGAAGTACCTTCAGGCAATTTGCAATCCAGAGATTTAATCCCAACCTCCTCGCACGCCCTGTGCTTAAGCGACACATATAGACTCGATGCCTGATCTGAGCCTATTAGGATCGTTGCAAGGCAAGGCTTGGTGCCTTTACTCTCGAGGAGTTTGACATCTTCCTTGACTGTCTCCTTGATCTCTGTCGAGAGCTTCCTTCCGTCGATTATCGTAGCGTTCATCTCATCCCTTCCGCAGGCTCTGCCCTACAACCGGTATATGGTTCTATCTTTGTTAGGAAATGTACTTGGCAACGGAAGCGAATTGGGATAGTGGGCCCGGGGCGACTTGAACACGGGCACGTGTCCCGATTAGGGCACGCGACACCCGACCCACAGGCTGCGGGAGTATTGCCATCTTTCCTCCATGTGGATTTATGAGCCTGTTGCTCTACCAAGCTACTCTAGCAGCGTTCTACACGCTGTAGCTACGGGCCCTGACTAAGCCTATCTCCGTTGGGCTTAAGTTTTTCGGAATGTTGGATTTTTCACAGCCCTTCTGGCAGTCTGTGAAAAGTACCTCATGACCTCGTTTTGTCACGATAGTTGAGGGAAGACTGCAATCGTGGCACAGCCACAACTAGACAGTAGCATACTCCCTTGGACGCTTCATAAAAAATGGAGGGGGGACTTGATCCAAGCAAGCCCCTACGGTTTTGGCTTTTTCCTATACCTGGATTAGGGTCTCCGTTTTCTTAACGCCTTCTACCGCCCGTATTTTGAGGACAGTTTCCTTTAGCTTCTCTAGGTTTTCAGCCGATAGCAGCGCCACAGCATCGAACCTCCCAAAGACTGGGAACGCCATCTCAACGCCCTGTACCTTCAAGATAGCTTGAATCCCCTTCTGTGGCGAAGATTGGCCCTTAATTCTGATTAATGCAAGCGCCTTCATATTTTGCATCCTCCTACATTGGCACCTCCACAAGAGTTTCGCAGGCAGAGACTCCGCCTATACCGAAGATCTTTAGGGACACGTTTGCAATATCCTTCAAATCCTTAGAATCGACGATAGCCACGATGTCAGCTCTTCCAGCAACGGCAAATGCCTCCTTCACCCCTTGAATCTTTTTTACCTCGTCGGTAATTGTTGACAGTTTACCAGAGTCCATAGAGACAAGGATAGCAGCTTTCATCTCCCCATCACAACAATATCTCACATTGATTGGAGCCTATAATCTTTTTGTCCTGCGCACCTCCGACAAACCTTTCCATGCCCATTCTGAGAGCCAATTAAACAGGCATTTGGCGCTTCACTCTTCCACTCAGCCATCGCATAGCGTACAAAATTCCCCAATTGATGTTCTTTTTGTTAAGCATTCCTCCCCTACCATATGTCCGTTTGAGCACAGGTAGATCTCACCAATAGGTCTCTTGCAAGCATCGCAAAGAATTGGTTCTTCGACATCTCCATTCGGCAGAAGGCGAACCACAATCTCCTTGCTTGCGTTCCCATTGAAATTTCGAAGGATTGCACGACACTTGAAGGAGCTGAAGCTCAGGAGGATGGCGGCAACAAGAGTTGCTTCAGCCTTGACTTGGTATCTAGATCTCTCCTTTTCGATATCCAAGGCCTCGAGCTTGTCATATTCGGCTATGAGCTTTTCAGCTTCCTCGTAGCTCATTTTTGTAAAAATTCCCCTCCTTTTATCTAATGACCCCTTTTGAGCTTGACTACGTGCAAATTCAGCTTGGTTTATGGCCTCATCTCTTAGTTGGGCATAGTAGCTTTGTATGCGGTTTATTGCCTCGGAGAGGTAGCGTTCGGTTTCATCCCTGATCTCTTTCAATTCTTTTTCAACTTTTTCATTGAGGATTTGAAAGGATCTTTCGAGAAGCGATCGAATCTCATCCTCCCCTATACCTTCAGGCTCGCCACCTCTTAGGCAACCTCTAAAGGAATAGAGCCAAGGCAATTCCTTCCCTGAGTCGCTAATGGCAACTTCTACCATCTTCTGTCTCCTCTTCGTTGTCGAAATCGTGAAAAGGTAGGTCAATTTGAGGGCATGTTGCCGAGTCTCCTCTGCACTTTCAAGTTCAAAATTGCAGTTAATGCACTGGATCTTTTCCAGTGCAGCTTTGGGATCCACCTTTGGAATGCTGGCAAAGGCAACTCCTCTTCTTCTTGCATCCTCGGCTATGAGCCTGAAGAAAGGGCTGCCAACCGCCACTAGCTCGCACCCCTTCCTGTTCGCTTCCTCCCTAGAGAAGGTAATCGCATAGACGTGCTCAGGTTCTCCCCTTAGGCTAACGAATAAGCACTCACCTTCTGCTTTCGCTTGACTTTCGGAAAGCTTCAGGTACCTTTTTACGAACTCCTCGACCGTAGGGCTCATTTGGAACCATTTCCATCAAGAGGCGAGAGACGAACTCCTTCGAAAATCATCTCGTTCCTTTTCATAACAGTTTCAGCTCGCTCCCTTCTCCTTTCAAGGTCAAGGCCCATCCTCTCGATCTCCCTTTTCGCTCCCCTCATGCCTCTCTCCATGAACGACCTGAATATCTTTGGCTCGATCTTTCTAACCTCGTCTCCTAAGATCAGCTCCAGGTCACCAATAGTTAGCTGGAAGAGCTGTATTTTCTCATACAAAAGCTCCAATATGTAGTCCTCTATCGTGCCCTTCATCGTAAGGTTGAATATGTAAACATCCTTTTCCTGTCCAAGTCTATGAACCCTTCCGATCCTCTGTTCCACCTTAAGTGGGTTCCAGGGAAGGTCGTAGTTGACCACTATGTTGCAGAACTGCAGGTTCATGCCCTCACTCCCCGCCTCTGTGCAAACTAGAACTTTGGCATCTTCCTTGAAGGATTTCAAAGAAAGCTGCCTCTCTTTCTCATCCATGGCGCCGCTGTAGCAAGCAACCTTCGTCCCGATCTTTTCCAAACTTGCCCTGACATATTCCTGCGTTTCAAGGAACGTCGTAAAGATCAAGATCTTTCCGGAGGTTGCCCGGACCAGCTCCTTGACAGCGCCGCACTTGCTGTCTTCTCCGACGCTTTTGGCAAGTTGAAGCAATTTACCAAGTTCCTTGGCCTCATCTGGCCCAGCTTTCTCCATCCTTTTTCTTAAAGCCTTTGAAATCGCAGGTGTGCTGCTGGCGAGCTGCCTCTGAAGCGTAATTAAAAGGAACACTTCGGTCGCAGCTCTATCCCTTTTCGCCTTTGGTAAAGCAAGGTAACGGGACCTAACGTAATTCGTTACGGCTTCGTAAAGCTCATGCTCGCTTTGTTTCGATGACATCCTAACAGTTTTGGAGAATCTTTTGGTAAATGGCAGGTTCGTCTCCTTCCTTGTCGTCCTTACCATTACCTTCGAAAGGAGTTCTTGGAGTGCTAGCCTGTTAGCGACCCTCCTTCCCTTCGAGTCGGCTAGAAACCTAGATTCGAACTCGAGGCGAGAACCGAGCAATCCAGGCCTAATGAGGTCGACTAGGTTATACAGCTCCCCAAGATTGTTCTGAAGGGGCGTTGCTGTCAACATCAGTAAATACTTACTCGAGAGGGCTTTCGCCAGCTTGTAGTTTTGCGTTCTTGAATTTTTTAGGCGGTGAGCCTCGTCGATTATCAGCAGATCCCAGTAAGTTCCACATATTTTTTCCTTTACACTCGACCTTTTGGCTGTGTCTATGGAGATTATCATCTTCTCATGCTTGTCATAGCCTTTGAACTCTGGATCGTGAGGCGAAGCGACAGTAAATTTCTCCTGAAACTTCGTTCTCAGCTCCTCTTTCCACTGGTACGTAAGGGCGGGCGGAGTTAGAATAAGGACTTTGGATACTAGACCCATCAGCGCATATTCGCTATAGATCATGCAGGCCTCTATGGTCTTGCCCAGCCCCACCTCGTCAGCTAGCAGGGCCCTTCCTTCCATCTGATCGATGACCTTCAACACAGCTGATACTTGGTGCGGCATCATTACGATTCTCGACTCAAGAAACGGACCTGAAGCGAGAGCGCAAGTCCCGCTGGACAACTCATAAGAACTCAGGCACAGGTCGAGCCAATCAAGAGAGTTGAACCGGCCGGCCAATAGGGAATCGGCTATCCCGTAGGGATCGCGAATCCTTAAATTCAGGAAACCGGTTTCTTCTTCTGATGGCATAAACCTACCAACATCCAAACTTGAGGATATTAGTCATTCCCCTCTTCCTTTACTCTGCAAGCGACATTGGCACGCTGCATTTCCTAGCCCATGGAGGCGCTGGATGAAACCATATATCCGGAAGCCCTTAGCTCTGGTCTATAAATTTGCGCCAAGAGCTAATCAAGGAGACTGTCGCTGGATTCATCTCCGAATCTTACCAGTGTATTCATGAACTCGTTAAGTACTTGGGCGAATCGGCAAAGACACCCAGACAGGAACTTTTCTTCTTTAAGGACGGCAGAAGGAAGAACGTTGAGTACTCGAACCGATTTTTCCTAAGGGCTTCGACAGAATACTCGAACCCCCAATTGACCTTGGAGGATCTACAGGGGATCCTTGTGGCAAGGATATTGGAGGCATGCGCAAACCACGCATTGGAGACCAATGAGAAGATCTCGGAAAAAAGCATCGAAGTGATAGCGAAGAGGGTTACGGAACCACCAAAAGGCGTTGTCGTTCCATTTCTGTTGATAACGGACGATGTCGAGGCTGATAGATACTCTATCAACCCCCTTAGAGAATCGATCGTGGCAACTGGCCAGAGCGCGTTTCCAGCCCACAGCATCAGAACGGACGGGCTGAAGATAGATGAAACATTCCTGAGGAAATACAAGGATATTCTTGTCTCTGCGGACGAAGCCTCAAGGATCCAGTATTACGTGGAGAATGAAGAAAGGTATGTCGATGCTGTGGACTCGATGAAATATGACCAGCTTGAAAAGTTGTCCGATCTGCTAGGAATCCAACTGGTCATGCCCGCTCTACGGATGCCACTTGAAACGCTTAGCTCTGAAAGATCGGATGGTCCAATGCACCACCTAATTCGACAGGCTCACAGTAGTTATGAAACCCTAACTCTCCTTTACCAACTGATGGGAAGGAGCATAACGAAGCGCAAGACACTTCTCCTTGTAGTGCCACACTCGAGCAAAGGCTTTGGCTCAAAAAGGGCAGCATCAGGAAGGCTTGTCTTTGAAAATGAAACGTTGAAGTCGATCAAGGTTCACTACAGGCCAACCCTGCTCTATCCTAACGACGTTGACTCGAGCGACGTGAGCATTGCAAAGGCTTGTGACAATCTTTCGGTAGAGGCAAAGGACATCTTGGAGTACAGCTTCATAAAAACACCAGCTTCGCCCCAATTTGCCCTTTATTCAGTACTTTCGCCTGAAGCAGCGGCAATATGGCATGGCGTTGGGCTTCAACAGGGAGGAGAGGTTGTGAGAAGCTACTACAGCATGCACTCGGCTCAATGCAAGCACCTAATCTTCCAAGATATTCCCAAACCCTATAGCGGAATACCGCTTCAACTCGACCTTATTGCGGGTAAGATGCTAAGACATCCAACGCACGGAAACGTGGACGCAAGCGTTGGTACTGTCAACCTGCCGGAGATGCTGAAGAAGGCGACTTCTGTCAGAGTACTGCAGGCAAATGAGCTCTTAAGAAAAGCTGATTCATGGTCGTAGCTGAAGATGAGAATAATCGACTCGCATTCCCATTGCTGGATTAAGCCTGGTTCAGGAGATATCTCGCCCGTAAGGGAACTCGTTTACGAGATGGACCGATTCGGAGTTGAGAAGAGCCTCATTCTGTCAACCCAGACCAACAATGAGACCTTGGAGATCACAACCATGTTTCCAAAACGTCTATTCCCTGTAGCTTCCGTAAATCCAGTTGGAAACCTTGAGTCGGACCTGCGCTCCATAGAGGAGAACTTTTATAAATTCAAGGCGATCAAGCTTTATCCAGGCTACGAGCATTTCTATCCGAATCAAGACATATGCGAACCTGTCTACGAGTATGCTGAGCGCAGGGGACTGCCCGTGCTTTTCCACAGTGGTGATTTTGCATCATCCAGCGGGAGGCTCAAGTATGCGCATCCCATGCATATCGACGACGTCTCGGTTCAACACAAAAAACTCAAGATAGTAATATGCCACCTAGGAAACCCCTGGATCTTGGATGCGGCCGAAATTGCATCAAAGAATGAGAATGTATATTTGGACATGTCTGGCCTTATGGGGGCTCCGACCAAGTACTCGGAGAAATACTTCGAATCCCTCGTCCAAGAGATAAACAGGGCGATGTACTATATCGGTGATACATGTAAGATGCTGTTTGGTTCTGATAGGCCAACAACGAAGGTTGAGGACGTGATAAGGCTGGTCGAAAAGCTGGACATAGACGAAGAAGATCGTGAAAGAATATTTTTCAAAAATGCCGAGAACCTGTTCTTTAAGCCCTGCAGGGAATAGTTTTTAAGATACGGTAGGTAAAGTGCGCACTTGAAGCGAGAGTAAGGCAGAATGGTGATGTCGCAGGACATAGAACAGTTGAAGAGCGAGAAAGCGAAGCTCGAACAGATGCTTCTCGAATTGAGATCTAAAAAAGAAGAGCAGCAGAAGAGGTTGGACGAGCTGATCCCAAAGAAGGACGAGCTGTACAAGTCGTGGTCCTCGACACGAGACCCCCAGGAGGCAACACGGATCGAGATGAGGCTCACCTCAATTTCGAGGGAGATATCTTCAACGCAGGAGGAGGGCAAATCCTTGGACATGAAGATAGCCGGCATTGAAATGTCGATCAAGTCTCTGGCGAAGAGGATCGAGGACAAAGAAGCCCTTCAGAGAAAAAAGTGGCTCGTAGAGCGCTGACCAAGCAGCTCAGACGCACGATTTTACATCCTTTTGCAGATGCAGGTCAACTCCCTTCTCGTGTTGTGCGGCAGCTTGGTCAAGGTTAAAACGTCAACACGCAAATCCTTGAGCCTTTCTGCCAACACTCTGGCAGAATTGGTCAGCTCCTCTTCGATCTTTGGCGTTACGGCCTTTAATGTCAGGACAAGCAAGCCTTTCTCTGAAAGGAAATCTGCTACCACTTTTCCAATGACAGATACAAGTTCTTGGGCAGAGATATTCGCATCGCAAGTTATTATGTCAGCCCTCTGAGGCACATCCTCGATGGTCAGCTCCTCCAATTTCTTTGGAAGGTAGGAAACATTACCAAGCTTCAATATGTCCTCGTCAAGTTGCGCAGGATCGACGGAGTATACCTTCCTCACATGCTTCGAGAGGATCTTGGTCCAGCCGCCTGGAGCTGCTCCCAAGTCAAGGGCGACATTGCAGGACGCTATTTCTGGGAGGAGTTCCAAAATTTCGACCATCTTGAGCTCAGACCTGTTTAATGGCCTCTTCCCCTTCTCCCATTTTCTCTCAACCCCAACCCTCTTTGAAACCATTTCACCAGCTTTCAGGACGGAAACGTAGGCCTTGTCAAAAAGTATCTCCACATTTATGGTTACATTCGGATCTTCGAGGTCTACACGGCCACCCCTAATTGCATTCCCAACAGCCCTCTCCACATCCCTACTTGAAAAAGGGTGTCTGCCCCTTCTCGTGCACCTTACGGCGAACGCATCTTTTTCTTCGATCCCACCTATCTCCAAGACCGAATCAACTATTCTCTCCAGGTCGGCTTTCACGACCCTGTCGACCGGCACGACCTTGGCGACATAACTTGTTTTATGCCCTTCCACGATCTTTGCCGCTTTCCTTACATCGATGGAGGTAGAAATGAGGACGATTCCCTTAAAAATTGGCCTGCAACGGACCAAAGCATCTCCTAGGGAGTCTTGTAGCTCACTGATGGCATCCTTCTCAAAGCCTGATGCAACTGTTACGAAGAGCAGGCCCAGATCGCTTTCTACCTCTGACCTATGCTGACGTTTTGGCATTACAGCAACAATTAAATGGCTTTGGTGAAGGCCAAAACTAGCTCCGGTTGTTCCTCATACAATAGATCTTTGGCAAAATATCTCGCCCTTGTAAAAAGCTTTCTATCGGGGACTACTCTCCGCGAAGAGGGGGCGAAGCAGATCATCGAGAAAACGTCAACAATTATGGCTGCAAGATCGACACGCATCCTAAAGCCCCTTGGCTTGCTGGGCCCCTTGCTAATCGTGACCCATTGGGTCTTATTTTTGAATGAGGCTCCACTTTTGAGCTGCTGTGAGCTTTGATAGTGGCTGTGAAGGGAAAACGGAAGAACGTCGTAAACATAGCAACGTATATCAAAGCGATATAGTAAGATTCGATCAGGCTAAGTAATGCGGATTAGTATATGCCCGCTATGGTCAAGACCAAGCCTAAGACGATCAGTCTTATTATCAAACTCACCTTCTCCATGTTGCAATATCAGTTAATGCGCTCCTCTTTGCTAGAGTTCGTTTCTTGGCGTCGACATATCCCAGATACATCAAAGAAACTGGCAACCCTCCAATTAATGCCAAGCCGATGTAAATTACAACGGCACCTCCACGGTTACCACCTTTGGTATATCCTTAAGCGCATTTACTGGCGAAATATGAGACAAACGAGCCTATCACCAAGGGATAGAAGAAATTCCAGACGGGGCAGTATGGCACATGTAATGTGAACAGGGCAGCACCCATAAAGAAAGTAGGGCTCTTGAGGATGAAACAGATGCTGAGTCGTCTAATCCAAACCACATCTTCTAGTTCAAGGCTTACCTCCTTTTCTGCTGGAGTTTGGTCTCGAGATTGAGACATCAATCCTTTCTCTTCGAATTCAGGTTCTAATGATAAGCTACCAATGAGAAAGATGAGTCTAGCGCATACCATCACCGCTATCCAGAGCGACGCCCACCCTAGATCCTTTGCGAACTCGGATACAAATAACCCTATGAGCGGGCAAATCTAACAAATAGAAGTGCAAAGCACCAACTTGAGTATCGGCTTCAAATCAGTCTCCTCGGAATCAATGAATCACCATGTGGGCTTCATCTTCATCTATTCCTGCTGAATCTTCCCAATGCCTACCGCGGCGCTCAGTGCAAGGGAGATTATTGCGCCCCACTGCTAAGAAACTCGCGCATCTCGTATTAAACTCTTTAGGTGTGGAAGGCTTTATGCTACATAACCAGTTAACTTATTTCAATGACCTTAGATTAATAGGGCATTTTGTGGAGAAATAATTAATTAGTGGAACTAGGAGTCTATAGTCGCTCCGGTGGTGTAGTCTGGTTAAACACAGCAAGGATGGACCAAGCATAGTGGCCTTTCGATCTAGGTAAGGAGCAAGCCACTGATCGCGGGTCCGAACCATTTGAGGAAATCCCGCCCGGAGCACCTTAAGTTTTCCTCCACCCACTTACAAGAGTCCAAAAAGCTCGCTGACAACCCTTTCGGCCTCCTTTGGATCTCCTCTCGGGACGTTCTGCAACAACATCTCTCCATTCTTCATGATAGATATCGTTGTCTCATCGCGTTGCAGGACGATGTAGCTTTTCGTGACCAGCTCCAGTTTAAAAGTACTAGATTTTTGGATTTTAGAAGCTACGTCTTGAAGGCTGAGATCGATTTCCGAAGAAGGGCGGGCACCGAAATCGCTCTTGCAATAGAGCATACTTGAATAGGTGATGTGCTTTCCCTTGAATATAACTTTAAAACTCATCGCTTAGCACCAATGTAGCAACGGGTGTCTTCTACTTCTGCGCGCTCTCCTTTTAAACTCTTGCTGGGATCGTCAACGTATCTCGGATAAGGTAGTTCAGATCCTACACTTGTTAAATCGATGAGATACTTTAAAAAAGCTATTTTTAGCGCTTTTATTACTTAAATCTGCCGTTTAAATTAGAACTTTTGATTGGGGCAGTTTGCCAAGCATCTGACGCACCCAAACGAAAGATAGCAACGTAAAAGAAGAAATAACACTTGTTGGTCATTACCTTAGTAACATGGCGAGAGTCGAGATCTACATCTCATCGACAATCTTGGATCGAAGAGGCGGGTTGGCAATAGATACAGATTCAGTCGGAGATGCGCTCATGAAGATCGTCGGAAGATTTGGCGGCAAGTTGAAGATCGATTTCTTCGACGATAAAGGCAGATTGAACAAATTCATAGAGGTATTCGTTAATGGAAAAAACATCGATCTGCTTGATGGCCTTCAGACGAAACTGCTTGATGGTGATCGAGTCAACATTATGCGCGTTGTGAGTGGCGGATAGAAGCTTAAGGAGGATGCAGGCCATTAGAAGAAAGGGATTCTTGGTCTGGACTGAGAGCGGAATGAAGGAAGTTGGCCTCAGTGAAAAGAGGCAGTTTGGAAGATCTGCGATTAGCATTTCGTCAGCAAAGAATGAATATGAAAGTTTCCAGGTCGTGGTAGCACCGTATCGAGCAAATGATTCACTCAGAAACGTAGAGTTAGAGTTTACAGATCTAGTCTCAAAAAGGTTTGTAATTGGAAAAGAAAAGATAACCTGCTATGTTATCGGTTATGTGCAAATAAGAGGTGCCACCAAGCCCGAACCGTTATTCCCATACAACTCATTCTGGTCGATCATGATCAGGCAGAAAATAGCAGATGCGCAGCCATTCTGGATTACGGTCTACGTGCCCCCTAACGCCAAGGCCGGGTCGTACTCTGGCGCGATCAAGGTATCGACAAAGAATGCTGGAGAGAACCATGTCAAGCTCAAGCTTCGCGTCTGGAATTTTGGGCTCCCGAACACCATGCGCCTTAAAACACATTTTAGATTTAGGCGAAGTGATCTAAGGAGCCTCCATGCCAAAGTCCAAGACAGCGCTTTTGAAGATGTCCTCTTTAGGTATAGAGCAAACGCTGCAGAACATAGGGTTAGCTGCCAGAGCACCTTCACGCCCCCATACGCTGTAAATCGCACCGGACGGCCTCGTGCTCACTACGAGATTTTTGACAAGGAGATTGGTATGCTTGTAGGTCTTGGAATGAATCTTTTCTGCATACACCCAGATGATCTAGGGGAGAGGATCAGCCAAAAGGATTACTTTCAATTGTTAATGAAACTGAGAAGGCACTTAAGAAGGAGAGGTTGGCTTGACATCACCTACCTTCACCTTGATGGGAGCCTGCCCCTTCATTTGGTAATGGACCAGGCGAAAATCGCGAAGGCCAAATTACCAGAGATCAAGGTAGTCGCCGATCTTTCGGTTGAGCACAGGCTGAGCAAGATTACAGAACTTGCCGATGCGTTGATCTTGCGCCTCGATTCTAAACGTTTCGCTAGTGAGAAGTTACTGCTTGGAGCAATGGGCGAGGTTTGGATCGATGTCGCGTGCAGGCCCAAAGTGCACGGATCTTTATGTGCGTCGCTCCATTTGATAGATCACAGGAGGCTCTTCTGGGCAATTTGGAGCTTTGGCGCTAAGGGAATAGTACACGACTGGGCATTGCCTGCGAGAGGCTCTGTAGAGCCATTGCTTTATCCCATGGAGAATGGTCCCATGAACTCTGTGCGATGGGAGACTATGAGGGATGGGATAGAGGACTACGAGTACCTTTGCCTTTTGGAGGAAAGGATCCACGCTCTAAGTGACTCAGTAAACCGAATGACAATATCTCGACAAACCAAGAGCGCCTACCTCGAAGGAAAAAGGCTGCTGAGCTCGATAAAGGCAAAGGGTGGATGGGTGGATGTTGCACAGAAAAGGGAGCAGATCGCCAAGATACTCAGTTTTTTCAGCAGTAGATTGGATTGAAAAGACCAGCTTTAAATCTAGCTGCCATGCATTCCATTAGGTTTTCTAACCTGGAGTAAAGGCTCTGCAAAGAAAGTAGGCCAATAAAATGCTCTGGGGTTGGGCTGTTACATTTCCAAACAAGTGGATTCGGCTTATCTGCTGCAACAAAACTTGTTTTTCCAATACGAAAAGGATGGCTACACTTCAGGTCTCTTGCACCTCTTCTATCTTTTGAAGCTCAATCTCCGTCCTTTTCGCTCTTTTCCTGCTCCCGATCAGGCAGTATGCAAGCTCGATCGCCATCTTCTCGTTGGGCGCATTAAGCACCTGCCTGAAGAATAACCTGCCAGTTTTCTTCTTCACGTATCCTTCAAGAACAAATTTCTTGGTTTGGTTCATCGGCGGCATCATGTGATTTAGCCCCTTAATTTCCTTAGCTGCGTTGAGCAATCGATTCACTCGAACAAGCTGATATGTGAGAAACTCTGAAACACCCACTGTAGGCTTCTTCCATCATGCGGGTAAACCTAACCTAGGGTTCATGCGCTGGCAGGGCGTTTAATAGCTTCTCCTTCTGCCTCCTTATCTCGCCTTCCTCTATCTTCCTGAAGAGGATCTCTGGTTTCTTGATCGTATGCTTCGGCTCGATGAGTAAACTAGAAGCTTCTTTCCACCTCGCTTTGTGGACCGAATCTGGAAGGTTTAACTGGTGCCAAAGGGTTTCGGCAGAAATCGGAAGGAATGGCTCGAGCAGGATTGCGAGAACGGCAACAGCATTGACCGAAAGGTAGAGGCAAGTCTTGGCTGATTCTCCACCTGCCCAAGGTTTTTTCTTCTGGAAGTATTGGTTGCAGGAAATAGCAAACTCCACGACCGCCTTGAGAGCTTTATCTATTTCAACATCGTTAAGTTTCTCACCAACCTTATCGGCGACGCTTAAAATAGATCTTTTGAACTCTTCATCCTCTTCATCCAGTGTTGTTGGATTTGGGACCATTCCACCGAACTTCGAGTATATGAATGTGAGTGTTCTGTGCACAAAGTTACCTATGGTTGCCACGAGCTCGTTATTAATCCTGCTTTGGAAATCATCCCAATCGAAGTTGACATCCGTTTGGCTGCATGGCGTAATTGCGCAAAGATAGTACCTAAGGTAATCAGGCGGAAATGATTCTAGAAATTCCCTGAGACTTATGTACCACTTCCTGCTCTTAGAGAATTTCTGTCCCTGGAGCATCAGATGTCCCCTCGTTGGAATGTAGTCAGGAAGCTTGTATTCGCCCACGCCCAGCCTCATGGCCGGTAGGAAGAGGTAATGGTGGTAAACGATGTCCTTCCCTATGAAGTGGAATATCTTTGCGCTGTTCCAGAATTCCTTGCCATCAACAGACCTCTGGGAAAGCACCTTAAGCGCTGTACTGATATAGCAAAGGTGGTTGTCGAACCACAGGTATAGGCTTGCATTCACGCCATCGATTGGAATTGGAACGCCCCAAGATATGTCCCTGGTTATGTCCCAGTCTTTTAACCCATCAGATATCCATTTCAGCACATAGTTCTTAACCTCGGTCTGGAGGTTCTTGTTCTCCTTCAGCCATCTCTCCAACTTTTCAGAGAAAGCTGAAAGTCTGAAGTAGTAGTGTTCGCTCTTCCTAGTTATTGGTACACCTCCGCATATCGCGCAGTGAGGGTTCAAAACCTCTCCAGGTTGGAAGGTCCTGCCGCATTTTTCACACCCGTCAGAATATTGGTCCTTCGCGCCACAGAAGGGGCAATCGCCTTTAACGTAACGGTCTGGCAGGTACTTCTTGTCCTTCTCGCAGTATGGTTGCCAGACTTCCTTTTTGTATATGAATCCCCTTTCTTGAAGCCGCTTGAAGAAATATTGTGCGAACCTTATGTTCTCCTCAGAACTCGTCTTGTAGAAAAGGTCGTAAAATATCTGAAAAGCCTCCAGATCCTCCCTGTCCCTTTTGTTCCAAAATGCAACATACTCTTGGGGGGTCTTCCCCTCCTTCTCCGCCTCAACCATGATGGGCGTTCCGAAGTCGTCAGTTGCACAAACGTAGACTAGATCGTCGCCCCTTAATTTGCAATATCTGGCAAAAACATCTGCTGGTAGGTACGTGGAGGCGAAGCCACCTAGGTGGATCTCCCCATTGGCATACGGTAATGCTGCCGTAACCACTATCCTTTCCGCGCCGAGCTCTACCACCTTCTTCGCCCCCAATGAGATAAGCGGAACATATTTAGACTTGTCTTGGCTTGAACTGATTATGGGAGATTTTCGGTATTTACCAAGAAACTTTAGGAGCATCTTTATAAGTTAACGCTGTTAACGTTACCTAACATTGAAACCGAGTTGCGTAATGGTTGTTGCATACCTCCTTCCCGCTGTGAGGGTCATGGTAACGAAGAAATTGATCTCCCAATATGGCATGAGACCAGCAGAAGCCGCTAGGAAGATGGAAGTAACGCCAGCCGCCATCACCCACTACATGAAGGGCTCGAGGGGAGGGTCTACAATCGAAGCCCTTGCAACATCGAGAAAGATTCAGAAAGCGGTCTCGGAAATCGCAGAGGAGCTGTCGAAGAAAAATGTCGACATGGCACTCGTGTTATCAAAACTTTGTCAGGCATGCAGGGCCTTAAGGGCAGAAGGTTTGCTTTGTGCTCTTCACGGTGAGCTTGTACCGAGCCTGGAAACAAGCGGTTGCACGATTTGTAAATAATACTCTAGCACGAATCAGTTATAAATAGAGTAACTAATTTTTAGTTCCTATGCTCTTTGCCCAGTGGATATTTATGAACTACAGTGAATTCCAACCTCTTCACTATCACACTTTTAAATGATCGCCTGATTTGATATTCCTTTAATTCCACTGTCTTTTCATGACGTATCTCCTTTTATAAGTCTAGAAAGTTTTTCAAATTTAATAAAATTTTTACAGATCGATCGAATTGCTGTTAGTGTTCTAGCAAAAGATCTTTATGCACAGTAATGTAAACGGAAAGTAAAATAACAAGCGGTTATAAAAGGGTGGTCAACAATGTTGGATGGAGGTCAGGAGGTTTGGAAGATCTTTCCCGAACGAAGATCCCGGTTATCTTGGATACCGACATAGGAGGAGATATAGATGACACTTGGGCTTTGTCGATGCTTCTTAAATCTCCTGAGCTGGACCTAAAGCTGGTCCTGACAGAGACGGGAAACACAACTTACAGGGCGAAGATAGCCGCTAAGATGCTTGAGGTTGCAGGGCGAACTGATGTCCCAGTTGGCATCGGACTTCGATTTGACGATCGGCTTGGGCCTCAATCGGCATGGGTTGAAGGATACGATCTGTCGAGCTATCCTGGTGTTGTACATGAAGATGGGGTGGGTGCCTTGATCGATGCGATAATGGATTCTCCTAGAATTACGACGCTTATATGCATAGGTCCCGTTCCTAATATTGCTGCAGCTCTTGAGCGAGAACCCGATATCGTCAATCATGCTCGTTTCGTAGGAATGCATGGTTGCTTAAGAAAAAGTCCTCCAGAATATGGTAGCGGTGGAGGCATCGTAGCTGAGTACAATGTTGCTGCCGATCCAAAGGCTTGCCAGAAAGTATTCACAGCTGCATGGGAAATGACAATAACGCCGCTAGATACCTGCGGGTTCGTGAGGCTTTCAGGCCAAAAATACCGTGCGGTTCGAGAGTGCGAAGATCCTCTCATCAAGGCTTTGCTTGAAAATTACGAAATCTGGCTTAAGAGCGGAAACAAAAGGTGGAGGGAGGAGTTCGAATCGAGGAGCTCCATCCTTTTCGACACCGTGGCGGTCTACCTTTCTTTTTCCGAGGAGCTGCTCTTCATGGAGAAGCTCGGCATCCGGGTTACGGACGATGGCTACATGGTTATCGATGACAAAGCGAAAGCTGTCAATTGCGCCACAGAATGGAAAGATCTTCCCGCGTTCGAAAGATTCCTAGTGGAACGTTTGACCGGCAAGAATTGATAGAAGGTTAAGTAACTCTTAAGTAAATTCGCCCGCTTTTCTTTTATCATGAAGCCATTCTGGAAATTTAAGGACAAGGTAAAACTTTTGCTCTTTTTAACATTGACATTGTCTATTATCCTTTCCTATGCTCTATACGACAGTTCTCGGAGCCTCGAGGCAGTGCGCCAAGCTATCCTGCTTTACAACGCGAGCTTCGCTTCTTTGAGAAACATTATATTGCAAGAGTTGTACAACAAGTGCGGAGGTATTCTTAAACTGAGGGGAAATGCAACCGGGTTCTTCCACATCGAGAAAATCGGCGGCGTGTGGTGGATCGTGGATCCAGAGGGCAACGCCTTCATATCGAAGGGCGTGAACCACGTAAGCTACCAAGGTGATTACGCACCAACGCTTGGCTACAGCCCATACAATAGAGCCGTTTCAAAGATTTATGGAGATGCCGAATCGTGGGCAAGATCGGCTGTCGACAGGCTTCGCAAATTCGGTTTCAATACAATAGGTGCTTGGTCGAGTGATGAAGTTTTCACAAAGGGAATGCCATATACCATAATATTGGATATTGCATCAACCGCTGGCTCTGAGTGGCTAAGCGGAGAAGTGACCGACTTCTTCTCCAGTAGTTTCGAGGAAGCAGCGCAAAAAGTGGCAGAGAGAGCATGCACGCCAAGGAAGGATGATCCTAACCTTCTTGGTTACTTCACAGACAATGAGCTTAGGTGGTCACCAGACTGGAGATCATCGAACCATATCTTCGATGACTATCTTAGCTTAGAGCAGGATGCTCCAGGCAAAAGGGCATTGGTTAAATTCTTAGAGGAGAAATATGTTACAATAGATTCGCTGAATGCCAAATGGGGGACAGCCTTTAGATCTTTCGAAGACCTTCTGGACATATACGAGCTACCACAAGTAAAATCGCTCGATTCTGACCGCTTGGGATTTCTTGGAGTGGTCGCCAAGAGATACTTCCAAGTCTGCCATGATGCGATAAAGAGACACGATCCAAACCACCTAATTTTGGGATGCAGATTCGCTTTCCAACCTCCAGATGAGGTTTTAAAAAGTTGCATTGGCTTCCTGGATGTAATCTCTATAAACAATTATGACTTTGAGCCCCCTCTTGAGGTATTGAGAAGGATAAATTCCCTGACCGATCTGCCCATAATTTTGACTGAATTTTCTTTCAAGGCAATGGACTCAGGCCTTCCGAACACAAAGGGTGCTGGTATCCCTTTGGAAACACAGAAGGACAGGGCATATCACTACGAAGAATATGTTAGAAAGCTTGTTTCCGAACCGTACGTGGTCGGTTACCACTGGTTTGAGTACGCGGATGAGCCCGCCGAGGGCAGGTTCGACGGAGAGAACAGTAACTATGGGCTCGTGAACATAAATGACGAGCCATGGACCATGCTAGTTACTGGTGCCACATCAATCAACCTTCTGGCAGAGCACATCCACGCCGAAAGCAGTGGAAATGTCACTCTCTTTTATGTCTCGCCGAATGGAGATGACCATTGGTCAGGCAGAATACCAAATCCAAACCCAAGCAAAACAGATGGCCCCTTCTCCACCATAGAGCGAGCTAGGGATGCTGTACGCGAACTCAAACGAAAACGGGGTCTTGAGAAACCTGTAACAATTTTCATCAGGGGAGGGCATTACTTTCTTAAGAAACCATTGATTTTAACGGTTGAAGATTCCGGAACCGATTCCTCCCCAATAACATACTCGGCTTACCCTGGAGAGTCTCCTGTGATCAGCGGAGGTAGGAGCATAACGGGATGGAAACGGGAAGAGGTAGATGGAAAGGAAATGTGGACCATAGAGATCGAAGAGGCTAAGGAACATGGATGGTTCTTCCGTGAGCTATGGATCGATGGCCAAAGAAGATTTAGAGCACGCCATCCGAACGAGGGTTATTTGCTCATCGCCGATTTACCTGATGTTACTGAACGGACAACCTTGGAGGAGGGCCAGGAGAGATTTGTCTTTGGCGATGGTGACTTGAGAGCTTGGGCAGGAGCATCAGATGCAGAAATCGTTGTGATGAACCGGTGGGTTGAATCGCACTTGCCTATCGTTAGTGTTGAAGAAAAGAGTAGAATAGTTACCTTCGGCAAAAGGTCTGTCTTTAGGCTCGAAACCGGAGACCCATACTACGTGGAGAATGCCCTCGAAATGCTCGACGAGCCAGGAGAGTGGTACCTCGATGGGGCATCTGGGAAGCTCTACTACTTGCCAATGCCCAACGAAGATTTGGAAAGAGCTGAAGTTATAGGTCCTTTTCTGCCACAGCTTTTAAGACTCGAGGGAGAACCAGAAAAAGGAAAGTTTGTTGAGCACGTAGCCTTCATTGGTCTGACGTTCGCGCATACCGAGTGGTCTTTGCCACCAGATGCATCCGGTTTCCTGCAGGCTTCGGTTGGCGTTCCTGCCTCAATCTACTGCGAAGGTATTCGTTACTGTTCTTTCGAGGGCTGTACCATTTCGCATATTGGCACATATGCCATAGAACTATCTCGTGGTTGTCATGAAAATACAATATCTCGTTGCACGCTCTTCGACCTGGGTGCTGGTGGCTTAAAGATCGGAGAGCAAACCATACGCAGAGAAGAGTTGGAGCAGACCAAAGGCAACTTGGTCTCTGATTGTTTCATCTATAATGGGGGCTTGGTCTTTCACAGCGCCGTTGGCATATGGATTGGCCAAAGCTATGGAAATCTAATTGCGCACAACGACATCCACGATTTTTACTACACAGGAATCTCCGTCGGGTGGACTTGGGGTTATGGTCGATCTCTAGCCAAAGATAATGTTATCGAATTCAACAATATTCACCACATTGGTGTACGCACAGATGGGCGAGGCCCGATTTTGAGCGATATTGGAGGCATCTATACGTTGGGTATACAGCCTGGGACGACCATTCGCTTCAATGTCTTCCACGATATCGCAGGTTTTCGTTATGGCGGATGGGGAATATACTTGGATGAGGGAAGCACGAACATACTGGTGGAGGGCAACATAGTATATAGAACCACGCACGGAGGTTTCCATCAACACTATGGTCGCGAGAACATTATACGCAACAACATCTTTGCCCTTGGGCGAGATGCACAAATTCAGAGAACCCGTTCAGAAGATCATCTGAGCTTCAGATTCGAAAGGAACATCGTTTACTGGAGTGAGGGCGATTTGCTTGTCGGCAACCTGGATAATCTGAATTTCTTTTTCGATCGCAACTTGTACTGGCAGGAAGGAGGTGGTGAGGTAAAATTTGGCAAGTTTTCTTGGGACGAGTGGCGAGGGATGGGCATGGACGCAAACTCCTTGATCGCAGACCCACTGTTCATGGACGTAGGTGCGGGGGATTTCGCATTGAACTCCTCTTCATGCGCATTCTCCCTTGGTTTCGAGCCTATAGATTTGGATAAAGTAGGGCCGCGCCAGCCCTCAGCTTGATCGTATAAAAGCGGTGCCATTATCCTGAACAATGTGGGATGATTAAAGAGGCTATGGTTGGCAATCTTGGAGCTCTGCCAATGTGGTCACAGACAGCTCTGTGCTGAAATCTGGCTTTCCGATAACACACTTACATGCGGAGTCATAAGGCCGAAGGCGGCAAAGGTTTTTGAGCTGCCCTAATCGACATTTTCGAAAAGGCTGAAAATCATGTAATACATTTATATACAACATAAGTATATCGATGTATTATGGCAATTATAACGGTAAGAATAGATGACGAACTTAAGAAGAGGATGGAGAAAGAAGGGCACATCAATTGGAGCGAGGTAATACGGCGTGCCATAATCAGCCGCATAGAAGAGGAGGAGCTCTGGAGTTCACTGGATCGCAGAAAACTCATCAAAGCGGCCTCTTTGAACGAAGCGATGAGGAGGAGGATCAGCGGATGGGACAGCGTGGCAGAGATAAGAAGGTGGAGGGAGCTTGCAGGCCGTGGCAGTTGATGCCTCCGTCATCACCAAGTGGTTTGTTGACGAGCCTTATTCGGAGCAAGCCCGAAAGCTCAGGGACGATTATGTGGACCTAAAATTCCGGCTTGTCGTGCCACGATTGGCGCGATATGAGGTACTTAACGCGCTGAAGTACTCCGGGGCGTTCGGCTCGAAGGAGCTGATTGATATAGCCAAAATCTTGGAAGATTACCAACTAGTTGAGATCCCTCCCGATGGGAGATATGCAGAGGAGACAATCAAAATATCAATAGAGCATGGGGTGACCATTTACGACGCATCCTATTTGGCGGTCGGAAAGGTAAGGGGAATCAGTATCTTCACGGCGGACGAAAAACTTTTGGAAAGGATAAAAGAGGATGCCTTCGTCAAACACATCCGAGATTACCAGACCTCTGCCAGCATGTCATGAGCACACGCTGCCTCTATCATAGAAGCGTTTCATAAGAGCCATCATGCTACTTCATTTAAGCTGGCTTCACCTAACGCTCCACGTATATTTGGAGACGATGCTTTCACCTTCGTCTTTTTCCATTCATAACAGCAAACTTCGTAATGCTGGCATTCGTCTCATATTGCTGCGCATCTCTTGATTCAGCCGATTTTGAAAAGAAATATCTCGACATTAAGAGCTTATGAATAAGGGTTTTGAAACGTGCTCTAAGTAAAACCTAAATGACGTACAACAAGTTGTAAATTGGATGATAGGTTGCCAACCCAAACCAAGATCGAGAGACTCTCGACAGGGGTTCCAGAGATCGACGAGATGATCAGTGGCGGAATACCTAGGGGATTCTTCGTGGCCGTGACTGGCGAGCCCGGAACTGGCAAGACTATCTTGTGCATCCATTTCATGGCTGAAGGAATGCGCGTCCGGGACCTTTGCATATATGTAACGACCGAGGAGAGCAGACAAAGCATATTGAACCAGGCTTCCCAGTTTGGCATAGACTTTGGCAAGGGCATCGAGGATGGCAAGGTAATAGTGATAGATAGCTTGATGGGAACAGATGAGCAGTGGTCCTTGAAGAGTCTGGACATGGAGGAGCTGGTCAACAAGATAATCGAGGCAAAGAAGACCCTCGGGTACGGAAGGGCTCGGGTCTGCATCGATTCTCTTTCTGCCTTCTGGCTTGACAGGCCAGCAATGGCTAGGCGCTACTCCTATTTCATTAAGAAAGTACTTGCAAAGTGGGACTTCACTGTCTTTACGACTTCCCAATATGCCATCACAACATCCGATGCCTTTGGTTTTGGCGTTGAGCACATAGCAGATGGAATCATCAGGTTCCGTAGAGCAGTCAGGAACGGCATGCTACGAAGGTATCTGCTCATCGAGAAGATGAGGCAGACACCACACAGCTTGAACCTACACGAGATAAGCATATGCGACGGAAAGGGAATCGTCGTCCTTGGTCCAGTACAAGAGAGAAAGGAGGACTTTGGTCTGCCAAGGAGGGTAACGGAACGGATAATCGAATCACAGAAGGAGAAAGAATCGGAGCTACCTTGATCCCTTACGAAGATGTCGTTAAACACTACATGAATCCAGTGGTCCAAGAGGAGATAGCAAAATTCGCTAGAGGAAGATGGGTTGGATTACATTGCTCTAAGAAAGATGGAAGAGGAAGAAATCTGCTCATGCGTTACTTCAAGGGGAGCAGGATTCCACTCAAGATAGATAGAGAGCAAGATGTTGCAAAAATCCTTCAACTATTCAATGATTCAAGTCCAAGAACCTTCTATGCAACAGCAAATGTCTACCGCAGCTTGGAGGAAATTGAGGACACAATCGAAATGTCCAACATCTTGCTTTGCACGCCAACTTGGGACATCGACAATGCACTCGAAGATTGGGAAGCAACTCTAGCTGCAGCCAGAGAAATAGTATCATTCTTAGAATCCCAAGGAATAATAAAGTCGGTTTTCGTAAAGTGGTCTGGAAGAGGTGCCCATGTCCACGTTCATCAAAACGCAATTTCGAATGATGTATTGAAGAGAAGCAACCCTCTTGACGTAGCTTACGCTATGGTCGAGTACGTTAACCAAAAATTAAATCAAAGATTCAATGACCTGCTCGTTGAATTGAATGCTGAGAACCTACGCATCGAGAACGAAATCGATCCCCAAAGGATGTTCTCCTGCCCCCTCTCTCTGCACAGAGAGGTAAGCTCTGTCTGCGTCTGCATTGAACCGAACGAGCTTGATGATTTTAATCCTGAGTGGTCATCAATCGATGGCTACAAACACCATTTTGGCTGGATCGAACACATTGTGGGAGAGGCGGACACCCTAGCCCTAAGAGCTATTGAAACGGTTGGAGGATATCCATTCACGCCCAAATTCAGGCGGAGAAAACACCCACCACTCGATGAACAGATAATGGACTGGATCGAGAAAATCGGAGAAGATAAATTATGACAGCTGAATCTATCTTAAGATCGAATGCACAAGATATCTTTTCCCAGAGTTTTTCATATTTTATAACTTTCGCTCCAAAATGTTAGTTCTAAAGCTTTTTTGATATATCGCGAAAATTTTTGAACACTTGACTAACTTTTCTTTCGCTAATGTTATATATCTTTATCAACCCTTTCCATTTAAGAAGCAAATGAATCTATGGAAGGACATACCGGCTGGCGAAAATCCACCGAAGATTCTTAACATGGTAGTAGAGGTTGTAAGCGGTTCGAGGGACAAGTATGAGTATAATTCTGAATGGGAAACCTTCGTACTAGATCGAGTTATACCTTCATCAGTAGTTTTTCCAGTCGAATACGGCTTTGTGCCGCGGACATGGTTCGACGACGAAGACCCGCTCGACATAATGGCATTGAGCTATGAGCCCCTCGAAGTTGGATGCCTGGTGAAGGTTAGGGTCATAGGAGCGTTAATAATCAGGGATGAAAAAGGCGAAGATCCGAAAATACTCTCAGTACTCGTAAACGATGCAAGGTTCAAAGGGTATGGAGATATTGCTGATGTTCATCCAGACAAGCTTAGGGAAATACAAGAATTTTTCGAAACCTACAAGAGGTTAGAACCGAGTAAATGGGCGAAGTTTAAGGAATGGAAAAACAGTAAAGGCGCGGTAAAAATAGTTGATTATTCCATTAAGCGATTCAAGGAGCTTCGCATGGCATGAAAACCTGCCATTTATAAAATGATTCAATAAAGCTATTACTAGACTCATAAAATTGCTAAGAAGCACTTAACTTGGATAACAGCACCTACCCATTTAAGCGGATGCTTTTAATGATCAATATCTGGATCATATTCAAGGAGGAATGGATTAGGTTAGGGGCACACTGAAAAAGAAACTGGAATACTGGGGACTGAGTCTGAACTACGAGTATCGTCCCCATCCATAGAGAAGGAACGTTAAAGAAACATTGACTGAAATGGTAGCTCACCGGGCCTAAAAAGGTTCCTGCCAGTCTTGCAGTAGAAGTAGGCTAGGAAAAGCCCTGCCGTAAATGAAAGGAACACTTGGTTTATTATCATTATCGTTCCAAACGGCCAGTCGAGCAGGTAGGGGTAGAAGAGGTGGTAAAGGCCAAAAAGCAGCGACGAGAAAAATATCGAAGCTGATTCTCCATACCTCTTGAGGAGCCCTCCCAAGATGTAGCCACGGAAAACCCCTTCCTCTGAAACGCTTATGAGCAGAAAGGCGGCGAAATAAACGAGAATGTGAACATAAAGAGGCAGGTAGAATCCATGTCTTACTCCAAGGACAAAGATAGAAAACGCGAGGCCTATCGCATTATGGAAGATGGCGAGAACGAAGCCTAGGGCGCAATAAGTCCTCCACTTTTCCAACCTCCTGAAACCCAGGAATTCGGCTACATAGAAAGCCATGTGGGCGATAAAACCATAAGGGTAATAAATTCCAAGAATTGGGAATAGAAGGCAGGACAAGTAATAGAGCTGCAAGAGCCCAACTAGCAGGAGGATAAGGATCAAGGAATCGCGAAGCTCCGTAGGGAACCCAGGCATGGTTCCACAATATTTTGCTAAAAGATTATAAAAAATTCCAAATTATGATGCTTGGCTTTTTAAAATGATAGATAATCGACAATCGCGGGGACGGTTAAAGAAAGAATTGTAAGCTCTTTCATTCGACCAAGCCCCCAGTTGCCTAAAAGCGATGCAAAATCTGATTTTAAGGCAGGCAGGTGAGATGTTCAGGAGGGGGTGATGAGCGAAAGTGGAAGCCGATAGGTTTCTGGCACATTGGTAGAAGTTAGGAAAGCTATCTTCTGGCAGATTTTCAGATTAATTCAATTCTTAGAGATCTGCATTGCGTCCTTCAGACTTGCCCCATTTTCGATATTGTACACTAACGCAGAGAAAAAAGAAAATTGGTTTGTTTGGAATTCTAGAACGGGATGAAGAACCTAGCTATGCCAGTGAGACCGCCAAAGAAAACCACTATCATATAGCCCGTTATGAAGCCCACGGCCACAGGGACCCCGAAGTTCTCGTAAGCCTTCGTTCCGCCAAATCTCAAAAGTAGAGTTTTTAGAATCCAAGCGATCAGGAACGGGAACCATATGCCCCATAGCATCGACATGTAGCTCGTGCCTAAGATGAAGCCAACAGGCTCGAGCGGGAACCAGACGAAGCGGGCGTGCAAGAGGTAGAGGCCACCAACGATTATCATACCTGCAATCATGTTTGGAATCCAAGGAGTCGACCCGGGACGAACATTCCAATTTTCTGCGTTGCCCGTCCTATCTATGAGAGAATCAGTGAAACCAACGCTAAACGCAGGAAGCTTCATCAATCCGAAGTTGTAATTGAGCCAGATATAGGTTGCGAGCACAACTATAGGTCCCACTATTATGCCAACCAGCAGCGCCTTGAACACATCTTTATTATCAATATTAGCAAGTTTTGCCATTCTGAACGCGGCGAAGGAAGAAAGCGTAGCGCCTCCAAAAGCTTTAGGAACATCAGTCATCCACTCAGAGAAATATCCGGAGAGCATGTACTCCCTTGTTGGTGGATTCGGAGCAGTGTCCCAGAAGAAGATCCTGTAGAACGCGTTCCCATGTTCGGCTCCCTGAAGTGTAGCCCCCGCCGTCCCCCAGATCCTCGCTCCCGCAAGCCAGAAGATGAAGACCGTTATAGGCATAAGTATCGCCGGCCCGATGCCAAGTCCTATTGACATCATCAGGGCGACAGAGAGTACAAAGAACGCAAACATTAGAATGTAGGCGGTCCTGTAAGGCATCACCTCACTCTCTTCGATCTTCCTCCTCTGCTCCTCGCCCATGCCTCCGAATGCTGCCTTCAGCGTTTCCAAGATGTAGCGTCTGTTGATGACGAAGTAGATGAGCGTGAGCGCCGTCGAACCCCCGACATAGGAGAGGGCCATGAACTTGTATGGCTCGCCAAAGTTCGGAGTCGTCGTACCGCACCATGCTCTTCCGCACCCTCCTATGTCAGTTATACCCGTGTAGTATCCCATGACGAAAGCTATCTGCACCAATATCAAATAAACGAGGTAGAAGAACCAGGTGCTGAACAGAATCGAGAGCGGGGCGAAGAAGCCTATGGCAACGAAGACCGGATGCTTCTGAAAGATTCCGAATCCAGCTATTGCGGCGAGGGGCGAATCCGTTGTGATGTACTGCCCTCCATGCGCGCAGGTGTTCGTGCGCCAGCCGTATATGTCCGGGAACCAAGGAAACAGGCCCTGTGCCCAGATTGGTATTTGCACAACTATGCCTAAGAGTATGCCTATCACAAATGGCCTCATCCGAGAGGCTCTGTCCTTCGAAGAAGCGGTCAAATCGGTCGTGTTACTAAGCAACTCGTAAGCCGCCGTGACGTGTGGGAAAGGCACGGCCTCTATGTCCGTCCAACCCCTACGCAATATCGTCGCTATCGATACCATAAGCATGCCGAAGACGGCGGATAGGGTCCACCAGAAAACCATCGCTGGAATCCATTCTCCCCAAGGCACAGGGTAACCGCCAGCTACTAGCTGGTTCACCACGTTTTCAGACGGAGCCATGAACCAAGGGACGTAGAGTATCGAGAGGTCGGGATTGATCACTCTTCCCATGAATATCTCTCCAAACCACTCATTGTTAGCCGCGTAGTCCGTAAACCATGAAACGCATATTGTCGCCACGTAGAGGAAAACTACGTTCCTGAGGCTTAGCCACTTCTTGAACGAGCCAAATCTAGACAAAACGGCGGAGGCCAGGAGGATTATGAATGGACCTGCAGTTAATTGCAGAGGGCAAGCGACTATGCCCCAGATGTAAAAGTGGAAGAACTGCGAAGGCTGCAATGCCAACCAGGTGTTCTCTATTACGCCGATGATTGCCGTGAAGATTATGAGCTGTATCCAAGGAAACTTTGCCTTAGCTACTTCAACTTGCGACATTTGGTACCTTCCCCTTTTCGCGAGCACCTTGTCCTGATTCTATATAAAATTTCTGGAAGATGCGCTTTAAAACACGCCTTTTTGGCGAGTACGGCAGGGAGCGTCCGCAAGCAGCATTCACAAGCGTGTTACGAATTTTGGATGCGATCGCTTCTCTGGGATTGAGGTGTTCGTAGCAGGTAAAAAGTATCGATAAAGCAAGACTGCTTTGATATCCTTATAAGGTTCCGAAGTAGCTCACATTTCAAATCGAAAGGGGGTGAAAGATACGATATTCGTGATTCTAGCCAGATGGAGAAAGAAGCCCACGAGGGAGCTGGTCGAAGAAACGACAAAGCTCATACATCAAGCTACGAAGGAAGGAGCCAAGATACTTGGCATGTACTGGACTTTTGGTCGGTACGACTCGGTAACGATAGCTGAGGGCCCGGACGTAAAGGCAGCTATGAAGGCCCTCCTCAGGTTTGGAGACTTTGTTTCCACCGAAACAATGGTAGCGCTGCCTGCTGAAGAGGCTTCTAAGCTGGTAGAGTAAGTGTTGAAACATAGAGGGCTCTATACATGTTCTGAAAAAGGTATTTTTAATTCAGAAGAAGTTGGCATCAAATCTTGGAATGCGATGAGAAAAAGAATCTTTGAATTGTTACTTCATTACTCAGTTTAAATCGAGTCAAACAAAAGGGATAGACAAAGCTTAATACGGATGAAATCAGATATCAACAAAATTTGGCTAGACCAGTTACAATCGTCGATTACGATCCTATGTGGCCTACTCTCTACGAGAAGGAAAAAATGAAGATCTCCGAAGCTTTAGGAAACAAAGCATTGGCTATAGAACACATCGGAAGCACCTCGGTTCCAGGATTGGGCGCCAAACCCATCATAGACATAATGGTTTGCGTTCAAAGCAATTTAGATGCAGACATATGCGTTCCATTGCTGAAAGGCATCGGTTACACAGATGTAACTGTACAAGTAGGAAATCCTGACTGGTACTACTGTCTCGGAAAAGAATCGTGCGGCGTCGGATACCACCTGCACCTCATGAAGAATATGAGCGTTTTTTCGAAGAGACACCTTCTGTTCCGTGACCGTTTGCGGGCCAATCCAGACATCGCTCGAAAGTACTTCGAGTTGAAGAAAGAGCTTGCAGCCAAGTACCGTTCCGACCGCACCGCCTATACCGAGTCCAAGTCGGCTTTTATAGAATCTATTCTTTCAGAAGAAAACGAATGAAGCCAAATCCTTTGCGCGGGCTAGTTTCAAAGGTTTACCTTAAAGCAGGTAGCATAATCCCCCACGCTACCGATCCGCGCAACATTCGAGGTTGCCTCCAAATCCATAACCCTAAAGCACAACATCCTGTCGTCTTCTTGGTACCTTTCAGCGACCTTTCCAACTGCTTTACAAATTTACCAAAGCTTGGCCAATGTGAATGCCATATCGATCTTGGTTAGAAGAGCATAGTAAAATGGAATACCTTGCTAACTGCAATAATATATTCGCTCCTTTCTTATCTCCTTCGGTCCTTTTTCATCTATGTCTAGATCCTCAGCTATACCATCTGTTCTAGACCAATTTTCTTTTTCTTAGAACTCAAATGGAGCTTGAAGGCGATGCGTTCTACTGACGCTCTTTTACATAGCTTTGGATGTTTCATTATGCGTTTATTACTCCTGCCTCATGATGTTTTCCAGCATCTTTCCAAGTTGTTCAGCAGAAGCACCAATTATGCCAATTCTGGTAAGAGATGCAACCTCGATGACTCCTCTGTCTTTAAGGTCTTGCAGGGTTTCCTCGAGTTCCGAAGTTGGTTTGATGCCATGTTCCTCACACAATAACCGATAAGCTTCCCTTATCTCCTTCAAAGAAACATATGCGGTCCCTTTCCCCCTTAAAGCATTGATTAAGGCCATCAGGACCTGCATTCCTCTCTCAGGCAGGTTCAGTAGATCCTCCCTTGTGATTAGGTGGTAGGTCTCTCCATGAACTCTCCTGACATGTTCCAATCCTATTTGCTCGCTGCCTTGGCTATCTGCTAAATTTCCAGAGTATAGAAGAAGGTCGAGCGCGTGCCTTACATCCCCCATGATTGGTGGTTTTGCTGTGATGTCGGCTATGTACCGAATCACATCCTCTGAGATCGCCCCAGGCTTAATCGATTCTTCCGCCCTTTTCGTAATTATGTCGTATAGCTGCTCCTCGCTATAATTCGGGAAATCCACTGTATTCCTTCCGAGCGTGCTTATCTCGGACCTCTCAAGAAAGCTGTGAAAATCCTTACCCCTTGCTATGAAGATCACTCCCAAAACGCCGCAAGCCTCCCCAGGGCTAAGTTCGTTCAACCTTGTAAGGTCGTAGACCAAGTGCTCCTTCGTATGCTTGATAAAATAATCTATCTCATCAACGGTGATCAAGAGATATGTCTTCGTTTTCAGAAGATTATTTATGAGTCCACGAATCAATTCCTCAGCACTCATGCTTCCTGAATAAGCTTCCGGAGCTGCCTTCTCAACCAAATATCTGTAGAGTACAACTCTGCTCCCTCCTTGGAGCTTGAGGTTGATATACACGTGCTTAAGGTTTGTTCTCTTCTCCTTCATCCTTTGGACCAGTTGCTCCACGAATCGGATTGCTGTACAGGTCTTTCCAGTTCCTACATCTCCAACCAATTGGACTGGAGTCAGGTATCCTTTTGAGACATCTTGTAGGTCGAATATCCTCGAGAGACTGCCGATCTGCTTCTCCCTGTGTGGAAGAACCCTTGGGATGTAGCGGGGTGAAAGCTTGCTCCTATCCGAGAATACGGTCAACTCCTTTGAATCTTTGTGCTTGGTTATATAAGAATTCCAGACAAGGTATCTAGAACCTATATTCAGCTCATCTGATGAAAATCGAAAACTAGGTCCACTGAACAAACGGTGGCTGCTTCCTGATTCCTAAAGATTTGTATTAGCACTTCTTTTCAAGCTTCATGTATTGCGTGGAGACTTTACCTCTCTCTATTACGAGTGCCATTCCCTTCTTCCTACCATCACTGAAGCCATTGTGCCAGGTGTCGACAACGATCGCCTTTTTCCTAGTTAGAGGAATTACCTCCTTCCGACCTTGCCTCATCACGACAAGCTTTACAGATCCTGTGAGAAGATAGAAGAGTTCAGGGCAATCATGCTTCTCGAGGAATTTCACATCCTCAACTGAACGGTTTTTCGGAGCATAGATCCCACATGCCCATGATCGGCCATCTCTCGCGATGACCTTCCATTCCCTAATGGCCTTCACAGGTGCCTCTTTAATAGGCGCCAATGTCTATCCGGCGATATGCATGCAGTTGGGGGATATAAGCTCGCGTTACCGTAGCGGGTTTTGGGTTCAACCGTTATCCAAAAGAGGACATTGCCTTAGACATTCCTCACAACTTTTGATGGATCTTTTCTAGTAGAAACGATTCCCACTTCACGATCAGAATACCATTCTATTATCTTATGTGCTAAATCCAAGACAGAGTATACGAATTGAAACTTCTGGTGAGAGAGCATAGAAATATCTTGTTCAGATTTATCGAAACAGAATCTTTTGTTAACACAATCGATCTAGCCATTTGATTGAGATATTTTAGATGGATGAATTTTTCAGGGATGGCACGGATACCCCCCTCTTCCTCCACGTGCGTGGTCGAATATTAACTAAAGAAAAGAAGCTCACATGTTGGCATGAGCAAACATGGTAGAAGAAGAACTCGACCTGGAGATGATCCCGGGTATAGGCCCGAGGACGAAGGAGAAACTGAACGAGAACTCAATCGAGACGGTGCTCGATCTCGCCGCGGCCCTTCCGAATGAACTCCAAGAGGCCATTGGCGGAAAAGATGTGAACGCTGCCTCTCTCATTCTCTCTGCCAGAAAACTGCTGGAGGGGAGCGGGCTACTTGAGGGAAGTTTCGTAACAGCGGCAGAGGTCCTGAACAGGCGAAAAACGATGATGCGCTGCACCACAGGCTCTAGGAGCTTGGACGAGCTCCTGAAGGGAGGGATCGAAACCCAAGCCATAACTGAAGTGTACGGAGACTTCGGAAGTGGCAAGACGCAGTTATGCCATACGCTCTGCTGCACCTGCCAGCTTCCCCAAGGGAAAGGCGGCCTTGGAGGCAGCGCGCTCTACATAGATACCGAGAATACATTCAGGCCAGAGAGGATAAAGCAGATAGCGGAATCTCGAGGAATGGACTCCGACGAGATACTGCAAAACATAGTAATCTGCAAGGTGTACAACAGCAGCCACCTCGAGCTTATAATCAAAACGTTGGGTAAATACATAGAGAAGTTCAAGGCGAAGCTCGTAATCGTCGACAGCATCATCAGTCTTCATAGAGCAGAGTTCATAGGCAGGGGGACCCTTGCAGAGAGGCAGCAGAGACTCAACACGATCATCCACAGGCTGATAAGGCAGGCCGAGGTCTACAACATTGCAGTAGTTGTTAGCAACCAGGTCCAGACCCAGCCCGATGTATTCTTCGGAGATCCAACAAAGCCGACGGGCGGTAATGTCATAGCACATGCATGCACTTACAGGATCTACTTGAAGAAGGCAGGACAGGAGAGGATCGCAACGATCGTGGACAGCCCCTACCATCCGTACAGCGAGGCGAGGTTCAGGATAACGGGGAAGGGGATCGAGGATTCGGAGAGCCCGAGGAGAAGCAGAGAATAACTCTAGGTGGGCAAAATGCTACTTCGAGCAGATCACGTTCCTCCAAAACCGGAGAAAATGCCCGGCCTAAGCGGTGGAGGGAGCACCAAACTCGTGAAGCTTGACGATCTACAAACAAGGAAGTACGTCGGAGCGATCGCCAGGACCATCTCATCAGGGGTCAGGGAAGCATGCAACAAAATAGGACCCAAGCATGCGCTCTTGGAGGATGGCGCTTTCAAGGTTAGGGAAACGGAGCTGAAGCCACTCGATGAAGGTAATCGATTGGTAGATGTCCAGCGCTCCATAATGCTGCACGATATCCGAGAAAGACTGCTTGGAGCGAGCATCATGGGTTCGGCCCTGTTGGAAGAATGGCCAACCTTACTTCTTCCCGTCCGACATCGAAGTTGGGCAGCGGGTTGAACATGGCGATAGTCTTCGAGACAGCGGCTCAAGCGCTGGAGGAGGAAGGTAAAAGGCCCAGGCTTACAACTGGGAACGGTGATCTAGATTCCCTGATGGGTGGGGTGGAGCTTGGAGGGTCGTACCTCTTCTATGGAGACAGTCAGGAGGCATTGGACAGGATCGTTCACGGAATCCTAGTCAATTCTCTACTCCCCGCAGGAAAAGGTGGCTTCGGGGCCAAAGCGCTGTACTTCAACAGCTGCAACTACCACCAGGGCAAGACGATACTGAACCCTTCGATGTTCGGGGAGTTCGCGAAGAAAGCTGGGCTAGATCCCAACATAGCGCTTGGCAACATATATTCGATCAGCGCCTTCAATGAACGGCAACAGTTCTCTGCTGCAAAAGAGGCAGCGGATCTGATATCTAGGAGCAGCGAGATCAAGCTGCTCGCTCTCCACAATCTCACAGTATTTGTAGGAACGTCAAGGAAGCCAGCTGAAGCGTACCAGGCTCTGAAGGAGGTTGTCAGCACAATATGGCGGGCAGCCCATGAGAACGGAGTCACGATAGTTGCAAACTGTGTAGCCTCAAGAACAAGCATCGGATACGTGCCAAGGCTCCCGAGAGGCGCTTTCCTCAGGCACCGTGCAAACATCATCGTGTGCCTGAAGAGGGTGGAGAAGATGAGGGCGATCAGGGCCTGCCTGGTCAAGCACCCATACAGGGAAACGCCAGACTCGATCATTTTGCGCGTACCAGAAGGAGGTGTAAGCCTGATGGGAAGGATAACCCCCTCATTCCGCCAGCTCTTCGAGTCCCAAGTAGAAGAGCTGAAGAAGAGCTTCCAGAACGCCCTCCTAGACCTCAACCACAGAGAAGCTTTCAACCTTCTTCTCAAGGAGGCTTGGAGCGCCGAGGGGCACGCGATGTCCAACTCGACGGTGCCGGTAACTTTGGATGTCATGAATTTGATGGCAAACGTGCACAACAAGAAGTGTGTAGAAGAATTGCGAAAGGCGCTTAGGGAGAAGGAAGAAAAAATTCGCGAGTTGGAGGATCGCGTAGAGAGGTTGGAGAGGCTCGCAGAGGCTGGAAGACAAGAGAGGCGGATCGAAAGGGAGGATCGTTGAAGAGCACAGGCTGGATCCTAGACGTTTACATAGAGGGCGAGAAGGCAGTCACCTGGCTGCGAACCATCGACGGCTTGCACCTCAGGCTCCTCGATGAATACTATCCGCGCCTCTGTGTTCTGCCAAAGGCTGGGTGCGAGAATGATGTGCTTAATGCAGTTATGGGCAGCTCGAACGTAACTAGCGCATACTTGGAAGAGAAGTACGTCAACCTCGAAGGGGAGAAGGAGAATGTGATAAGCATCACTCTGGATGGACTCGAGTGCTACAGACGAATCCTCAGGACTATCGAGAACGTTCCTGGAGTAAAAGGAGTCTACAACACAGACTTGCTCCACGTCCAGCAATACCTTTTCAACCAGCTCGATGTTGCTCCAACAAGCAAGGTCGAGGTCGAACACGAAGGGAACAAGTTAAAATCAATAAAGCTCCTAGACGATTCGCGCGAGATCGCCCCGCCACCATTCACCGTACTTTCTTTCAGCATCAATGTTAGTAGCCCTTTCCTGACTCAAAGGGCTGAGCGCGACCCCATAGCATCGATAACAGCACGTTACGGTGGAGAGGAGTTCAAACTTGATGGAGAGGAGTCGAAGATACTGGAGGATTTCCAATCGCTGGTAAGGGAGAAGGATCCCGACATCATGGTCTGCCCCGAGTGCGATGATTTCTCGTTCCCCTACCTCTTTGCGAGGGCAAGGGTGGCTGGAATTAATTTTCAGCCTGGAAGGGATGCAACGAGCGACCCTGGCTTTGGTAGAAAGCTCCCGTGCTGGGCTAAGGGAAGGGTAGCACTCAGCTACAGGATGCCTGGCCTTGATTACGAAGACTGGGGCCTCGCTGGTTTGGTCGAGAGGGCGAGGTTCGGCTTCCTTCCGCCAGGCATAGCTGGCAGGTGGACTGCCAACAAGGTCATAGACAGCAGGAACTGCTACGAACTCATGAAGAGGGGGTACGTGATACCTAGGAACGAGGGACGTTACGAGTATGTCAGGACGATGAAGGAGGTGGTGGCAAGAGACAGAGGAGGCTGCATCATATCGCCGAAGATAGGCATAGTTCACGAGAATGTCGCAGAGCTTGACTTTGAGAGCCAGTACCCTAACCTAATCGTCAAGCATAACCTGAGCTACGAGACCGTTACTCCAGAAGGGATCAAGCCGAAGGGAGATGCCATACTGCCTTACGTTACCAGGAATTTTCTGGAAAGGAGGCTCTACTTCAAGGCGCTCAAGAAAAAGTATCCTGAAAAAAGCACCGAATGGCTATTGTGCGAGCAGAGGCAGCAGGCGCTCAAATCGATACTCGTATGCCTCTATGGTACATCGGGCTGCTGCTGGAACAGGTTCGGAAACGTGCTGTGCTTCGAGGAGATAAACAGGCGCTCGAGGGAGGCCATGATGTTGGCGAAGGACTGCTCGCAGGAGATGGGGTTCGAGGTCGTGTATGGCGATACGGACTCAATCTTCGTGAAGAGGAGAGGGGCCTCAAAGGAGGATTACGAAGAACTGGCCTCGGAGATCGCAAGGAGAACAGGGCTTCCAATAGCGCTCGACCACCACTACAAGTTCCTGGTCCTCCTTCCTTTGGAATCGGATCCATCTGGCAACATGGAGGCGCAGAAGCACTACTTCGGGGTTCTTACGAACGGCGAGCTGGTAGCAAGGGGTATAGAGATGAGGCGCCATGATACTCCAAGGTTCATAATGGAGTTTCAACGCAAGCTGATACTGACCCTCTTCGATATTGAGAACTCTGAGCAGGTTAGGACAGAGGGATACGGGAGGGCAAGGGAACTCGTCATCGAATCGGTAAGGAAGGTGATGGAGGGCAAGGTCCAGGTAAGGGATCTGGCGGTCTCCAAGGTCCTCAGGAGGCCCCTCTCAACATATGCTAGGGCGATCGCTCACGTCTCTGCCGCGAAAAGACTGGCTGAAAAAGGGAAGGAGGTCAAGGAGGGGGATGTGGTGGAGTTTGTCCACATCGATTCGAAGAATCGCAACCCACTGTGTCGAGTATCTCCCATTGAAACACACGATGGGAGGAAATACGACAAGGAGAAGTACAGGGAGCTTCTCATGAACGCTACAGAGACCATCCTCTCTACTTTGGGTTTTTCGAGGCGTGAGTTTGGAATAAAAACAAGGAAGGCTGCTCACCTCGATCTGGCGATGAAGGAGGATCCGCCTGAGAAGGAGATCAAATCGATCGGGATCTAGCTATTCGCTATATTCTTCCAGACAAAAGAAAATAAAGCCTTAGAACCTAATTATTCAACCTTATAGGTGCTCTATGGATAAGCCCTTTGAAGATAGTACACAGTAAGCATAATGTTGTGAAAGATGAAGGGAGAGGCTAAGTGATACAACAACAAGTCATCGTGTGTCACCTGCAATAACTTCTTGACATCATAGAACCAAATTCAGATTATGGGAAAACTTAACAATGTTGACCCCGAACATGAAAAATATATTTCTTGGTGCGATTTTCTTTATAAAAGCGATCATGTCTGTTTTATCCAATACGCTATTATTATAGAAAAATTATTATCCAAAAATGAATAAAAGGAATATGAGTATAGCTTTTTTTGAAAAAGGGAAAAAACTTAATTTTAAGTCAAGTCAAATGTTTAGAGCACCATGAGGATTTCGTTAACTGGGAGAAGTGCCCTAGTAATAGTGGATGTTCAAAACGATTTTCTTCCAGGAGGTGCCTTGGCAGTTCCTAAGGGAGACTTGATCCTAGAGCCTTTGAACAAATATATCCTGCTTTTTTCAGGGAGAGGCTTATCGATTTTCGCGACTAGAGACTGGCACAATGAGAGTCATGTAAGCTTTAGTGAAAGAGGAGGACCATGGCCCACACATTGTGTTCAAAACACTTGGGGTGCACAAATATCGAGTAGGCTAAGCTTACCGGCAGACGCTAGAATTATCGACAAAGCCTTCTCCTCAGAGAGAGACGCATATTCAGGTTTTCAAGAAACAGTTTTGGATCTGGAGTTACATAGACTTGGTGTAAAGAGGCTTTTCATTGGAGGGCTGGCTACGGATTACTGTGTAAAGATGACTGTTCTAGACTCGATCGACCTTGGTTTTGAAACAGCATTGCTGCTCGACGCTATTAAGGGTGTCGACTTGAATCCTGGAGACAGTGAAAAAGCCATTGAGGAAATGATTTCGAAAGGCGCGATAGGCATTATGCTGAGCGACTTGCTGCTCTAGAATCAAGTAAGCCCCTATAGAAGCAGCTTCCTCATTAGTTGTCTGCCTAAATCCATTACCTTATCGCTTACCTCCACGGGATAGGCCTCCGGGTTTCTTATCCTCCTGTATTTCTCTGGGAGCTTCTCCAGCTCTTTCTTAGCCTTCTCCCTTATCTCGTCTAGCTTTGGAAGCTTGTAAACTAGCCTGCCATCCTTAAATATCTGGATAAGTTTTCTTTCCCCATTCAGGTTCTCATCGGTAAGCCCTAGAATATCCTTAACATACTTCCCATCCTCCTCAACCCTAAAAATCTGTTTTGCCCCGGGCAGGGTTGCCTTCTCCCCCTCGGCGATCTTCATCCTAGGTACGAGCCTACCGTTCTCCTCGCTTTCAGCCAGCTTATACACCATGTCCGTCTTTGGAGCGTCATCTGAGGTTACAAGTGAGGAGCCCACTCCAAAAACATCGATCTGCGCACCCTTGCTTAAGTATTCATCTATCACATATTCGTCGAGTCCGCTGCTTACAAATATCTTTGTAGAGTTAAACCCTGCTTCATCTAAAAACCTCCTAACCTCTTTACTTAAGCTCAACATGTCTCCGGAGTCCATTCTAACACCCTTCAACTCCTTTCTCCCTGTCAACTCCTCGACAGCCTCAATAGCGTTCTTAACACCACGTAGAGTGTCATAGGTATCTATGAGTAGAACTGTATCAATCCCCTCTGTTCTCAACCAGGCTTTGAACGCCTCCCTCTCGCTCGAGAATGCTTCAATGTAGGAATGTGCCATTGTTCCGAAAATAGGAATGCCGTAAAGTTTCCCAGCTAGGACGTTGGAGGTTCCTATGCAACCACCAATATAGCTCGCCCTCGCAGCCTTTAGGCCAGCATCTACACCATGCGCCCTTCTCGAACCAAAATCTATGATCGGCCTGCCTTTAGCAGAGTTGACGATCCTAGAGGCCTTAGTTGTGATTAGTGTTTGAAAGTTGATAGCATTTATAATGAAGGTTTCGAAAAACTGTGCCTCTATTATCGGGGCTGTGATCCTTATTATTGGCTCGTTTTGAAAAACCAGCTCACCTTCAGGCAGTGCCCACATGTCCCCGGTAAATCTAACTCTCGAAAGGAATTTCAGAAAGTTTTTTTCGAAGCCCTTCTCCTCCAAGAATTCCAAATCATTTTTATCAAACCTAAAGTTTAACAGATAGTTGCAAACATCCTCCAACCCGGCTGCGATCAAATATCCACGATTGGACGGAAGCCTTCTGACGAACAGCTCGAAGGTAGCCATTATGTTTCCCATTTTAAAGTATGATTGTGCCATAGTCACCTCATAAAGGTCGGTGAAGAGTGCCATACTTTTCTCCATTGCTTCCGGAATTGAAAAAGCTCCAGATAAGTTTTAATCTGAATACATGTACCTCTCATTTTCCTAAATCATCTTTCCCCTTACCATAGTCCAGCTGTGGCCAAGATAGATGGCAGGAAGATCCGTTCGTCCGCTATGATCTGAGTAATGGTAGATGGTGGATAGCCTATATGGACGATGCTTCTAAGCTGATTATGGCACACAGCGTATTTCGAGAGGAGATGGTACAGAATGTAACGCAGGCCCTGAGGAGGGCTATAGAGAAATATGCCTTTACTAGGGAGCCTGACCGATCGCTGAAGCCAATTCTACGCAGGAATCTATTCTTATGAATAAAGAGAATGCATTTTATTCAGAGCTTCATCCCCTTGCATAGGAGGATTGCAACATAGCCGATGATGCACTTTTCGAGTATCGGAACTACCGCTAAGGTCAGCTATCCCACTTGACGAAGATACTTTATGTTGGTAAGCCCAATCTCGATAGGCTTTTCCAGAGGTGCCCATAACCATTACAGTCAGCCCACTTTACCCCTACGTCAGATGCACCTTTGAAAGGAGTGTTTTCGCTAACTATCGTGTGGAACACATCGTATCGATTCCTCAAAATTATCTCCTGCTCTTCAATAGATTCTTCATGAGTTTATCGCAGTTCGAGAAGGTGTTTTCGGCTTTTGCTAGAGCCTGAGGCGCATAGTCCTTGAAGTATTCTGCAGTTATTCCCTGCTCAAATCCATATCCTGCCAGCCCCCTTTGATCTGAAAGCTCAGATATAGACTCAGCCATGGTCTCAAGCTGCTCCTTGAACCAAACTGGAATGCCTTCCTTTTCCACAAGCTGTAGTATTGCATCGCTAACGTCGTGTTCTTTTGGATAATCTATGCCGAAGAAAATGAGAATCGCCTTCAAAGCTTGCTCAGCAGCCATCTCGGCGTTGTAGACAACATCATCCCACCTTCCGTCCTCATATGCCCTCCTAGCTCCTTGGAGCCACCTCGAAGCTCTACCTATGCCAAGAGCTGCAAGCTCATTAGTATTCAAATTTCTAAACCTTCGATGGGAATGTTATTACACAGGACCCAGTGGTGACCTTTTCCTGGGCGGTAGATCCTGCGAGCACCCAGTTGCTCCAATCTATCGCGAACTCTTTGTAGAACTTCGCTGAGAAACTTCTCCCTTTCGTATAGAATCACCGACTCAATACAAGCGTCGATGTATATCCTATTCGTTCTCTTGGCCTCATTCGTGTCTAGGAGGTAATGCTGTATCGCCGGTATGTAACCCCTTGAGATAAGTATACGATATTCCTCACTACCCCTAAGCTTGGCCCTGAGCTTCTGCATTTCTCTAGACCTTTCCCATGAAGGTTTTTCCCAACTATCAACGACGATTAATAGGTCTATGTCGCTATTTTTTCCCCAATTCCCACGTGCAACCGAACCGAATAAAAGAATACCTGCAAGCCTTTTCCCAAAGTGATCGATGATTATATCACGATACCTTTTAAGTATGGG
>Ga0078972_1004008_pt1 | contig 42146 bp, 57 predicted proteins | sample YelNatPaOPGAMG01_FD_67568 | JGI IMG/M metagenome (GOLD analysis project Ga0078972, IMG submission 67568) | Hot spring thermophilic microbial communities from Obsidian Pool, Yellowstone National Park, USA - OP-RAMG-01 (SPADES assembly) (version 2) | ecosystem: Environmental > Aquatic > Thermal...
CATCCGGCACCACATCACGGCGTGGCCAAGCTCCTGGATGGCCGCTCCGCCTTCCGCATCCCGGTTCTCCGCACGGTTGATCAGGCCGCTCTTACCGGAGCCCTTACGTCCGATCCCCGCAGCCGGGATGCTTCTCATTTGAGGATGTGATGCCGGATGAATTCTCGATTCGATGGCCGCGGCATTCGCCTCGCGCACAAACTCGCGCGCCGTATCCAGATCCACCGGCCCGAGGACAATGTGCCGGTCGCTCACGCGCTCGACGGCAAACGCATTGCCCTCGCTTCGGACACGGTAGGCCGGAGAGCCCGCCCGCCGGCCACGGCCGCATCCGGGCATGCAGTAAGCGACGCCCGATTCGGCGTCCCTGATCGCCTGCCGGATGTCCTCGATCGTCCACCCGGGCCGCATCAAGACGCGGCGCACGTTATTCGTTCTCAGCTCGTAGAAGTTCATAGCACCCCCATGATGCGCAAGGCCGCGAGCACAATGCCGATATCGATCGCCACAAGGAGCGGCAGGACCCGCCGCACGAAACGCTCCCACGCCTCCCGGTGCGCCGGGGTGTCGCAATCGTCCCACCAGCGGCATCGGTAGCACCGGTCATGGTCCTGCTCCTCCTTCAGGCAGTCCCACAAAATCGGCATCATCGCCACGCCCACAGCCATCCCGAGCGCGCAGCCCCGCGCGATCACGCAGCCTTCTTTCCTTCCAGGATCCGCGCCTGAAACCGAGTCACGCGCTTCAGCACCCACAGCTTCTGCATGGCCGTCAGCGCGTCTTCCTGCTCGACCAGATCCAAGGCGCGACGAAGATCTCCCACCTCGTCGCATCTGATGGCACCGGTTTGGGCTTGCGGCGGCAGCTCGTGCGCCGCAACATGGACCAGGTAGTTGCTGAGGGTTGTGCCTTGCCTGCGCGCCCGGTCCTGCAGATCGCGCTTGAGCTCGTCGCTCATCCGGACCGACACGAAGGCAAGGCGCTTGCCTTGCATGACTCCCGCCGCCGAAGCCGCCGGCGGCAACGGATCGGTCGGATCCGTCGTCGCTTCCGGCTTCGGAAAGTTCTTTATGCTCGCCACATGTCCTCCGCTCCGGGTGAGGGGAAAGTGGTTATGCTGTCCGTTTTTCAGACTCAATGTCGCGCACCGGGAAGAGATCGTCCGGCGAAACATCTAGCGCGCGCGCTAGCCTTGCCACGATCTGCCAGGAGGGATTCTTGACCCGTTCTACCTCGAGGTTGCTGATGGTGGCTTGGTCCACACCGCTTTTCGCCGCAAGCTCCTCCTGCGTGATGCCCCTTGCTTTTCGAATCTCTCTGAGTCTCATGGGCATCATTATATGCGCCGACTAATATTCTGTCAAGCAGAATTTTCTTTGTAGCGACCCACCGAGCGAATGCAAATATGCTAAGGCCATCAGGATCAGCTATTTATGCTGACAAAAATATTTCTATATGCGATTCTTTTTGGGTGATCCACGTCGGACACCTAATTCGGATCCTACGCGAGGCTCAAGGATGGACAGGCAAGGAACTCGCGAGGCGCGCACAAGTGGATAAGATGACCGTTGTCCGCGTGGAGAAGAACAGATATAAACCGGAAACCCTGAAGCGGGTCGCTAAGGCTCTTAACACAACTGCAACGGCTGCGGCTGCACATAAGTCCAGCGCCGTGAATCGATGCACTTGATAAGATCCGTCGATGCCTACGACAGAAGGCTCTCGGGGAACCTCGAGGTCGGCCTTTCGGGCAATCAACCCTTTTGATTGGACGCGCTGGCGAAGATCGCCTCGTGCCTCCCGGAGGAGGTTCAAATGTGCGGACACCTTTTCGGCAACTGGCGTCGCCTGGGCAAGGAGATCCCGGACGAGAGCATCGGGCAGATCGGAGAACGTATCACCCACGACGCTTCTCCTCCTCCGACCAGATTATCCACTCATCCTTGGACCACGACTTGAATCTCTGATCCCAAGCGACCCGCGGCAGCATCCATCGATCCCGGAAGTACCTGAACATCTGGGCTTCGGATTGCTGATACCACCGCAAGTGCGACTGCTCGCCCCGAAGAAATTCACGGCAATTGTGAGCAAGCGGAATGACAAACACTTCCCGCCTGATTCCATGGTAGAGCCAGTCGCTTGATAGCCCGAGCGCGGGAAGGCACTTCTTGATCACCTCGCGACGATTACGGAAACCGGTACCCCAGCCCTGTTGCTTCGCCGTTGGCTCACAGTGTCTCTCCGCGAACTCGGCGATGGCACCGTATAAGCGATTCGAAAAGTGAAACTCGCCGGAGCCCCTGGTGAAGCCCACGCTCTGATAGAGAAGTCTGTCCCCGAGACGAAGTCTGTTATAGACAGAGGATCGACCTAGAGCCGATGTCGTGGTGATCAGCGCCAGACGGCCATCATGCACCTTGCGTCTTATCACAGAGCGAGCGCCTTCGTACTTTTTCTGGAACGTATGGCGGACCGTGTCACAAGCTGCCAGCATCGCCACAAGCTTCCCGCATAAAAGAAACGAATAGGGTGGCACGGCGCCCAAGACGAAGGCGTCCATTACGTTCCCTAGGCGCTTCTTTCGATCGGAAGATGTCCAACCAACCCATTGGTCACGTGGTCCAAGACTGAAGACCGGGTCGCCAAGGCCGATCAGGCCGATCAACTTTCCGTTGTGCTTGTCGATGACAAGAAACCGCAAGCGGCGTCCGTAACCCGATGAGACCGGAATACTCCAATGTAAGCTCGCATAGCGGAAGAGGAGTTCTTCTTTGGAGTTTGGCAGGACCTCCACCAAGCAAGGAGAGATCCGCGAAGGCACAATCTCGCGTCCTGATGCGATGTGGCAAAGCAGTTCCTTCTCCACGCGAATCAGTCCGTCACGCGCGCGCTCGATCCGATGCGCGACGGCGGCTCCGTGAAGCTCGCGGATTTTCTCTTTGGACAAATTCTTCGGAGGAAGGATGGCTCCGTTGCGGATCCGAAAGCCCTGGGCTCGTAAGGACCGAATGATCATCCGGCTAAGGTCGGCCGCATCATGTTGGATTTGTCGGTCCATGACTATGACAACTCGCAGGGTCCATTCAATGTTGGCAGATTAACTCGCCGGTTCGCCGGCGGCGCGCAGCGCCGGCCGCTGCAACCCATGGTTAGACCGGTTCGCGCATCCGACGGCCGTTTCCCCCAAAAGTCCAACGTCCCGCGAGGTAATCGCTCAACGCGAGCGGCATGATCTGGCGCTCGGTGTCGACGTACTCGAGCAACGTCCGCGGCACCCTGGCCGTCACCGTGCGATCACCCCGCACGAACTCGGCCCAGAGCAGCCTGGCCTTGGAGGCCTCGCCGGCGATTCTGGCCGAAACGCCTTCCATGCCCGGCATCCTTCCGACTGCCCACTGGAGGCGGGCTTGGGCTTCCTTCTGGTCAAGCACCGTTTCCTTTTCCTTCGGATTCGCCTGAAGAAAAAAGGTATTGACTCAGGGCGACCAGTTCTCGAATTTTCCAGGTCGCCCGCCATATTTCCTTGATCGTTTCCGGCTTCATGAGCTCCGCCATGGCGATCTCGAACCGCTTCCACCTGATGTCAACGAGGGCCGCCTGGGGGGGATGGGGTGCAGGCGGCCGCGTCAGCCCGTTGCGGCGCTCCGGCCCTTGCGGGGCTTGGGCAACGGGGCTTGAGTATCTCCAATCTCGGCTTCCTGCGCTGGAGCGGGCTCCAGGCCACCTGCGGCAGACTTGCTCACCTCTCCTATGGCTTGGTGATACAGCGCCTCGATGCTGGTCGTCAGGCACTGAGCCCATTTCTGCCCTCCAGGGGCATGGAGAATCTCCTCGAGCATGCGGTAGTATTTCGCGTGATCCTTGCATTCGTAAGCTGAATGCGATCCCGCGACGGGCAGCGAGGTATTGCGATATGCAGCGTCCATCCGCTCTGCCATGCCGAGGAGATCAGCTGGCACGGAAGCCAGCTGGTCACGCGGGCCAGGGCGCGCAGCACGGTGAATGTCGCAAGCACCGCGCCGGCGGAGGCAGACAGGTGAATCAGGAACCTTTCGGCGATCTCACTTACCGGTTCCCGTGCCATGGCTGACGACGTTCTCTTCCAGTAGCAGCCGTTGCCGCTCGCGCTCGAGCCGCCCCGGCCACATGAGCGGCCGGCCTTTGGTCTTGGGGTGCGTCATCCACAGGGTGACGAGAATCCCTGCGACCGCCACGGCAGCCAGGGCGCATGCCTTCAGCAGCCCCGCTCCTCCGAGGATGGCAAGGCCCCAAGTCCCAAGACCGGTGACCAAGGCCGACATCGCGAAGCTCGCGACCGTCCATAGCGCATCCTGGATCTTCCCCTGCCGCAGGACGCCGAGGAGGAAAGTCGCGAGCGCTTCGAAGGGGTTCAGGTTCATCGTCATCTCCCTGGACGGCCGGCCCGCCTGTCCGAGGCCGCGCGAGTGACAGCACCATCAGGACGCGGCCCCCACGGCTACCTGGTGCTCGGCGGGTTGGGCGGGCCGATGTGCTACTGTTTGTTTCCGCTCGCCGCAGAGGCAGCATCCACCGCCGACTCGCCGACGATGTAGGCTGCCACGACGCCGACGACCATCAGGATTGTGTCCTTGGGCAGGCCAAAGCCCAGGCCGTCGTTCAAAACGGTCAAAACCGCCGTCGCAACCGCCAGGACGAATTTGCGTGATTTCAGTTTGCTCATTGCATTCCCTCCAGGGACCCGGCCCAGAGGCCGGTTTCCATGATCCAAGCGAGCCGGCTGTCCGGCTCGCAGTTGTACAGTTCCACCGCCGCTTGCCGCCATCGCTCGGCGGCCAGGTGCTCGATCAGAACCACGCAGCGCAGCAGCCATCGCAGGCCGTGGCGAAGGCAGAGCGCCACAAGCACGCCCTGGCGCGGCGCGCAAAGCCGATCGAAACAGGCTATCGACTCGCTGCATTCCTGCCATGCCAGGCCGACCTCATCGGGTCGAGCCTCCGTTAGATCCAGGAGTCGCTTCAGATCCATCCTCGGCACGGCCGCGTCTCCTATGCCAACCCGCCCAGAATCGCCCAGAACGGGCGATCTCTTGTCCATCCGATATGCAGGTCGGCTGCGGCTCGGATCGCGCCCGTGCGGCGATCCTGGGCGAAAATTCAGCCGTTTGTGCCGCCCAGCGCGGCCATGAACTGCTTCCATGGGAAGAGCCGCCCGGGACAGCTCTTGTAGGGCGCAAAGTCCGAATGCCGGTAGACCCGCCCGGGCGGTATCGCAAACAGCCGCATGAGCGACCGGATGAGCCGCACAAGCAGATCGAGAGCTTCAGGTGCCGGCGGCGCAAGGTCCAAATTCCCCACCATGCAGATTCCAAGGCTGCGCCCGTTCATTCCGCCTTCGCGGCAGTGGGCTCCAGGCTCATCCGGCATCCTTCCCAGGAGGATCTCGTAGCGGTCGTTGACGAGCTCGATGCCGAAGTGATAGCCGATGTCGCGCCAGCCCTGCGTCTCGACATGGTAGCGCCGGATCGCCTGCCATGAGACGGTCCGGCCGTCTTCGGTGAGGCTGTGATGGATCACGATGGCGTCCGGCCTCATGGTGACTTCTCCTTTGCCGACGCCTCCGGTCGGGCTGCGGCCACAAACCCTTCGCAAGGACAATAGCCGCTGCCCTGCCTCCATCTTCTCCAATTCATGCAGCCCATGCGCTCGTGGTGTTCGTCCCGGCGATGTCCGCAGAAATTGCAGGCCGTTGAGTCGGACTCCTCCTCGCGCGGCCTCCGGCAGTCAAGGGGATGATAATCGGACGCGGAATGCAAATTCCGCTTTGGCATCTCACGGACCGATCGTGATCGTGATCGTAATCCGGATGTTGGCCGGCGCGCCCGCACGAGGCGGCGTCGAGACATCGTTTGAGGGTCCGCTTTCGCCCCATAGGTTGCCTGCCGTCAAAAAGTAGGTGTGAAGGCCGGGAGCTACATTTTGGAGCTGAAACTCGCAGACCGTTGCTGTGCAGGCACTCGGTTCGATGTCGGCGACCTTGACCGGCCCGGATGCCTGCCGCTCGTAGAGCGTGTATCTTGTGACCTGGTCTGAGACCGGGTTTGGGTCCCATTGAAATGTCAGCTTGGCGCTCTGCGCGAGCGCCGAGGCCGCCGGCAGCACGATTGCCGCCAGCAGCAGCAAAATGGTTTTCCTCATCATCTTCTTCTCCTTGCTTGGAGCTGCGCCGGGGTAGCTGGCTCTTGCGGCAACCGCCCCTAACGGGGGTCTCTAAGCTCAAGGCGCCCGGCCCCGGCGCAGCACACGCATTAGGTCAGGCTTGCGATGGCCACGGCGGCCAGAACCGAGCCCGCCGCCCACGCGGTGTGATCCCAGATCGCCTTGGTCAGGCTCTGGCCGTGATATATGTCTCCAGGCTCGCGCAACGCTGAGCCGACGAAAACAACGAGCGCGGCCAAGTAGGCCAGCTGATCGGGCGAAAACCACCAAGCCGGCAGGATCCACCGCAGTAGCCTATAGGCATACAGGACTAGGCCGCCCGCCGAAGCGAAATGGATCAGTTCCCGTTCCAGGATCTCGCGTCGTGATTCCATTTCTGTCAGCGCCGGCCGCCGTGATCGTCAATCCACGCGCGGATGTAGTCCAGGTCCCGGCATATGCGTTCCCAGCGGTCGTCGGCCAGCCTGTTCAGGTCGGCATGCGTCTTCTCGCACATGTTTTTGCTGACGTACCTGCCGTTGCGGATTTTCTCGACGAGCGAACCCGCTCCGAAAACTGCCAGCGTCGCAAAGGCCACAATGGGCCAGTAATCCAGCAAGGTGCCCATGCAACTCACTCCATCTTCTCCACAAATGCGAGGTTCCGCACTCTGTACCGATACTCCGCCGTTCCCTGCTTGGCCGGCGTGCCGTATGTCCACTTGGCGGTCACGATGCGCGTCTCGGCGGCCCGCGTCTGATCCAGAATGCGATTGAGTGCGCCCGGTATTGTGATCGAGACCGTCGGAGCAAGCCCGGTGATCGGGGTGTCGTCGAGAATCTCCTCGCCCGATGAATCGTCGATCCGGTAGACAGCCGCGCTCGGCGTCGTCGGATCGCCCGCTTCGTCCGTAAAGGCGATGTCGAGCACCAGGGCGGATAGCTCATTGATCTGATCCACGAACGGCCCTCCTATCTCAGCGGGTTGTACTCGGCCCCGGGCTTGCGAAGTGCAATCGCGGCCCGCGGTCCTCTTGCGCTCCCCAAAACAGCCCTCGGGGCCCTGCCTGATATCACAGCCCGGACGAAACGCTTCATAATCTCGAATGCCGCGGCTATGCCGCAATAGGCATAGGCCAGTTGCTGCCTGTCGGCCTGCGAGATCGTGCCATCGGGATCCGGCATGATATATATCGCCGGAATGATGGATATCGTGCTCGCTCGTTTATCCCGGCTGTCTATCGGCATCCTGCATCAACTCCATTTGCCTCGCGTGAATGTGGTGCCGTCATCGCTCACCGAGGCTGTCGCTATGTTGCCGCTGTCGGCATCATTTCTCAGTGACTGCGTTGTTGCCGTCTGCATTATTTTGTTGCGCATGAGAGCGAATGCCCAGCAGATCTTGTCTTTGAGCGACGAAAGCGCCCCGGGCACGCTTGTTGGCTCACCATATGTATCCGTCGTGAGTGCATCGACAACTTCGTTGTTCACGTCGGCCTTTGCCTGCGTGCCGAGCGCGTTGACCGTTCCGATTGTCACGCCGGTTTGATCCGCGGCGAGGCTGTATCCGCTTTTGCTGCCCGAGGCGACGACGACGCCGCTGGTTCCCGTATCGTCGAGGATCGCGGTCGTGTCGCTCTTGATAGCCGCCACATCTGCCGGCAGGTTTGCGGCATCCAGCTCGGATAACCTGGCCTCGGTACAGACGGATGCTGCGGCGCGCGTGCTGATCGCAGCATCTAGATAGCCGGCCCTAATGTCAGTCCAGACTGCGTTGCTCAGGGCCGTTGACGCTGGAGCCCTAGTGCTGATCGCGGCATCTAGGTAACTGGCCTTGGTATTCGTCCAGACCGTGTTATCAAGAGCTGTCGCAGCCGGCGCTCTGGATGAGATCGCAGCGTCCAAATATGCCGCCCTAGTGTCGGTCCAGGTAGAGTTGCTCAACGCAGTTGAGGCAGCCGCCCTAGAGGAAATCGTGGCATCGATGTCATCCTTAAGGAGTTTACCTATGCTGCCAGTAGTTGTCATGCCCGATGTCAGGGCATTCCAGACCTCGGCCACCAAGCTGGAGCCCAGAGCGGTCAGCGTTCTGGAGGCTGAAGACCAGACTTTGTCCGCGGCGGCCTGAGCGAAGTCTGCAGCCGCCTGGATTGTGGCATCGACCTTGTTGGCCGTGGTAAACGTCAACTGATCCGTCTTGGCTTTCACCGCGGCGAGATTGCCGCCGCTCTCAGCAGCTCTGGTGCTGATCGCGGCATCTAGGTAACCGGCTTTCGTGTTTGTCCAGACAGTGTTGTCAAGGGCCGTTGAGGCTGGTGCGCGTGTGCTGATCGCGGCATCCAGATACCCGGCCCGTGTGTCCGTCCAGGTGGCGTTGCTCAGAGCCGTGGCCGCTGGGGCTCTGGAACTGACTGAGGCATCCAACTGAGCCCCGAGATCCCGAGCCGTCTGAGAGGTCCCGGCGACCTGTACCACATTGACGCCGACCTGGGCTGAGCTCGTGGACAATGCCGATCCGCCCATGTAGCGCACGTCTGCGGGGAACTGCCCTGAAGCTGCGGTGCCGAGCGCATTGCCGTTGACCCGCTTCACATCAACAGCCGGGAATTTTATCCGAAAGGACCGCCAATCGATCGCGGCAACGGAATCGACCGTGGCTTTGATCAGAACAACATAGCTCTTTCCGACCTCGAAACCCGCCGCAGATGTCAACTGGATTCTGTCGTAGTAGAACCCGGTCTCTGAGTCGAACTTCGTCATCGCGGTGTCGGTGATGATCTCGGTCGTGCTTCCATTTTCATAGACCCGATACGTGATCGAAGTCGCGTCATACGCAGCGCCGGTTGAAAACCTGTGCGTTGTCGCCACCAGATCCAGATACTCATCAATTTCGTATTCGCCAAGATACATCGTCTCACCTCACAATCGACGGTCGCAGAATCGGAAGCCCGCCGCCTCCGCCTCCGCCACCGGTCCCGTCATGCAACTGCTCAATGAGGAAATAGCAGATGGGACGCTTGGTATCGTCGTCGGTCCATGTATGATTGGTGGAGCTGGGGGTTCCATTGAAAGTCGTCAGGATGCAATCCGTGCCCATGTCGAGAATGTTAAGATGCTTGTATGAGCCGTCGTCCGTTCCAGTCCATAGACTAAGTCGTGTATAGTTTGAGTCGCTGGTGGAATACAGAGCCCAGCGATACCATGTGTTTGCGGCCAGCTCTATGCCGCCGAATGGAATGAGAAAACCTCTATTATATATGTCACCTCGCTTGCTATAGCTCACAGTCACGCTCGACAGCACCGTATATTCGTCCGAATCATAGAGATATATGCCGACATCCGCGCTATCGGGCTCGATCTCAGCCTGGATCCCCCAAAGTTTACATGGAAAGGGAAAGCGGAATTTGGCGCCGCGCCGGTTTGGGTTATGTGTCCGGTACCATGCATATGATACATAATACGGAGGCACACAGCCCGGAAGCGGATGGATGCCGTCGGTCCATTCCACGGCTAAATGGCTCGCATGCATCTTAAAAGACCAGGAGCCAGTATATGCAGCGGAATAGCACTCAGACGAGGCGATACACGGAATCGCGTAGGTGTTATGATATACATTCACCGACCCTGACGTGTACGAGGATACCCGCACCACAACCGCGAATAGATCGCCCTCCGTGACCGTCGCCCCGCTATTCAACGAGATCCACTTGAATCCAGGGCTCGGTGAGCCGCCGGAAATGGATAATTGCCCATAGGTGTTGGTGCCCCAGAGATCGCGTCCCGAGACCGTGGTATATACGGGAGTCCCTGCGGCACTGCGGACCTTCTCAATGGAGGCATCCAGCGTCAGTGTGGGTGTGGACGGATATGAGTACACATAAACGCCGATCTTGCTGATCGTCCCGCTGCGTGGAGCCACATACATGCTACAGACGAATTCGTCGGCAGCATCTAGCGTATTACCGTAGCCGTAGGTATTGCCGTATGTCAGATACGGCACCGGATAGGCAGCCAGTCCTTTTAAATCGGTAAGTCCCATATCAGAACTCCCAGCTCGCGGCTTCTATCGCATCGCGCGCTTGCGCCAGAGTCGTCGCACCGGAGCGTTTGATAGCTTCGCGCAAAAAGAACGGTAACACATCCTCCCAGCTCAGATCGGTGTCCATGATCTGCTCGCGTGTCACGCTGATCAGCCGAACGGGTTTTCCGTCCTGCAGAACCCTCAGGACGATGTGTCCGCCTCCAGTGCACGAATGGTCGTATTGAACGGTATATCGCGCCATATTACCTCCCTCCGGCGGGCTGCACCGGATCCTTTCGATACCTGACCGTGAATGTCACGGCTTGGTCCGGTGTCGCATCCGAGATCACCAGTTGGCAGAATCTGGGAGGAACCTGCATTCCCCCGGTCTGATCGCGGTCGGCGACATGGACGATGTAGCCCTTCCGATAGTCCATCGGATCAGGGCCGTTGTCGGCTGCTCGGATCAAAAGATAGGCAGGCATTTCGCTATAGCTCTCATGAGGTCCTTACTGAACTTGACCGTGAATGTCATGATGGTGAACCCCCCCGTGCGCTATAGCCCCCATGACGTCGTTTCGACAGATACTTCCGGCCAGCGCGGAGTGGAATTGGTGACGATTCGGAAAGCCGGCGTGTCTACAATTGCAATGCCCTTGTAGCAGCTCCAACGATACGGTAGCCCCAGCAATTCGGTGATTACCTCGCCGGCCGCACCGGTCATGCCGAGCCACTGCCGCGCCATATCCAGGGACGGTCCGCATGAGTAACTGCACGGCAGATGGGGGACGAGGCGCACACCGATGTAGCGCAGATGCACGCCCAGCTCGGGTCGCGCCGTATCGTCGAGCACGGCTCGTTGCCCGTCATGCTCCAAGCGATAAGCTGCAGCCTGTTCGAATATCGGATCGATGATCCGTTGGCCGATCCAAACATCCTTGAAGAACTGCAAGCAACATTCGGGATATCCCAGCAGGCGTCCGATAGCGGCATGATCCCCGGCGTCGCTTGCAGCCGCAAACTGCTCGCAGGCGGCCGCTGAAATGCCGACCACGCAGTACCAATTCCACGGCCGACCGGGCACCACCGGCGGGTGGCGATGAGCAAACCCGGAATATGTGCCCACCCGCGTCAGCGGCAGAAGCGTCAGGCCGCGCCGCGCCAGATCCCGAGCCACCCGGCCGATGTCGTCGGGCGCGACATGCCGCGTCGTGCATTGCCGCATTCCGGCCTCCACCGTGCGCAGCTCAAGGTCATAATAGGCAGCGGAGGCAGCCTGGATCTTGGAGCCATATTCCCGTTTGGCAGCCTCCGAGGGCCATTGAATCCTCGCAAAGGGCTCGATATCGATCGGCAGGAGCTTCATGGCTGCCTGCTCCCATCCCAATGGTCGCCGTGAGAGTCGCCGTGCGGGATGTCGCCATGTGCCGCATCGGCGTGCCCGCCGACCGCGGGCCTGCGGCCGCGCACGATCGTGCCCTGGCGCAGCGCCTCGGCCTCGAAAAAGTTGAACAGCGCCTTGTATGTCCGGCAGTGCGCCGAGCGGTTGCGCCAATCGCCGTCGATTGCCTCCGCCGGGCAGCCTCCCGTGCAGAAATCGAACCAGCGGCAGCCGCCGCAGCCGAGATATTCCTGCGGCGCTGACAGAACGGCGCGGCGCATTTCCGGATCATGTCGCTCTGCGTGCATCCATTCTCCGAGCCTGGCGCAGCAGCGGTCCTCGCCTGCCGCCGTGACGCCGTAGACGGCCCGCGTGTGCAGCGGATCGCACCAATTCAGAAAGCACAGCCCCTCCGCTTGCTCGCCGTGCAACAAGGCTCGCATCGAGACAAAGGGCTCCCATCGCAGCCGCGCCCGATCGGCGGCATACATCTCGGCAAGATGGAGAAAGGCGTCCGCTTCGTCATTCTCATCCAGCGACCAGGGTCCGCTGCCGGCCACAGGATGAAAGTTTATGCAGGGAATCCCGGCAGCAGCCCAGTCCTTTGCCCACCCGGCCAGGTCGCCGATCTTGCCGTGCGACGCGTTCTCCTTGTGCACGCTGACGATCAGGCTCACGCGCACGCCGGCGGCCAGCATCCGCCGAATGTTTTCCTCTATCCGCGCCGTTGTGTCGGCGTCGCATCGCAGGGCGTTTTTCTCAGCAGGGCCATCGATCGACACGCCGACGCCGACGTTGTATCTCTTGAACAGCTGAATATGATCTTCCGATATCAGCGTGCCGTTGGTTTGCACGCCGGCCGCGCCATGCACATAAAACGAGGCCATAAAGATACGCTCGAGGTCCCCTAGCGGCGTCAGCATCGGCTCCCCGCCGAAAACGTTGATTCTGCCGTTGTGTCGAAGAGCCGAGGCAAGCATTCCGTCGAGGTTCGATTCCCGGGCGCTCCGATGCTCGGACTCATAGCAATACCGGCAACGAAGGTTGCAGGATGTCCCTACCGGTAATACCTCAATCGTCATCCGTACAATCCCTGGTCGGAATGAATATCGCCGTGTGCAACGTCGCTGTGTTGCGTATCTGAGTGAGGCGTGTCGCCATGCGTACTGCCGCTTACAGTCACATTTGCCTTCATGCTGAAGCGATAGCTCATGTCGTAAAGAGACGGAAGGGTGCCTGGGAACCCTGAAAGGTAGTTGACTCCTACATATCCTGTATCGCCGTTGCTTCCCGAATTGTATTTGAAACGGATTGCCTCGCCGGACTGTGCCGAACATGTGACAACCACCAGATACTTCGTGCCCGGAGTCAGCGAAGTCGACCCCGAAAATGACGTGTGGCCCTGCCAGCCGGGAGTTCCGCTGATGGTGAGTGCGGACGACCCCTGGCACACCAGGCTCTTGTCCGATTCTTTGTAAAGCGCAAGCCGCGCCTGCGAATTGCTGCCGGTCTGCAGATAGAAATAGGCATATAAACCGGTAAGCGTAACGGTGTCTCCCGTATTGCCGGGGCAAGTGAAATAGGTTGCAATATAGGTCGAGCCTTTCGGCGCCAAGGTTATTTGCGTGCCGTCGCCGACTTGATGTTCGCTACTGCCGACTGTCGTATAGCCGAATTGGGTTGCATCGTTGTGGGTGTCGTTGTGATCGGAATGGGCGACATCTCCGTGGGCGACATCAGAGTGCGGGGTGTCCGTATGCGAGTCGGCGTGTTCAATGTCGGAATCGCAGTGAAAATCCACGTGCGGCGTGTCGCCGTGCCCGTCCTGATGGGGAACGTCGGCGTGTGCCGTGTCTGCGTGCGAATCCCCGTGCCCGTCCCCGTGCGCGACGTCGGTGTGCTCGTCGTAGTGCGTGTCGGTATGAGCCGTATCCGTGTGCGATGTGTCCGTATGGTCACTGTGCGCGACATCCTCATGCACATCGGTGTATGCGTCCGTATGCGACGAGTCTACGTGTGCCACGTCGTCGTGCACATCGCTGTGCCCGTCGGCGTGTGAGTCCCCGTGTGAGTCCCCGTGCGCGACATCCGTATGCTCGTCGTCGTAATAATCGACGTGCTGGTCACTGTAGGTGTCTAGGTGCTCGCCTTCGTAGCTGTCTCCATGTTCGTCAATGTGCGAATCATAATAGCTGTCATAATGCGGCGTGTCCTCGTGCGGCGAGTCGGAGTGAGCCGCATCATCATGCCAATCGTTGTGCGTGTCCCAGTGCTGATCCGAGTGCGGCACATCGCCGTGCGCGCCGTCCGAATGGGTATCCACATGGGAGTCCGTGTGCGAGTCCTGATGCGGCGTTCCATCGGTGTGATCGCCGTGCTCGTCATAATGGATATCGGTATGCTGATCCGAGTGCGGCGAGTCGGAGTGCGCGGAGTCGGAATGCGAGTCGGTGTGCGCGCTGTCCTGATGATCCTGATTGAGCGTGGCATCGGTGTGGTCATCGCAATGGCTGTCCGCATGCTCTTCAGCGCCGCCGGCCGCGGTTGCCCGCACCTCCACGAGCGCAGCCGTCGGCGAGATGTCGATCCGTATGCCGGATACGATGTGCTGTCTGCGGTTCCAGCCGCCGCCGCCCGAGTCAACCCCGGCCCTGTGTGTGACGGCCACCCAATCCATCAGATCCAGGCCGATGCGATCCGGCGGCAGCGAAAACTGGGACTGCAACCGCGCCTCGTTCATCAGCAGCAGGCGCGCCGCCGCCACCTTGTGCGCCGTGGTGGCATCGCGCACATAGGGCATGTCCTTCTCGATCAACACCTCCATCCCGAGCTTCTGATCCTCGTCGACGGCTGTCTGCTCGTAAATCGCGCGGTAGTCGCTGGTGGCGGCGTCATACAGGCAGCGATATCGCAGCGTCGATGCCACGTCCGTGTTGCTCTGCATCGAGAAGGTGCCTCGCAAGATGTCGGCGACGTCCGTCAGCTCCGCCGGCGAGTACTCATCGAGCAGATAGGTCGGGGATATCAGCCGCACGCCGATGCGGCCCTCGCGCGTCAGATAGATCGGCATGCAGAACGAGGACGCGAAGGCGTCGATCACGGATTCGCGCGTTGCACTGTCCCCACCGACCCATGCGGCGCCGGCGTATCCTTCATCGTCGGCCACGGCGGCGGCGGCGGAGAAAGCATCCGCGTCGATTGTCTCGGACGTCAGCCCGCAGATGTTTTCCAGATACCATCTCAGCTGCAGCACGGGATTGGTAACAAGCGCGTCGGATTCGTCGACCACGCCCCGCACGTCGGCCGAGATCTCCTCCTCGTTCGGCCTGCCGGAATCCCGCTGATCCGTCGAAAACTTGATCACCGTGACGGTGCGCCCGCCGTAGGCCGCCGTGGTGACCGTGTATCCCGAGGCCACAAGCACGCCGTAACGGTAGACAGCGTCGACGGCCTTGCATTTATGGGCGGCCACCATGTAGACATAGTCGGATGAGGTGTCGATGAGATAGCACGGCACCGGGCCCGGCAGCGTGTCGCCGGTCCTGCGATAATCATCAGAGGACACGTCGCCGAACACCACGGGCAGCACATGCCGCGGCGTCGTGCCCGGAAGCATCGGAAACATGCTGTATCCGATGCGCGGCAGTGCGCCGGCCAGGATGTCTGCCGCCGTGTCACGCACAATCAGCCGCGCTTCCGTCGGAGTGATTTCCACCCTCTCGATGGCGCCGGTGAATACCGTCGCGAGCCCTGCGGCGCCGGCGGCGCGCTCCCCGAACAGCACCCGCACCCGGCGATTGCGCATCGGCGACGCTTTCGCGATGCTCATCACTCCGGTCACGTTGGTGACGCTGATTGTCAGCTGAGCCGATCGGAACGAGCCGGGCAGCACGGGCACTTCGCGCTCAATGCTGCTCAGCCCGACAAGCATCTCCTCATAGAACCCGGCCGGCGTCGCCTCGCCCACCGGCGCCAGGCGCAGGGTCTGGTTGTCGAGCTCGATCTCAACCAGCGTAACCCAGCGGCTCATAGCAGAATATATCCGGGTGAGTCTTCGATGATTTCAAGGTTTGCGCCGTAGGTCAGCCGTTCGTGCGATATGCCCACGGGCGCGGCCAGGCGGCCGAACAGCACATGGTCCGTTGTGATGGTGGCCGGGATCCACAGGGCTCCGTATTTGTTGTGGCCGAGGTAGTTCACAAGCGTCCGAAGCGCGGCTGCCTGCGCCGATGTCATGCCGTCCAGCCTCATCGTCCACCTAGTGCGGTAATATCCGGCCGATATCAGGGCGACGCCGGCCTCGGTAATGTGCTCGAGGTTGGCGTATTCGATTTGCTCTTCGGCCCCAAGCCGCGGCGACGGGAGCGATTGATTCAGCGTGCCGATCATCGCCAGGCCGACCTGAATGAATCCGTTTGGGTTCCCGGAGTCCGAAAATGCGAATTTGTGATACCGATAGCTGATCGTTCCGATGATCTTGGCCATAGTACGCGCGCGCCAAGAGAGCGGCGTTGAATAGTCACCGCACCCGGATGTCGCGCCGGCCGAATATGTGACCGTTGCATTGGAGGTCAGGTTGTGGCCGACGAGAGCGATTACACTCACGCTCCGAGCCGATCCGCAGTCGACGAGCACCCATTCGGACGATTTCCCTGTGCTGCGCCACGGCTGCGAGACCGGCGTGCCCTGGATGTTCGCTACGGGATAACTTGAGTCCGATGACGATGCGCTCACGCTCGCACCGACCAGGGCGGAATCGGATTCGTGCAGCACGCCGAGCATCTTATGGCCTCACCGATGAACGCAACGCGTCGCCGATCCCGCCGCGGTTGGCTCTGACCAGGTCGATCACGGTTTCGGCCACGGTTCTGCCGTCCAGGTTGATCGTGACGTCGACGGCTCCCGCCGGCGCCGCAGTCGCAGCGGCCTTTATCGTGTCGCGCAGCTCAGCGAAGCCATTCACGAGCGCCGACCACACTTCGTCGACGCGCGTCGCCGTCATTTCAGTATGGTAATGTATCCATTCCAGGTGGCCGCCCCACGTATCATCCAGGTGCCATACTATGTTCTGCATTTCGTAATGGCGCTTGTTGATCTGGTCGAGATAGAGCCAGGTATAGCGCGTGTTGACTTCGATCTCTTTGGTATCCTGCCGCACCATCGCGCCGGATATGGCTCCCCCGATGATCGATCCGACCGCCGCGATGCCTCCCGTAAGAAGCGACGAGCCCAGACTTGAGGCAGTCCCCGCCGCGCCGCCGGCTATGCCCCCGGCGCCGGAGACGGCCGTGCCCGCAGCCGCCCCGGCGGCGGACGTTGCCGTGCCGGCCGCACCGCCGAAAAGGCCTCCGATGGCCCCGATTGCTTTGCTCAGCGCGGCCTCGAGCGGCCCGAGCAGCTTCTCCATCACAAGTGACAACGCCGCTTGGGCAAAATCCATCAGAACGCTCTTGACGGTGTCTGCCCAGCCCTTCCACGCCAGGATGTTTTGTGCGAGCCCCTGCTCGAGGTTCGTGAATACCGTGCCGACTTCCTGGCGCAGCGTTGTAGACAGGTCCCTGGCGCTCTTGTCCGTGTTGATCAGACCGGCGGTGAACTTGTCCGCGTTACTTGTAGATACTTCGAGCAACGATGCCACATCCTGCAGTCCGCCCCGGTCCACGGCCAAACCGCGCGCCGTCGTCGAGAAACCGCCCATCGTGGAGTCAAGCTCCCGCAGCTTTGTGTCGATTTTCGCCAGCTCCTCATACAGACCGGTTCTGCTCTGTGCCATCATGCGTTCGATGACGGTCTCGGCACTGACGCTGACGCGATCGTATTTTGCGGCCAGCTCGGCCATCGACTTCTGGAGCTTGTCCGACTCTTCCTTGGATTTCTTGAGCGCATCCTGTTCGGAGCGCAGGACCCCCAGCGATTTCTGGACTTCCGCATTGACGCGTTCCTGAGCCTGCGCCTGGACACCAGCCATCACTTTCCAGTTTTCGATTCCAATCCCGACATTCTTGATGGCTTCGCCCAGGGATTTGGTGCCCGGGACCTTCGACAGCAGTTCGCCCATCCATCTCGTCACCGATCCGATGGCTGTTACTGCCTTGAGGCCCCAATCAACCATGCGCACGGCCAGGTCCATAAAGACCTGCTTCACGTCATGGGCCACTATTCCGAGGACGACCATTTTTTCGTGCAGCTCGGCCTGCCGTTTGATCTGATCCTCGGTGAAGCCGTGGAGCTTGCCTAGGGCGGTCGCCTGTTCGATAAAGGACGCGTTCGTCGCCAGCATCGCAGTAGCCAGATCGACATTATGGCGTCCCAGCGCAGCCAGCGCGGTCTGGGCTCGTTCGGACGGATCGGCGATTGCATCGAGTTTTCGCTCAAAATCGGCGAGAATATCCTGAACGGGGCGCATCTTTCCGCCTGCGTCCATGATTGCGATGCCCATCAATTTCATGGCCTCGCCGAACTGGCCGCCGTGCGGCATGCCCAGCTGCCGGTTCAGCGCCGTGATCCCGGACGTCAGGCCATCGGTCGATACGCCGGCCAGGGCCGCTGCGTCCTGCAGTCCCTGAAGGAGTGTCGTGTTTATGCCGGTACGAACGCTCATAACCTCAAGTTTCTTGCCGGCCTCTGCGACGCTTTCAGCGAAATGGATAATCCCCGCACCGGCCGCGACGGCCCCGGTAGCCAGCGTGGCCACGCCGACGCCGACCGGGCCGATGGCTCCGGCGGCCGACGCAAGCGCATTGCGCATCGTGCCGAGCGGATTGGACACAAAGCCCGTGACGGCGTTGCCAAGGCCCTCGAGCGCTTTCCGCGCGCCGTCGACCGCGCCTTTGAGGTCTTCCTCGAGCGTCGACTTCGCGCCGACCTGGATGCTGACCTTTCCGATTACGTCCTCAGCCATTCAGCATCTCCCGCCACGCGGACAGTATCGCCAGCTGGTCCTCCGGGGTTTGCCGCCGAGGGCCCCAGCGCGGCAGAAAGTCGCTCGGTGCAAAGGGCTGCCTGTTCGGGTCGCGAAGCAGATTGCAGACGACGGCACATATCGTGGCGGCCGCCAGATCCACGCGTTCCCATCCCGGCGGCTCGGTGGCGAACACCTCGGCCCACTCCCGCAGCTCTCTCGTCGTTATGGTTTGCTCGAGTTCGCCCACCGTGCGGCCAAGCAGGGCCGCCAGCTTGAAGAGAAACCGGCGGCCGCCTGTCAGTTTTTTTCCAGGGCTGTTTGCGCCGCTGCCGTCAGGCCGCTCTGCTCAAGTATCGCGGCTTGCAATCGATCGATCACGCGCGCGTCGCAGCCCATCAGCCATTCGATATCGGCATCGGAAAACAGCCGCTCGCCGTTCTCGTTGACCGTGCAATAGATGACGGCCCGCAGGCGCTCGTCCCTCGTCCGCTCGACAAGCGACCGCTTGGCGGCTTCGTTGGCGGCCGCGCGATCTGCCAGATCGGCCTGCTCGCCGAGCGTCAAGCTCCGAACATATACATGCCCGCCCCATTCGGGCAGCTCAACGCGCCTCAATGCAGGTCGCGACTGGATGATTTGCTCTTTCGTCAGGCCCATGCTCCCCACTCCTATGCATCACGCAAGCGTCGGCTCTCCGGTCGGCGTGATCGTAATCGTCGCCGAAAGCCGATCCCCGATGGGAACGCCGAGCGTCACCTTCTTTACGATTCCCGATATGTCCCATGTCGTACTGTCGATCCCGAGAAATCGGAACGCCCGCACGCTGGCCACCGTAGCATCCCGCATCAATCCCGTGATCCAGTCGTGCGACGCGGCCGTCGGAATCAAATTGAGGCTGATGGTCATGTCCCCGATGTTCAGGGTGGTCGGAACGTATTCCTTGTACCGGTCGCTCCCGTACAGCCTCGACACCTCCAGTGCGTCGCGAGCAGCGCCCGGCCCGGACACGGATATGACCTCGGCCACGTTCTCATACAGCCATGTGTCCGATCCGCCGCTCAGGTTCGTTTTGCTGACGGCCGCCACCAGTCCGGCGCCGCTGGACGTGCTGTAGTTCTTCGCCCGCACCAGCGCCGATGCCCCGGAGTGCGCATTGACGGCCGCGATAACGTCGGCGGCAGTGCTTGTAATGACGCCGCCGGAGCGCGCGAGCGTGACCGTCACATCGTTGGCGCTCACCGACACGGACAGGCCGCCGCTTCCGCCGGGATTTTGCATCGTCACGGAAACGGCATTGCCGGCCGTGCCCTCTTCAACGGCGGTCCACAGAATCGCGTTGTTGTTGTTGACCAGGCCCGTTTGCAACGTTGCACATGTCCGGCGGCGCCGCTGGCACAATGTGCCGTATGCAGCGAAGCTCATAGATCACCTCCAGCGCTCCCCGGGCAGCGGCCGGAGTGCGCCGGGAGCGCAACGCACCTCTCGCATCCACGGATGCGCCGGCCGCTGTCCATCTTTATGCAAGCGTCGGCTTGCCGCTCGGCTTCAGAGTAATCGTGGCAGTCAACGCCCCGGCCACGGCGGCCGTGACGGCGAACTTTGTCACATAGGCGCTGAATGACCAATTCGTCGACGCGTCAGGAAATGACAGCGTGAAGCTATCCAGGGTTCCGTCGACCAGGTCCTTGCCGAGACCGGCCGTAAATGACTGTGTCGAATTTGACGGGATGAAGTTGACGTTCAGGGTGATCTCGGTAAACTCCAGGAGCGTCGGGATGAATTCCTTCCATCCGTCCGTGGAACTCAGATTTGTCACGTCGACGACTTCGCGATTCACCCCGATGCCGGTAATCGAAGTCACCTCGGCGATCGGCGTGCTGCCCTTTTTGAGAATTGTTCCATAACCCGGCAATGCACCAGTAGGCATCGTGCTCTCCTTTCACTGCTCCCGTAACAGAATGTCGTATACCGTGGCCACATGCCACATGTCCGCCGCCCTGTCGTAGTAGCAGTCCTCCGACAGGCAGAACATGCCGAGCAATCCATCGGCCACGTCCTGTAGACCGCTGCACGCCTTGCGTACAGCCTCAGCCAGTGCGCGGGCGTCGCTCAGCGTGCTGGCCCAACACCCGATATATGCGCGCTGGCGCACCAGATCACACTGTCCCTCGAATGTATACGTTCTTGCCGCGCCATAGCCGCGCAGCGTGATCGCAGGCAGAGACCCGCCCTGCGGAATGTGATCGGCATAGATGCGCTCGGACACAAGCGCCTTGACGCCCGCGTCGCCCTTCAGAATGCCGCGGACGATTTCCTCTATCACTTTATCATTCCGGCCGTGATTGTATTGACGATGCGCTCGGCCTCCCGCCGCATTGCGGCAAGCGCCGCAGGCGCCGCGCCGGCAAAGGCCGGAACGAGCGTAGGCCGGCCGGGATGCTCGGCGACGCCCGGGCCTTCGTGCACGCGCGACCGCACTCTTTGTCCCCCGATGATGCGCGTTACGCGCCGCAGGTGCCCGCCGGTCTTCCAGCCGTGCTCGCGCATGTACAGGTAATACTTCTCCTGTAAATTCCCGACTATGACCAGCCCGAACTTTGGGACGCGCAGATTGCCGACTTCGCGATCGCCGACGTAGGGGCCGCCGGCCCTGGAATAGGGCATCACCGCGCCGGCCATTGCGCTTTCCCCGGCCGCCCGCAGCACGGCCGCCCCGGCGACGGCCACTTCCCGCATGTGCTCCGCCGTCAGCCGGTCGGCCAGGTCGGCAAGGCGCTCGAGGTCGCTGTCGTCTACTTTGACGAATGCCTGCATCAGACGGCCTCCACCGCTTCGATCCGCAGCCATTCGTGATCGCCGTTGATGTCGATCACCGCCACCACGTCGAGCACCTTGTCATCCCATAGAATGCGGTCTTTGATGCCGACGGAATACTTGGAGCCGCCGTGGCGCATGTAGATGCGATAGACCACCGATCCGCCCAGCATTGCGCGATCCCACCGTTCCGCGCCCGATATCGGCGCCACATGGGCCCAGACCGTCGCATAGGTCGTCCATGTTTGCATCGGCTCCCCGCTGTCGGCGACAACATCCGTTGAACGCTGCAGGCGAATGCGATGCTTGAGCTCGCCGATCGTGATTCTCGGCATGTCGCGGAAGTTTTCCCGGCCGGGCCGTCAGACTCTCATATCGGCATGATTCGATCGGGCGCGAGCAGGGCTTCGACGGCAGACTGGGCGCCGTTGTCGCCTGCCTCCTCGTCGCCCCGGTTCTGATACAGATCGGCCAACTTGAGCAGAATGGCGTGCTTGATCTCGGCGGGCACGGCGGCCGGCGCGCCGTATCCGGCCGTAAAACGCACAGTGACGGTCCCGATCTCATCCCGGGTGTCGGGCCAGGAGCAGCCGTAGGCCGGCACGACGCGCCCGGGCTCGCAGGCGGCATCGACCGTATACTCGGCTGGGTCGAGCGTCTGCTCGCTCCCCGAAGGGTCCTTGTATTTGATATAGACCACGGACTGAAGCGGCGGCAGCGGTACCCGGATCGCGTTCTCCGGGAAAGAGTCCAGAACGAGGTCCCATGTCTGGGTGATGTAGGCCCGGTTTTGATAGAATTCGCACCACCGCCGAGCAGCCGTGATCAGCGTTGATATGTAGCCCAGCTGACCGGCATCCTCCTCGTCGTCGAGGCGCAGATGCACCAGGGCATCATCGAGGCTTATGGGTTCTTCAGCCGGGCCGGTGACGAGTTTCAGAGGCATCTGTACTCCGGAGGCCCGATTACGGCCTCTTCGCGCTCAATGATCGCGCTGCCTTGCGCCTGCAGGGCCATGGCGCAATCGCGCGGGAGAGCAATGCGTGTTCCGCGCGCAAGCTGCACCCCGCCGATCGTTACCTCGCGGACGACCACGACTCCGACCAGGTTGGCCCCAGGCTTGCGGCCGGCTTTCATGCGGTTGTCTCGGGCCGCAGCCGGATGGTCAAAGCCGACTGCGGCCCGTCAGATTGAATGATCCCGGCGCTATGCGGTGCCTTCGCTCGGGCTTACCTGCGTTTCACCGGAAACGCCGCTGGCGTGCGAGGTCGGCCTGTTATGCGCCCCGTACTGGATGTACTCGGCCGATGCGACCGTGGCATTCTGCGTGCCGCGGCTGACGACGAGGCGCACGTAGCGCTTCTCGGGCCTGTACAGGTCGATGTAGAACACTTTCTCATCGTCGGTGTCGGCGATGGTTTGACCGGTGCCGGCAAGATCGGCGGCATCGGACATGTTGGAGGCCGATCCCTGCTGCGCCTTGATCGAGGTCACGGCGCCCGACACGATCGCGCCGAAGGTGACGACCATCAGGACGCCCTCGAACCCGGACATATCCAGGGTGGCGCCGTTGATGGCCGACGTGCCGGCGGCGCCGGCGGTCGGCGTGATGGCCTGGGTGATCTTCACGTTTTTGCTGAGGTTCATTCTCTCATCTCCTTTCGGGCGCTACGACGCCGCCAGCTTGCTGCGCACGAAGGCCTCTTCCAGGACCGGCATGCCGTCCGTTTCGGCGCGGATGATGTAGCCGGTCTGGTTCGTCTCGGCGTACAGCTGGTCGAGGACCTGGATCGCGGCGTCCAGAGCGTCGACGATCCAGTAGAAGCTGAGGTCGCCGAGCAGCCCGACGTACTGACTGGCCGTGAAGGTGCTCGGGGCGTATTCCGAGTTGATGACCGGGATGCCGAGGATGGTGTCCGGCTGGCCGGCCGTCAGGCCGGCGACCCAGAGGTACTGGTTGTTGTTGTCCTTGAGCTTGCGGATCTGCTTGAGAGCGAGCCGGTGGAAGATCCAGCGCGTGCTCGGCCGGCCGAGATACTGGCCCTTCAGCGTGTAGGCCATCTCGACCAGGTTGTCGGCGCCGATCGCGGTCGTCGTGTTTCCCGTCGAGACGTCGCGCCCGGTCGAAATCCCCTGCTCCGACGCGATAAACAGGCCCAAAGGCTGGTTGGCGCCCGAACCCGTCATGAAGGCCTTCTCGTGGGCGATGCTGACCTTGTAGGCCAGGCGATCGCGCACCAGGGCGTCGATATTCAGCGCGCTCACGCGGATCAGCTTGTTGGACAGCTTGATCCGGCGCGCCAGCGGATGCGGATGCAGCTCGCGCTTGGCGAAATCCATCGCTGAGTCCTCGGACCCCGTTTTGATTTCGGCGGTCCACTCCGGATCCGCAGGATCGTCCTTCAGGACCGGCGCGCCGACGCTCTCGGCCTTCTCGACGGTGAACTTCGTGGCGAAGCGCCGCACCGCCACCTGGTCGTCGACCGCCTTGATCAGGGTCGTGATGAACTGCTGCGGCGCCGTGATGTAGCCGCCGGCCGTGTCCGAGTCGGCCTGCAGCGCGCGCAGCTCTTCCGGAGTCACATTGCGCAGGCCCTTGACCAAATAGCTGCGGTAGGCCGCGGCATATTCCGCGGTCTCACGCGGGCGCTTCGGGCGGCTGCGTTCCTCCGGGTTGGGCATCGGCACCGACTCGGCCGCGTCGATGCGCTCCTTCTCCAGTTTCAGGAGCCGTTCCTCGCGCTCGATCTCGGCGCGCAGCTCCTCCTGGTCCTTGTCCATGGCCTCCCACTTGGCGTTCTCCTCGGCCGTGAGAGCCGCCTGCGCGCGCTTCCCGTCCCTGTATTCCTTTTCTGCGGCGTCGGTCAGGGCGCGCATCTGGGAGATGATGTTGCCTCGCTTGCGGCGAAGCTCGTTCAGGTCCCGCATATTTCTCCTTTCAGTTGTCGAGGGATAGTTCCAGCTCCAACGGGTGAAGCCGTTGATTGATGGAGGCAAGACTCCTCCCCCACGACCGCGAGTGGCCTTCCGCCGGGTCGCCGCCGATTGACCCCGAGTGGACTTCCGCCGAGTCGGGGCCGGGTTTGGATTCACTATTTGCGGGCACGATCGCCCGCAAAATCTCTACGCATGACTGCAGAAGGTTTCTGTCCACAGTCCTCAGCGTTCCCTGCCGGGCGCGCACCAGCGCGTCGGCCAGCAGGTCGAAACTGATTCCATAACTTTTCAGGGTCGAGCGCACATGCGCCGACGTCTGGGTATAGGCCGGGAAGGTCACCACGGAGACATCGAAAAGCCGCACCTCGACCAGAGTGCGCAGCCTTTCCTGTTCATCCCAGTCCTCCTTGATGGTCTGGAAGCCGAAGCTCATCTGGTCGATGTCGCCGCGGCGCATCGACACGAGCAGGTCGCGCGCCCACTGCACGTCGGGCGGCGTGATCTCCACGGCAAGGCCCTTGTCGTCCTCGGCGAGCTTCAGCGTTCCGGCACGGCTGCGCCCGAGAACGAAGTTCGGGTCATGATTGAGCAGGGCGCGGATGTCGCCGTTGCCTATGGTACGGGCAAAGGCGCCCTTGCGGATCTTTTCCTTGAAGAACCCCAGATCGGCGATACGGTCGAACACGGCCGCGTAGCCCCGGATCGAAGGCGCGCCGTCGTCGGCGACCCGGATCTCGCACGAGCGCAGCATGCGCCTCTCGACGCCTTCCGAGGCCGAGCGCTCCCAGGGAGGAATGATGTCGGGATCATCGAAGAGCTTCGACATCTTGTCGTAGTAGCGGGCGATGTGCGCGCGCACGCGAGGCCGGTCGGCCTCGGGGATGTCGGCGCCGCCCCGCGCCCCCTGCATGACCGCCCCGCACAGGAAGATGCCGCGCGGCATGGCCGTGAGAGTGCCCGCCTTGATGTCGCCGAACATCAGCTTGTAGCTCCCGAAGTTCTCCGGTTGCTCGGCGTCGTACCAGAAGAATGCCTTCCTGTATCTTGCCCAGTCGATCTTGTCCTTGTCGCCGGAGTGATCCGAGGAGGCCCAGTTTCGCACCCGGCGATCGGCGGCATCGCGGTCCCACGGCTCGTAGCGGTCCCCGATGGGCAGATCTTGAAACTCCGTGCCCGCTCTCGATTCCTCGTCCATGGCTCGGTCCCCCTTGTTCTCATTCACCACGCTCCAGGCCTGTGCGAATGCAAGCGCCTCGCAATGGGACTTATCCTTGCTCTTTTTCATGCACCTGTCGTAGGCACCGTTCCACACTTCCATCCACAGCTTCTGTAGCTCCTTGGGAAGCTTCTTTACGGCTTCCGGCAGCTCCTCCAGGCTCGTGTAGGGCATGGCCGACTCACATCGCAGGCTCGATCGAGCACCGGCAGCCGCGGTGGGCCGGCGGGTGTCTGAACGGTCGCTTTACGGTCATGTCGTTTTCGAGCTCATCGCCGGCCTCGCCGAACGGTTCCGCGATGCCCACGACCTTGCCGTTTAGGCCCGCACAGATCTCGCATGCCTCATCACCCGCAACCCACAGGAGATATGCGATGCCCGCGGCCTGCCATACAAATCTGCTGATCGCGCCGTCCATTTTCACAAGCTCATTGTCTGCATCATAATCGGGCCGTCTTTCCAGCCAGTCCTCAAGCTCGGCATCTATCGCCGCCGCCGGGTCGTCCTGCCCGGCGGCCTGCGCCAGGCGCTTCTGCGAATAGGACAGGTGGCGCTCGACGTATGCGTCCACGTATGAGCGGATGAAAGAGTCCATGCGCTCGTCGATTTCCGCCGGCACCCCGACCTCGTCGCTCGCGGCTTCGGCCAAGGCCTCCGCATAGGCCCGGATTACGGGCGCGGCAATGCGCCCCGCAGCTTCGGGGAACTGCTTGTAGAACTCGGCGATGAGCTCCGCCCAGTCCATTGCGGCTCGCCTGCCGAGGATCTCGCGCAGGCCGGCCACCTCGGTCTCGATGATGCTGCGGGCCATGTCGCGCAGCAGTGGTGCATAACGCCGGCGGATCCGCGGCCGGCGCGACGGTTTTGCGGCGCGTCTTTGCCGCTGCCCCGTCGCAGCGCGCTCGGGCTCGCTCGGGCTGATGGATATCATATTGAGCGGCATCCAGTGCCGGTCGCCGCCCTCGAACGGGTTCATGTTCTCCTTGTCGAGCACATCGTTCTGGCTGAAGACGCCCAGGTTCAGCATCCGCGTGTAAAAGTCCGCCCTGGCGGCCGAGTCGCCGCGCAGCAGCCCCTCGCACAGAAACTCGACAACGTACCGTCCTGCGTGCTCCGCCGGGATGACGTCGCGGTGGATGCCCTGCTCCCAGAGCTTCAGCCAGTAGCCCATCGTGAAGTTCAGGAAGCCCTGCATCTGCTGCTCGAGGCCCGTTCCCCAGGATGTGCTGCGTTCGACATCTCCGATCATATGCGGCGGCACCAAAAACCACCGGGCGATGTCGGCCACCTGGAACTTGCGGCTCGCAAGAAACTCCGCATCCTGCGCCTTCATGCCGATCGATACCCAGTCCATGCCCTCCTCGAGAATCAGAGGCTTGAAGGCGTTCTCGATGCCTGAATACTTCTCGGCAAAGTCCCTCCTGAGCGACTCGAGCTTGTCGGCCTTGAGCCTGCCCGGATGTTTGAGCATGCCCGTGAAGGAGGCGCCGTGCGAGAACATGCGCGCGCCATACTCCTCCAGGGCCAGCGCCATGCCGAACGACTCCCGGGCCATCTCGACAACGCTCATCCCCGTCACTCCGTCGCGCCCGATGAACGACCGCAGGTGCATGATCTGGTGCTGGTCCTGCCGGAAGATCTGCGCCGGCCTGCCGTCGACCGGCCGCCACTCGTAGATGAGCTCGCCCGTCGGCAGCCGGCGCGGCGTGACATGGTCCGGGTGCAGCGGCACAAGCCGCTGCGGAACGCCGAAACCGTCGCGCTCGATGGCCACGTAGGCATTGCCGCGCAGCAGCAGATGCGCCTGGAGCATTTCGCGCGCCTCCATCGACGTCTGCTCGTCGTTGAAGCGGTCATGGAGCAGCGCATAGGCAAAGTAATCGCTCGCGCGCCGCTTGCCCCGCGGCTCGAGCCGCTCGTAAGTGATCAAAGGCAGCGACGCCAGCGTCCCCGATATCAGCCGCACGCAGGCGAACACGGCGCCGATCGAAAGGGCGGTGCTGTCGTTCACGTAGGCCCCGGAGGCCGACCTCGATCCGCCGCCCCAGAATCCGTAGAGCCCGGGATTGTAGCTGCCGGGCCGAAACCGCCGCTCGAGCGCTGCGACCGTCCTGTCCATGGCGTCCGCTATCAGTCCCACGAACTCACCTCGGATGGCTCCAATAGGCCGCCGCGCCCAGGCACAAGCCCAAGAAGATCAAGGCCGCCGGAACATAGATCATGCCGATCCCTGCGGCCGTCGATCCGATGGCGGCAAGCCAGACCAGGTCGCGCAGGTATCTCATAGCTGCAGAAACGACGGCCTTTCGTCATAGACCGAAACGGGAGCTTCGCCCCGGGCGGCCATCAGGCGCGAAAGCGCAATGACGGCGGCGATCACGCCGTCGATCCTCTTGCGCTCCTGCTGCTTGTAGGGGAAGATGTTGCCCTTCTTGTCCTCGCGCACGGCGACGTTCGATATGTTCCAGCGCAGCACGGGATGGCCGCCGTGGCGGATGCGCCGCGCCCGGACGAGCGCTTCGAAGACCTTCGCTGGCTCCGACATCGTCAGTACGCCCTGGCGCACCTCGACCACCCGGTAGCCGGCCGCCTGAAGCTCGAGCGCAAAGGAGGTCGCATTGTAGGGATCGTAGCCGATCTCCTCGACCGAATACCGCGGCGCAATCTCGCTCGTGAAATGTTCGTAGATGAAGTCGTAGTCGATGATGTTCCCCGGCGTCGGATGGATGTAGCCCTGGCGCGCCCAGAGCGAATAGGGCACGCGGTCCGCGCGCTCGCGCTCGTACATTGTCTCCTCAGGGATATAGAAAAACGGCACCAGGTCCACCGAGAAGTTGAGGTCGAGGACCTTGCGTCTCGGCTGCACGCCGCCCGGAGCCGGCTCCGGCACCTCCAGGCTCACGGCCGTCTCCGCTTCCCGGCGGAAGGCCAAAACCAGGGCCGTCAGATCGAGCTTGCTCGACAGGTCCAGCCCCACCCAGCACGGCCGGTCCAACAGGCTTTCCGGGTCGATCGGCTCGTCGCAGGCCGCCCACCAGTCCTGCGGGATCCAGACCGTGTGCTGCTCGGTCCAGATGTTGAAGTTCAGCCGCTTGACGATGTTCTGCTTCGTCGGCATTCCTTGGGCCTCGCGCACCTGCTCGCGCAGATAGCGCACCGGCAGGATCGTCCCCAGACCGGGATTGGCCTTGACCCAGACCTTCTCGTCCTGCCAGTCGTCGCCCTCGTCCAGGGCGGAAACATAAGCGAACCAGCCGGGATCGTCGAGCGCCCCCTCGAGAACCTTGAGGCTGTACTCGTGATGCTTCGCGCAGACCGATTCGAGGTCCGAGCCGCTGTTGGTGATCTCGAAAATCAAGGCGTTGCGCCGGGCCTTCGTGCCGGCGCGCATCTTGTCGACGACAAGCGGCGTCGGGTGCTCGTGAAGCTCGTCGATTATCGCCATGTGCACCCGCTTGCCGTCCAGCCCCCGGTGCTCGGACGATACCGGCCGGAAGATACCGCCGTTAGCCGGGCAGTACAGACTCGCCACCCGGTCCTCGATCGCCGACCGCAGCTCCGGCGAGCGCAGCACCATCGCCGCGGCATCCTTCCAGCAGATCCTGGCCTGGTCGGCCGTCACCGCCGCCGAATAGATCTCGGGCGAGGCCTCGCCGTCGGCCACCAGGCCGTACAGCCCGACGCCCGCGGCCAGCGGCGTCTTGCCGTTTCCCTTCGCCACCTCGACATAGGCCGTGCGGAACCGGCGCGTGCCGTCCGCGTTGAGCCAGCCGAAAACGGATCCCACGATGAAGCGCTGCCAGGGCTCCAGGACGAAAGGCCGCGTTCGGCTTCCGGCCTCGATCTCGAGCATCTCCTCGAAAAACGCGATCGCCCGCCGCGCCAGCTCCCGGTCGAACCTCATCCCCGTCTCGGATTGCTTTGCGAGATCGCGTAGGTGGCGCTCGCACGCCAGGCGCACCGGCCGGCCGGCGACGATCTTCCCCGACAGCACCTGCCGCGCATAGTGCGTCACGTCGTCCCGGCTGCGCTTGTCAGCTTGCCGGACGGACGAACTTCGCAAGCTTCGACTCGTTTTGGCCAACTTTCTCCCCGGCAAGCACCGTCAGGCCCAAATCGCGCGCCAGCTGCCTGAGCTGCTGGCGCAGGACGGCCGCAGCCTTCAGGTAGCCCCGCATGATGGCCATGTCGGCGCTGATCCTCTTGCTCAGGTTCTCCAACCGCCGCAACTCCCCGAGCACGTAGCAGTACTCCTCGAACACCATCACGTTGCCGGCATGGACCACGCCTCGCGAAACCAGTTGCTCGTACAGCCTGGTCCATTCGCCCGCCGCCGCGCCCTTGAGCCGCCTCGGAGGCGAGGCAAGCTCCGCACCCGGAGGCGGCAGCTCGGGCTGCTCCACCGGCCGGCGATGCCCGGGATTGCCCTTCAGCATCCGCACCACGTTGCTCTCGGGCTTCGGCCCTCTAGCCCCCATAGGCTCCATATCCCCCCTATGGAAAAACCTGCGCGCGCACGCGCAAAGCGGCGCGCCCGCTCAAGCGCGCGCAAGCTCCAGAGATTTCGATCCCCCTCCCCATCGCCCATCCCTGACGGTCTTGCGGTCATGGCACGACTTGCACAGCGCCTGCCAGTTATCCTCATCCCAGAAGAGCTCCGGCGAGCCCTTGTGCGGCCGAATGTGATCGACGACCGTCGCCGCGACGGTCCGCCCCTCGCACAGGCAAGCCTCGCACAGCGGATGGGCGGCAAGAAAGATCTCCCGGGCGCGCCGCCAACGCGAGCCGTAGCCCTGCCTGGCGGAGCTGCCGCGCCTGAGGTTGTACTCGCGCTGCTCTTCCCGGCGGTGCCTCGCGCACTTGCCCCCATCGGTAAGCTCCCGGCATCCCGGGTGCGTGCACGGCCGCTTCGGGGCCCAGGGCATCAGGCCGCCCTCCTGCGGCGCGCCCTGACTTCGCGCACCACGGCCTCGGCCGCCGCATCGTCGAGCGGATTGCGTCCCGGCAGCGGCGTGCGATCGAGCGCGGCAGCGGTTTCCTCGGCCTCGCGCCTGGCAACGGCGGCGTCGATGCCGCAGGCCAGCAAATCCTGTAGCCCTCGCCGGCCTGAGCGCTTGGGCCGGCCGCTCTGATATGCGACGTCGATCGCGCCGAGCATGCGCCTCGGCCTGTAGTCGGGGAGCTCGAGCAGCGGGCGCAGCAGCGCCAGCGTGACCGGCGCAATGCGGAGCAGACCGCTTTGCCTGTCGCGCACGACGATCGGCCCGGCGCCGGAGCGCACCAGGCGACGGCTCGTGGCTACGAGAAGCATGAACAGCCAGAAGGGGTAAAGATGCACCAGTCCATCAGCCCCGATCATCTCGATTGGGCCACGCGCTCGACGTTCAGGCAACACTATGTCCTGCGATTTATCTCTGGTTTTGAGAGCTCCAGGCCGCTCGACCGGTGGCGGAAACCGCCTTACGGCTGGAATTGTCGCCGCAGGACGGGGGCCGATGTCAAGAGGGGAAGCAAAAAACAGTGACATACCCGGCCATTGCGGCCAGGAGAGGACATTGCGGACACCGCCGGGCCCATCGCTAACGGCCCGCGGTCCTCGAAACGCACAGCGCGACGCCGCCGCTCATCACGCGCTCCAGCTCTGCCCGCGGTATCCGCGCAACCTTGCCCACGCGCACATGGCGTATGAGGCCCATCCGCATCCATCGCCGGACGGTCCGCGTCGATACTCCGATTGTTCGCGCAAACTCGTCCGGGCGATAGAAGGCCTTTTCAGGCATAGGCTCAGTCATATTTGTTGTCACGCGAGCGAGACAGATCAAGCATTCATCACGAGTCTGGGTTTCGGCAGCGACTTTACCGGCGCGAGGTCGACAGCTAACTGTCTCTGAGCCTGATCCGCTTCAGCCCGCATTTTTGCCATCACGATCGATACATGGTCATACCTCTGCTGACCGATCGCATCGAGCCGATCCCTTGGGGTTGCCGCAAGCCTGCGGATCGCCCTTTTCGCTTTGCGCAGCCCGGTCTTGAAATCAGTCTCGCTCGCGTGCAGACGATCTGCAGGCTCCAGGATCTTAATGCCTTCACCCCAAATCCAGCTGGAATCGATCCCAAGCTCGTTGAATAACTTTTTGCGCCATGAGTTTACAACCCGATAATATCTCGGCGTGCCGCGCTGCTCGCCCGTCAGCTTTTCGAGTTCCTCATGGGTGAGCATGAGATTCTCGTCCGGCTTGGGATAAGCCTCTTCCAGCCTCCGCACTTGCGGGCCGTAAGGGACACCGCGTTTCCACAACTGCGATTGTTTCATCTCCACTGCCTCCTTTCTGCTTCATTGAAGCCCTCGCCACGCCCTGCCGCGCCGTGCCGAGCCGCGCCCCGCCGGGCCAAGCCGCGCCTCGCCCAGCCAAGCCACGGCAAAATCTATTTCACCTCTGCAGTGAACATGCCGAATGGGCCCGGGGTCTTCGCGCCCGGCCTCCAATCCCCAAGCCCTTTGTACTGGCCTGCTATCTTGAGGAACTGCCGGAGGAGATCCTTGGAGATCTGGCTGTCGATGATGCTGATGACGCCATGGGTCGACCAGGTCGGGAAACGCGGCCGGACGCGGACGTGCTTGCTCTGCCCGATCCTGGCGCGCTTGACGAACAGCTCGAAGCCGAGCGTGGCCACCTGTTCCATCTGGTCGCGGAAAGACAGGTCGTCGTCTATCAGTGCGGCAATATCCGAGAAAGAGACAGTCTTCCCGTTAATCTCAAGCGGCCAATGGAATTCACGGCAGAGCAGTCCGGACTGGCTCTGCGATTTGAACGTCTTCTGTCCCTTTCCGGTCGGGACCTGGGCGGCCCCTTCCATGATCGTCCGCATGATGTACTCGGAGGGGATCGTCAGTATCCTCCCGTCATGGTTCAGGCATCCGATCCACATCCAGGGCGGGGTCCGGTCGTCGCCTGGCCTGCAGAACTTCCTGTTTTTCGGATCGTTCTTCCAGGCCTCCATCCGATCCGACCATTCGATGTTGTCCGCGTGCATCAGCAGCGGAGTGCTGCCAATGATTTCCACTTGTGCCTCTATGATTCCTGATCCCATTGTCATTTCTCCTGCGGTTGATTATCGGCCATAGGCCCCTTGCCACGCCCTGCCGCGCCGTGCCGGGCCTAGCCTCGCCGTGCCACGCCGGGCCGAGCCGCGCCCCGCCGAGCCCGGCCCGGACACAGACTTCACGCCGCCGGCTCCGATCCGCCTTCAGGATCGCGCGTCATTCCGGCCAGGCACCGCATGTTCTCTTGGCATTGCATTCCCCGCTAGCCGGCCGGTTGGCCGGCGCAAGGCCTCAAACCGGATCCGGTGGCCTCGCGATGCAGGAACGAACTCCATCACTTCCACCAGGTTTTCAGCGGCCTCCGATTGCCCGGATCTTCTTCGCGCGCCCGGAGATCCTTCGCATGATCTCGCGCCCCGCGACTACAGACGCGCTCTCCTGTTTCTCTCCTGTTACGGCCCTCGCTCGACGTCGCCGCCTCCGGCCTTGAACATCTTGCGGATTTTCTCCGCGTTCTGCCGCATCTCACCCAGACTCTGCGGCCATGCTATCAAATCCATCGGTTGCCTCCCGGCTCTGTCGCCGCTTCACCGCCACACGCCTCCCGTCCGGCGCCGAAACGAGCTTGAATTCCGGCTCGCTTCCGGGCTCAGGCGGTCCGGCGCCGCAATCTCGGGCCGGCTGGTACGCCGATAGATCGTCCTCCCAGCGCCTGGAGTTCAGCCAGGTGGCGGGATGCGGTAAGCCGCCAATTCGTGAATTCGATCGTGATGCTCTGCTCAGCCCCTGCCGTCCGGGCACGATTCTGCGACGTGCGTGCGGCTGTGTGTGCAACTGTGCATCCCCCCTATATAGGGGGGAGTGCACAAATGCACACTTTTTGTGCACATGTGCGTGTGCAACTTATCTGTTGCAATGATTGGACTTGTGCAGCGCCTTGTGCAACTTGCACAAAAATTTCGATGCGCGTCACAAACAGGCTCGTGCACAAGTCGTTTATTATCATCTGGATGCAGACACCCCCCGTGTACAAGTTTTGCACAATCAATTGGTTACGGGGCTCATCCATTTTCATCTCGTGCGATTCCCGGGCGCAGGTAATAGACCCTCCCGACTTTTTCGACCTTGTTGAGCGCAATGAGCCGATTGAGCTTTCTACCCGCACTGACTCTGTGACGGCGAATGACCTCAGCGACTTGTTCAGCCGTTTTCGGACCTTGCTCGAGGATCTCCAGGATCCTGTCCATTTCCTCATCGGAGCCAACCGATGTTGCGTCGGTCCACGGCTGCGCTTCATAGAGCATCGCATTATCGCCGCCCATCCTCAGCAGCTCGAGCGGTTCGGGGGTTTCCGAATGGCGCGTCTCGAAGACCACCTTGAGGCGGCGCGTGTTGTCCGACCTGGTGGTCTTGGCGTATATCGAGACTATCGAATCCGCCTCGGCAAAGAGCGCGCCGGACCCGCTCATGTCCTCGGCTCCCTCGTACTGCACAACGCTTCGGCTCGTTTTACGGTGGTGGTGAACGATCAAGACTCCGCATGGCACGGCCCTCCCGATGGCCCGGAAGATCTCGAACATGTGCGCGACATGTTCCACTTTCAACTCGCTCAGCGTGTGAAAGTGACGCAGTGGATCGAATACGACGAGACTGACACCGTGTGCCTTCAGAGCCTGGATTAGACCTGCGACACGCTCGCGGTTGCCCGTCTCGCGCCTCTTGTTGAACCCGTCCTCTTCCCACAGATTGAGGCTGAACCGACCCGGGTTCCAGATCAGCAGCCCCTCCGGTAACGCCCCCATGAGCCCGAGCCTATCGCTCATGGCCCATGCCGGGATCTCGGTCTGGATGTAGACCGCCCTGCCGGGGCGCGTCTTGAAGATGCCCAGGAACGGATCGCCCTTGACCACGGCCAGAGCGGCATTGAGGGCAAGACCGCTTTTGCCGACCTTCGGTGCCGCAGCGATCATGCATGTCCCAGCCTCCGGCAGCAGCCGCTCGATCACAAAGGGCGGCCGCGCGGGTTTGGCCCTGACCATTTCCCGCGCTTCGACGAAGACGTAGGATTCGGGTTGCGGTCGATGCAGCACCTCGTCGGCGTCCCGCGAGGCGACCCAGTTGTTCCACAGGAGCTTCAAAAACTCGTACGGCCCATGCGCGGCGATGTAATCGTCCGCGCCCACCTTCGCGTCCCCATCCGGCTCCGGGATGATGACGATCCGCACATCCGCACCGCGGGCGCGCAACAGTTCGGCCAGAACATGCTCCGCGCCCCACGAGCCGGCGTGCTTGTTCTGCTTGAACAGGGCCGCCTGCTTGCGGCTGCCCACATCGGAGTCGAAGACGATATAGACCCTGCGCTTGCGCCACTCGATCTTCTCGAGGTCTTCGATCAGATGCGGCGGGCCTGTGGGCTTCTTTTCGTGTCCGCCGTCGGGCGTCGGCACCGTGACCTTGTCGCGCTGCCAGCCACCGTTGACGCCCTGCAGGCCGATGACCATCATCCTTCTGTCTGGCGCAGCCTTGGCCGTCGCCTCGGCGATCGCGAGCGCCTTGAACTCGCCCTCGGTGATGATCGCATTGACCTTCGCGTCCGCAAGCATGTCCGCCGTTACCGTATGCGGCAGGTAAGCCCGCGGCTTGTCGCCCATCCTGGACAGGTATTTGGCCGGCTTGCCGTCGCCCATGACAAACGGCGTATCCGGCTTGATCCTCCAGGAGACTTCCTCGTTCGTCTGCGGATCGCGGTAAGCGAAGCATATGCCCTGCAGTCCCTTTCTGCGCTCGTCCAGGGGCAGCGAAGCCTGAAAGTTCAGCTCGCGCAGCTCGTTGTCCGCCGCCGTCCGTACGCCGGACTGGAGCGCGAACTCGCGACTGATCGCTCTCTTCTCCAGTTCCTCGACGTGCCTGCTAGAGAGGCTTGCCGGGAACCGAAATGGAGTTTTCACCTCCCCTTGCGAGGGGTTTTGTTGGTCTCTGACCGCAGGCATTGCGCCTCACCATATCCGTCCAATGCTTGCTTCCGAAACGAATCGCGCGCGCGACGCGGTATGCCATGAGGATTGAAGCCGCGAATTCGTCCCTGACGTCATTCCGCAGCTCGTATCCGCCGCGCTCGGCCCTCTGCCAACACCACCAGAAGCTCCAGCTGCGCTTCCCTGTAAATCTCAAATGCAGTGGTGGCCAATGGCTTCGGCAGTCGTGGCCTTGTCGCGCGGCAAGACGCCGGCAGAGCCAGCCCGCGCGCACATTGCCGAATCCGGTAACGGCCGCGAAGACGGGATAACCACTTGCTGCGGCCAGCCGGCCGCACTTGGCGAATGTGTCTTTGCGGATCTCACGGTTCCTTTGCGTGGCGCCAATGAAATCGCCTTTGATCTCGACGAAACACTCCTGATCGGGAAGCCAGAAATCCGGCAGATACCAAATGCCGTCGCCCAGATCGTATCCCTCCTTCTCGTACTCGTACTTGATATCCAGGTAATCGAAAAACACTGCCCACCGCGCCTCGAGCCGGCTGCGGAACCACAGGCCGTTCCACCAGGTGTCGATTGCCTTCAGGCCGGGCTTGCCCTTAGCGACGGCGCGCTCGGCTTCGAGGTCATGGGGCATTATCCTTGCGATTGCCTCGCCAGCCATTTGCATTTCATTTGCATTTGGCGCCTGGAATCGGACGGAAGATGTCCTGCCACTCGAATCCGGTGGCCTCTCCGATCCGCATTCCCGTGCGGGACATGAGCAGGACAAAACCGTAATATTCGGGGAAACGTCGTGCACAGACCTCCTCAATGGCGTGAAGCTCCTCCAGCGTGAAGGGATCGACGGCCGCCTTACGCTTGTGGCCCGAGCGGTAAAACCGGCCCAGATGCTCGACCGGATTGACGGAGATGTGACCATCGTGAATCGCCTCTGTCAGCATTGCTCGGAATGCCGCCAGCATGAGCCGTACCGTGTCCTTGGAATAGCGGTTCGTCTGCTCGATGACCCATGCCTTGAGCGCAGGGTATGTGATCTTGTCGATCTGCATGGCCCCGAACGCCGGCACGACATAGTTGCAGATCAGCCGGCGGTAGCTGTCCCGCGTGCTGCGTTTGAGATCCGTCTTGTCCAATTCGCCAATCCACTTCTCCGCATATTGCTTGACTGTGGGGACGATTCTAGGTTCCGGGGGCTTTCGGTCATCGAGGATCGCCAGGGCATCGACGCCGTAGAGTTGCAAGGCGATCTTCAGTTTTTCGGCAACCTCGAGCGCCCGGGTTTCGGTGTTCGGATGAACCTGCCGTGTCGTTCTGTGCCGGCGCCAGTTCACGCGCACGCTCCAGCGCCCGTTTACGCAAACCGCTTTTACGCTCATGCTGGCTTCCTCTCGCCAAACAGGCCCGCGAGCACCGCCCGGACATCCGGATCTTCGCGCAAGGCGATTTTGTGCTTCTCCATCCAGGCCTCGAAGTCAGACCATCGTACCCAGATTTTACCTGTCGGCGAGAATCTATGGTGAGGCATCTCGCGAATGTAGCGTCGAATCATGCGCTCGCTCATCGAGGCGCGCTCGGCCAGCTCCTTCAAGGAGAGAAATCGCTCTTCCATCGCCGTCACCTCTCTCGATATCCCTGCCGGTCCCCTCCCTCGAGGCGGATTCCCCTGGCGGCATTCCTCCGCTTGTGCTCCCGGTAGGCCCGGCAGTCGCGCATGTGCCGGCCGTGCGGCACGTAGAAGCGCCGCCGGCAGTAGATGCACCAGCCGACCGCCCCGGGTCTGAAGTAATCCAGGATGCGGTCGATGATCCGCGGCCTTGCCGGTCTCATGACGGTTGCTCCATGACGCGCTGCATGAACTTCTCGACCTGGACCATCACGCAGCGCTTCGAACACAGCGTGACCTCGTCCGGGGCGACCGGGTGGTTGGGCAACTTCCCGTCGAGCGGCTCGATCACCAGCCGCCCGGAATCGGCAACGAGCCGCAGCAGAAACCAGTGGTTGGACTGCTGCTTCAGCGTGCCGCACTCGTCGCATTGATATGTCCGGAATTCACCCATCGGTCACCTCGACGAAAGCGCCCAGACCGCCAGGACCAGACCGAACGCCCCGAGGGCACCGGCCGCAAATCCGATCACGAAGGCATCCATGATGCGGTGCCGAACACCTTCGATGCCGTCTCGGAGCGGGTTGAAGATCATCTTTTCCCCTTCACTCGATCTGATCGGCCCCGTCCCGGGAACGCCCCGGGAAACGCTCTCCCCGCAAGAACGGGCGCGCAGCAACCGAGCAGGCGCACCCAGAGCGTCGCCGTACCAGACCGGGGCCATATGCTTCTCTCTATTCAGCGACAATTCGCTCCTCCGTCTCCCGGTACGCCCTGCCGAGCAATTGCATGCCCGCATGGATCCTACGGCAGGTCTCGGCGATCAGAAGCGCGTCGGCCACCGCCAGCGTCACCTCCACGCCCGGGAACAATTGCTGGGCCTTAGAGCGCAGTCGGTTCTTCCACTGGCTCTGGGATTCCTCGGGCGGATATTGAATGAACGGCCTCGGCTTCCTCGGCCGCTTCGCCCGCGGCGGGATGCCGAGCAGCTTCTGCCAGGCCTGCGGCCGGATCTCCTCGAAGCGGATCTTGTGCGCAAGCAGCAGCCCGACGATAACCCCGGCGCCGCGCCCGAAGGTGAACGCCGACGCTACGCCCTGGTCCGGGAAGGCGTGCACCGCCTCGATCAGGCACGACGTGATCCCCATCGGCGCGATCTCCGCCTCGAACAGGCGCGCCAGATCCCCTTCGGTCTGCGGCATGCGGCACACCATTTCGACCGACCCGGCGGCCGAGACGACCGCCAGGCCGCCGTTTGCGCCCGGGTCGATCCCCATGAACCTCCGGCAACCGGGCGCCGCCGGCGCTTGCTGTCTAGTCAATGCTCCGGGACCGGTTGTTATTGCCATCTCGATGCCTTCAGCCTGCCCGCTCCTGGTCCGCGCCGCGGAATCTCGCCGGACCAGGAGCCGCCAGGCCGCCCGGTCGCCCGGGACGGCCCTTGGCGAGGGGTCAGTCGTCAGAGATGTATTCCACTTCCCTCACCTTCCACGCAACCCATGATGGAGAAGGGGCCTTGCGCGTACCGGTGACCAGCGTGTAGGCCTCGCGTATGGCCCCCGTTCTATCCTTGGCCTTCACCAAATATGACTTCCATGCCCACATGCCCCACCGCGGGCTTCCGATCCAAACGCGCCATAAAGCCATGTGCTCTCCGTGACCGCATCGCTTAGCTGAACAGGCCCTCGCCGGGCACAAACGGATCCTCCGTCGCGTAGTTCGGATTTTCCGGCTGCGCCGCAGCCTTCGGCTTTGCCGATTCGGCCTTCTGCCGGATCTTCTCCTTGGCCTGCGCCATGGCGGCGTCTGCGGCAGGCTTCTTTTCCGCTGCCGCCGCGGATTCGCCCCTGGGAGGATCCTGGGCGACTTCGCGCGCCCTGTCGGCCTCCACCAGGGCGTCGAGCTTCGTCGGTGCGGCATCGACCGCGGCCGCCACCGCTTCGCGCTCCTGGCGGAGCCGCTCGGCCGTCTGCTCGATGATCTCGTCCATCATGGGCCCGACGTCGATCTGCTCCTCGACCGTCCGCAGCCCCATGGCGATCTCCGGGGCGTAGGCGCGGATGAACCAGGCCGCCGCCCGGTACATGAACATCTGTTCCGGCATCGTGCGCCACTTGCTGCAGTACTTGCCGTCCTTGTCCTTGCGGTCGTACCAGCCCTCGCGCTTGACGATGTCGAACGTGACCCAGGCGCCGTAGAGCTTCTGCTCCGTCGCCTTCTCGACGCACCAGGCGCGGCAGCCCCAGTCGTCCGCCCCGGGCGTGCCTTTGAACTCATAGCGCAGCGCCGTGTAGCGGCCGTTCTGGTTGAACGTGGCGATCAGAAACTGCGAGCTCCAGCTCGGCCGCCCGTAGACGACGTACAGGTTCTGCATCACCATCAGGGGATCCGCGCCCATGCGCTGCGCCATGTTGAGCGCAATGACGCAATTGGGCAGGTTGTTCTGAAACTCCTTCGGCACCAAGGTGGAATTGGCCAGCAGCATCGCGCCCCGCTGCAGCAGCGCAAAGCTCGCGGCCGAGCCGAACCCGGCGGGAGTGTCTTCCGGGATCGGCCTTCCGGTAGGCTTCTGCTCTTCGACCGCCGGCGCCGCCGCCGCGGCCTGATTCTGGAACGCAGGACTTGTCATGATCGCTTTCCTTTCTTTTGAATGATTTCTCGAAGAACCCTGTAGTCCGCAGGGGGCACCGTGTAGCCTTCGCGGCGCTGGTGCTTCCACGAAACGCAGGGAATGCCGTCGACGAGGCCGATGCTCGCATCGCCGATCGCGGCCTTGATGAGATTCTCGACTTCTTGCAGCTCGCCCTGGATGCGCTTCTCTTCGGCCTTCAGGGCCCGCCGGCGTTCGAGCCACCCGGAGGCCTCCGGCGGAAGATCGCGGCTTGCGCCCGTGTCGCGCGGATAAAGCCGCATGAGCACTTCCCTGGTCGAGTCCGAGGCGTCCGCCGCCGGCGGCTCGCCGCGCGTCACCCGGTCCCAGAACTCCTCCTCCTTTTCGATCAGGTAGGAGATGAACCGCTCGTTGCGCCCGAGGTCGCACCAGTGGAACTTGTTCCCGCCTATCAGGACGGCAAACGAGGCCCACTGCATGCCCGTGACCGCAAGTTCGTGCATCACCTGCACCTGGTACGGCAGGGGCGGCTCATCCTCCCAGTCCCTGGCCTTGTACGCCCCTGCGTTCTTGATGCTGAGATCGCCCGGGCCGCGCTCGTCGATCGGCACGATCTCGCGGTCGATCGTGCAGTGCATCCAGGGCCGTTCGGCCGACACTTGCAATGCATATCGCCCGTGGTCGATGAGCTTCCGGCCCGTGACCCTGACGTATTTGGCCGCGATCGGCTCCTCGAGCACCCGGCCCCACTCGATCCACTCGAGCTCGTCCAGGTTCGGCTCCTCGACCAGGCCGCTCTTTTCGGCCCATAGCGCCAGCGGCGACTTCCAGGGCGAAAGCCCGAGCACGGCCGGCGCGTCCGAGCCGCCCAGCCCCGTGCGCCGGCGCTCGAGCCACTCCTTGCGCACCTGTTCCTCGTCCGGCACGACGGCCGCATCAGGCGACATTCGGCACCCCCTCGGCGCGAACGGTGAGATCCTCGTTGGACACTCTGGCAGCCACGATCTGCAGCCCCGCCCGCGCGGCGGCCGCACGGAACTTTTCCATGTTGACCGAGTCGAAGTGCTCGGCATCATCGATCAGAACAAGCGGCAGGTCGCCGGCCCGGAGCCGAGCCACCTCAATGGCGACCTGGATCCGGCGCGCCTCGTTCACCCGGTCGAACGGCACGCCGTCGACGAGAATCTCGCCATCCTGGATCGTGACGCCCTTGATGGGCGTCTTTTCCATGACGCTGCGCTTGAGATCCTCGAGCTTATCCAGAGCTCTTGAGAAATATCGGCTCCGCTCCTCAAGCTCTGCGGCCTCCGACTGCAGGCGATGCACAAGCTTCCTGGCCTCGTCCACCCGGGCCGACTGCTCCAGCATGGTCTTGGCCTCCGTCATCTGGGCGTATAGGGCATCGCGCTTTGGGGCATAATCCTGCTGCAGCCTGGCGAGCGCTTGGTCGCGGTTCTCCTCCGCCTGGCGCTTCCGCGCGTCGGCCTCCCGGCGCAGCTCGTCGATCTTGCGCTGCAATTCGGCCTCGATCTCCTGCTTCGCCGCCGCGCAAGAATCCCTAATTGCTGCGACCTCCTTCTGCGTCTCGGCATTCAGCGTGGCGAATTTTTCCCGTGCCGCGTCGAAAGCCCGCTGCCAGTCGCGTCCCGGGGGCTCAGGCGGCAGCGTGCGGCTCATCTCGGCGGCAGTCGCCCGCTTCTCCTTGGCCGCCTTGTTCACTCCGGTGCGCTCGTCATAGAGCGCCCGATGCGCTTCGGCCAGGACCTCCAGGGCGTGCCTGTCAAGATCGAGCCCGGCGGCCAGGCCTGCCGGCAGAAAGCCGATCTGATCGGCGGTGATCTTGAGCGGCATGGCCTCAAGCAGCGTCGCGAGCCGCTCCTTCGGCTTCTGCGTCAGAAACAGGACGGGATCGACCGAGAGCGTGTTGACGAGATCGTTGATGAACTGCTGCGGTTTGGACACCTTCCCGAGCTGCGGATGCCGGACCGTGAGCGTCGACTTCTCGGGCTTGATCACCTTCGAGATCGTCACGCCGTCTTCGAGCGTGACGGTGACTTCTGCCTGATCCGCGCCCCGGCGGATGAGGCTCGGGTCGTGGCCGCCCGAAAACAGGTCGCGCAGCGCGGCCAGAACGCTCGTCTTGCCGGCGCCGTTGCGGCCTTCTATCAGCGTCAGGCATCCGGGGCGGATCGCGAGCTCTTCGATCGCCATCAGGTTTTTGATTTGAATCTCGGAGATCTTCATGCTATGGATCCCTTCGTTACGTATCGCGCAAAACCCCTCACGGAGCCCCGGTACCATCCCGCCGGGGCTCTTGCTTTCTTGACCCGCTCAAGAAGTCATCCGGCACCACATCACGGCGTGGCCAAGCTCCTGGATGGCCGCTCCGCCTTCCGCATCCCGGTTCTCCGCACGGTTGATCAGGCCGCTCTTACCGGAGCCCTTACGTCCGATCCCCGCA
>Ga0078972_1004009_pt1 | contig 42143 bp, 30 predicted proteins | sample YelNatPaOPGAMG01_FD_67568 | JGI IMG/M metagenome (GOLD analysis project Ga0078972, IMG submission 67568) | Hot spring thermophilic microbial communities from Obsidian Pool, Yellowstone National Park, USA - OP-RAMG-01 (SPADES assembly) (version 2) | ecosystem: Environmental > Aquatic > Thermal...
GAAATCCCATTCGTATTTGACGATGGATCTGCCTGGGCCAAGGCCTCGAACGTAGCCGTTCAGGGTTACATTCAAAGGCGCATTCCCTGTGGAAGGAGATGCTGTGGCAAAGACCGTTAACGGACCAACATAGATGGTATGAGAGGCGTCGTAATCCATCTGCCCTGTGTTGTTCGTCACCCTGAAGACGGGGTTGTAAGTGCCAGGCACCGTGTAGGTATACGTGGTGTTGCCAGTGGAAGCCGAATCGTAGTCAAAGGTCCCGTTGCCGTCGAAATCCCATTGATACCGGACGATAGTTCCCGTGCCACTGCCCGTGAAGGTGACGGTCAGAGGCGCATCGCCGCTCGTGGGCGTCGCGTTCGATGTGGCAACTGGAGGAGACGAGAGATTTCTCGCGGCATCGCCGATCGAAACCCCGATCGGGCGGTAGAAGCCGCCAATTCTTAGAAGTTCGGTGCCATCGGGAGCAAGCTTCACCATCTGGTCGTTAGAATGATCCGTAACCCAGACCGTCCCGTCCTTGGGGTTGACATCCAGGTCATGGGGATAGTTGAACCCGCTTAATCTTGCAATCTCCGAGCCCGTGGGCGATAGCTTCACGACCTGATGGTTGTAGTGATCTGTCACCCAGACACTGCGGTCATTGGGGTTGACCGCCACGGTCACGGGTCTATAGAATCCTCCGATGCTATAGAGGACCGTGCCCGTCGAGGAGAGCTTCACCACCCGGTTGCTGTTGAAATCGGCAACCCAAACGCTTCCATCGGCCTGATCGACGGCAATGCCAATGGGGCTGTAAAAACCGCCGATCCTCAGAAGTTCCGTACCGGTGGAGCTGAGCTTGACCACCTGGTTTTGGTTTTCGCTCGTCACCCAAACACTTCGGTCCGCCTGATACACGGCAACCCGGCGAGGGTAAGAGAAACCGCTAAGCCGCAGAGTCTCTGTCCCATCCGAAGCGAGCTTCACTACCTTGTGGTTATAATAATCGGTGACCCAGGCGCTGTGGTCCGTGTGATCGACAGCTATGTAAAAGGGATAATAGAATCCCGTTGAAAAGCTGTACGTTTTCGAACTATTGAACTTCCAGTAACCGACAAGACCCGACTCCGAGCCCGTGAGCTCCGAGTTTCGGGCGCTCGCGATGTCCGTCGCCGAGCGCACCACATTCCATATCCTGACATCGTCGATCGTTCCGAGGAAGGCCTCTCCCGAGCAGCAATAGGACCTGCCAATCAAAAGGGGATCCGTGTTCGAAGTATCGGGAGTCCAGGTGGCCTCCGCCTTCTTCGTCCCATCCACATAGAGCAACACCTTGCCGCTCGATGGATCGTAAACCCCTGCCACATGATACCAGGTTCCGGTGGTCAGGGCATCGGGTGACGAGACATACTGCCTCCCCCCCTGGTAGATCAAAACAGCAGGTTTGTTCCCGTTTAGCACCAATGCGAAATCCTTACCCTGGCTGACCTTGCCCACGATCGTCCTCACTCCGGTCAGGTTGCTCGGGTTGATCCAGGCCTCCATCGTCCATGAGGTCATACGAAAGGCCGTTGAGTCAGGAATCTGGACATATCCTCCGGAACCGGTTAGGACCAAACCGTTTCCGAACTTTCCGGCTCCAAAGGCCGCGCCTCCCGAAAGGAAGCCGCCGTTTTGGCTTCGGCTCGAATCGGGAGTGTTCGTCTTGGTGATGTCGTAACCATTCTGGTCGCTTCCCGAGAGCTTCACTACCCGGTTGTTGTAGGTGTCGGCCACCCAGACATCTCCATTGGTCGGGTCGACCTTCAGCTCTCTGGGGTAGTAAAATCCGCTGATCCTCGCAAGCACTTCTCCCTCATCCGAGAGCTTTACCACCTGGCTATTGTTATAATCCGCCACCCAGACGAAGGAGACGTTCTGATTGGCAAAGACCGTGATCTTCTCGGTGGCGATGTCCTGTTTCGCCGAATTGTCCGTCACCCGGAGCCTTGCCGTATACTGACCTTGATTCGGGTAGGTATAGCTCACGCAGTCCCCCACCCACACATCGTCGATATACCAGCCATCTCCCGTTCCCGAAGCGTCGCTTGTCAGTCTGAACCGGATCTTGACCGTCGCGTTTCCCTTGTAGGCGGAAAGACTGTACTCCTGCTTCGTCCACGTGCTCAAGGTCCCATTGGTGAAGTTCCCAAGCTCGCTCCAAGTAGAACCATTGTTGCCCGAAACCTCGACCCTCCCGTAATCCCCTGACCTCAGGTCGTACTTGTGCCAGAAGATGAGCCTGGGCGATAGGGTTCCCGTGAGATCGATCGTTTTCGACGTAAGGGCCGCATTGACATTGTTCCCATAATCTCCCCCAGGGCTATCCGTCCAGGAGTATGATGGAGAATAAGAGTCGGCATAAGTTCTCGCCCAGGGAGCATCGGCAACCCAGCCGTTCGTTCCGTCCTCCATCTTGTCCCCAAAAGCTGTGGGAGGGGTTGCCGTTGGGGTTGTCCAGCCACTCCCGGCCCCAAAATCCCACTCGTAGGAAGAAATCGTCCCATCCGGATCGATTCCGTGGCCGCAGAAGCGAACGGTCAATGGATTTACTCCCTGTGTTGGCTCCGCATACATCAGGGCGGATGGAGTTCCCGCCGGGTTGACCTGGATCTGAACCGTATCGGTGGCCGTGAGGCCGTCGTTGTCCGTCACCCGGAGCTTTGCCGTATAGGTGCCCGGACTGCTGTAAGTGTGCGTTGGATTCGCTGTGAAATAATCGTAGGTCCCGTCGTTGGTCACATCCCAGGCGTATCCCGTGACCGTTCCGTCGGCGTCCGTCCCCGAGCCAAAGAAGTTGACGAGGAGTGGAGCGTTGCCTTTGATGGGCGCGGCACCGGCCTTGGCCGTGGGTGCTGAAGCATTGACCGTGATGGTCACGGTGGCCGTATTCGTGTAGCCATCCATATCGGTGACGCGGAGCCTGGCAGTATAACTACCTGCGGTCGAGTAGACATGCCTCACGCTGGCCGTCGTCGATGAGCTCCAGTCATAAGTCCCATCGCCATTGAAATCCCACTCGTACTTGACGATCGTTCCATCGAGATCGCTCGCATTGCCGTAAAGAAAGACCTCGAGGGGGGCAGAGCCACTCGTCACACTCGCACCTGCCGTGACCGATGGAATGCCATACACCCGGATTCCAACGCTCGCCGTATCCTTGTTCCCATCGCTGTCCGTTACGGTAAAGATCGCCTTGTAAATCCCTGGGGCCAGGTAGGTGTGAGCTGTGTTGCCCGTCGAAGCAGAGGAAAAGTAGTTGCCCGCTCCTGTATCGACCACGGCCACTGCCCTGGGATAGCTGAAACCGCTCAGCCTCGCAAGCTGGGCGCCATTCGGGTCGAGCTTCACGACCTGGTTATTGTAAGAATCGGCCACCCAGACAACGCCTGTGGTCGAGTTGACGGAGACTGAAATCGGATAATAGAACCCTCCCACATTGACGAGTTTCTCGCTTCCGTCGGCCTTGACCTTGACCACCTTGTGATTGTAGTAGTCCGCCACCCAGCAAGTCCCGTCGTTCGAGTTGACCGAAACCGAGGAAGGGCGATTGAACCCGGTTAGGATCACGTGGGAGCCTGTGTTCGTCCCGATGTTGTAACCATTGGGAACGGATGAAAGAAGCTTCACGATCCGGTTGTTGCTGTAATCCGCCACCCAGACAGAACCGTCGGTGGAATTGACGGAGACCGAGACGGGATATGAAAACCCGCTTACACGGATAAGCTCCGTTCCGTCCGCCCCGAGTTTGACAACCTGGTTGTTAGAATAATCGGCCACCCAAACGGTTCCGTCTGTTGGGTTCACGGAGACGGAGAAGGGGTAGTTAAACCCCCCTTTTCTCACCAGCTCGCCGGATCCATTGGCTTTCAATTTCACCACTTGGTTGTTATAGTTGTCTACTACCCAAACCGTTCCATCGGTCGGGTTGACCGATACAGAGGTAGGACGATAGAATCCACCCACCCGGGCCAGCTCCGTCCTTCCATCGGCCGAAAGCCTGACCACCTGGTTGTTATAGTAGTCTGCTACCCAAACCGTTCCATCGGTCGGGTTGACCGAAACCGAATATGGATCGTTGAAGCCGCCTTTTCTCACCACCTCGCCGCTTCCGTCTTGATAGAGCCGCACGACTTTATCGTTCGAGGTATCCGCAACCCACACATACTCCTCGCCAAAATTCCAATGGTAGTTGGTGATCCCTCCCGGAGTCCCATCGTTCTTTTGCGGATCGAGCCCCGTTCCCGTAAAAGTCACCGACAAGGGCGCTGTGCCCGTTGTGGGAGAGGCGTTCGCACTGGCCATGGGCTGCGTGAGCGGAATGACCGAAATGCCAACAGTGGCTGTGGCTTTGTTTCCGTCGTTATCCGTGACCCTCAGGGTTGACGTATAATCCCCAACGGTCGTGTAAGTATGAGATGCCGTTCCGTCGGCGCTCGCTGTCCAGGTGGGATCGCAAACCGTGATCGCAACATCGTCGATGTACCAGCCGTCGTAGGGGATCGACCCGTCTGAAGTGAGACGAAAACGTATTTTGACGTTGGCGCCGGGCAGGTACGAAGCGAGATCGATTTGCACCTGGGTCCAGGACGGAAGTGATCCGGAATACCGGGCGAGCTCGGTCCACGAGGTTCCGCCATCGGTCGAGATCTCCACCCGGGCAAAGTCGAATCCGGATTCCGTCTCGTAGTGGTGCCAGAAACTGAGCGAACCGGATGTCCAACCGCTGAGATCGATCGTTTTCGAAATGAGAGAGTAGTTCGCGTTGTTGGGGTAATTTCCTCCGGGGCTATCGGTGAGCGCGTGGGAAGGACTATGGGAGTCCCAATCGATGAGGGCCCATGAGGGCTGATTTACCGTCCAGTTCGCTGTCCCGCTCTCCATGTCGTCGCTGAAAACTGCGATATTTGCGCACTCGCCCTCGAAATTCCACTCGTAAGAAACGATGCTTCCCCCTGGGTCGTTGCTCCCTGTGGCGTTGAAACTGACCGTAAGAGGCGGGTATCCCCTGGTCGGCACGGCATTGGCCACCGCCACCGGAGGGGCTTGCCCTACGCTGATCGGGACTTCTTTGGTGTCCGTCAAACCATCGTTATCCGTCACACGAAACTTCGCCCTGTACAACCCGGGTGCCGTATAGGTGGTCGCCGCGTTTCCATTCGAAACTGAAAACCATTCGAAGGTGCCATCGCCATTGAAGTCCCACTCGTAAAGAACAATACTACCATCGGGGTCTGTTCCTGACCCTGTGAAGTTCACGTTCAGGGGCTGAATGCCGGCAGTGGGAGTGGCACTCGCCGAAGCCGTGGGTGAAGAGGGAAGGACCGTGATCGTGATCGTGTCCGTTGCAGTAAAAGGCCCATCGACAATCTTCAACGTGGCCTGATAAGTTCCGGCCGTGCTATACGTGTGAGAAGTGTTTCCGGTCGTCTCCGAAAAATAGTCAAAGATGTGGTCTCCATCGAAATCCCATTGGTAGCTGTCGACGTAACCGTCGATCGGGTCGATAAAGGCCGCCGTAAAGTTGACGGTCAGAGGCGCGTTTCCGCTCGTCACGTTCGCTCCAGCGATGGCCGTCAGGCGGCCTATCCTTACAAGCTGGGTATAGTCCGTGGCCGTCAGCCCATCGTTGTCCGTCACCCGAAACACAGGATTATAGATGCCCACATTGCTGTAAGCATGGGTTGTGATACCGCTCGTTGCCGAGGAGTAATCGAAGGTCCCATCTCCATCAAAATCCCACTGATAAAGGACAATCGTTCCGTCCGGGTCCGTCCCTGTACCGGTGAAGGTGATCACCTCTCCCACATCGGCGCTGTTCGAACTGAGCGACGCCTGAGCCGTGGGATACTTCAGATCCGATACCGCATCGGGCGTAACTGAGAGGGCTATCGGTCTATAAAAACCGCTCACCCTCAACAGCTCCGCTCCGCTCGGAGCGAGCTTTACGACCTGATTGTTGTAGTAGTCGGCCACCCAGCAGTTCCCATCGACTGGATTCACCGCTACGGCACAAGGGTCGTTAAACCCTGTGATGACGGCCAGAATCGCCCCGTCGGAAGCGAGCCTGACCACCCGGTCGTTTCCCATGTCAGCGATCCATACTGAACCGTCGATGAAGTTCACATTCAGTGCATAAGGGTGGTTAAATCCTCCAAGTCTGTAGATCTCCGTCGTTCCGGTGGCGGAAAGCTTCACCACCGCGTTGTTCCCGTAGTCCGCAACCCAGAGCGTGCCGTCCGAACTGTTCGCTGAAACCGCATAGGGGGAACTAAACCCTGTCTTCACCACGTGCTTCCCCGTATCCGTCCCGATATTGTAGCCATCGGTCACATCCGGCGAAAGCCTCACCACCCGGTTGTTGTTCGTATCGGCCACCCAGATCACACCCCTTTCGGGATCGACCGAAACGGAACGGGGTCGGTTGAAACCTGTGATCGTCATATGAGACCCCGTATGGGTCCCGATCGTATAACCATCGTAAACAGTGGGCAAAAGCTTGATCACCCGATTGCCGTTGTAATCGGCCACCCAGACCGCACCATCCTTCGAATTGACCGAGATCGAAAGGGCATCGATCCCGTTGACGGTCAGAAGCGTCGCTCCACTGAAAGGATCGAGCTTCTTCACCTTGTCAAGGCCTTGATCCGCAACCCAGACCTCGCCCGTGGTTATATTGCTCGAGATAGAAATAGGGGTTGTGAAATCGCCCACCTTGACGAGTTGATTCCCTTTATTGGAAAGCTTACGGACGCGGAGGGTTCCGCTGGTCTGATCCCCGACCCAGAGGCCAAAGGAGAGGCCTGTGCTGCCGAACTGAGCTGAAAGAACGCTTAGATCGGCGCTATCGACCTTGCCATCGCCGTTGAGGTCGGCCTCCGAGTTCCAGTTGGCATCTCCACTCTGCGATCCGTAGGCCCGGCCAAAAAGGATCAGGTCGTAGCCATCGACCCGACCCGAGCCGTCGAGATCACCCGGTAAGGCATGGGCCACGAGCGGGAAAAGCATCAGGACGAATAGCGTCAGGACGAGAGGCGTGGTCTTTGATTTCTTCATCGTCAGTTACCCCCATTTTTTCCACGAGACAAAAACAAAAAACCCCTCATGGGCGGCATCTTTCAAACATCCAATTTCCCTAAGAACGAAACCGCCCATCAGGGGCGCTCAAACCATAACATTTCAAATATCATATCGACCATAAACCCATTTGTCAAGCATTTTTTGGTCAACAGAGGCCTGAAAAATAGCGGCTTCCAAGAGTGGCCGATATCGCAATGGGCCGGATGGAGGGGCACGTTGCAAGGTAGTCCTACCGACTTTACACCATTTGACGTGATTTGACTCGTCTCCAAAAATCAGTTGGGCTCGAGCTCGCGAGGCAGGGTGGCGTAAAGATGGTCGAAGTATTCACAGGCCTTTGCGATCAGTTCGTCGTGCTTCTTGTGCTTTTCCATAAGGTCCAGGACTCGGACCTCGAGTTCCCTCGTTCGCCGATACATTTTCCGTTCCCACGTGTTGATCTCGGTGTCGTGGATGAGTTTGCCGATGTTAACGAGCTTCGGATCCTTGATCCGGTAGTGCTCAAGAAACACTTCAAAGGTCGATTTGTTGAACCTTCGGGTAATCGAGGCATGAGGCGTGTCGAACTGAATGGCGTCTTTGATCACCTTCCCTTTCGGATGGATGACGATGGAGGCCTCGGGCGCGATGAACCTCTTGATCAGCCAAATCGACGCCAACTTGTCCGCTTCGAAGCCATCCCAGGTTGCAAAAACCTTCGGTTCTGCCGAGATCGGGGGGGTGTTGAAGAGGACCGTCCAAAGTGAGATGGTCATGAGCAGGTGTATCATGATCTGTTCTATCCCTTTTCGATTTACCCTCTCCTCTTTCTCTCCATCGTGGGGAGATCTGAGGTTCCCAATTCTACGAAGGCCTTGAAGGTTCTCTACGGTTCTCCTCGGAAGCCTTTTTGAAGCACTTCCTCTCTCGAAAGATTCTTGACCGCTTCTCCCTCCCACATCTTGATGATCCTGCCGGCACGAAGGACTGCGATTCGGTCGGCAAGAAAGAGGGCCTCGTCGATATTATGCGTCACATAAACGATCGTGAGGCCGTTTTCGCCTTTCAAAGAGAGCGTCATTTGAAGAAGCTCTTCTTTGAGAAGGTCGTCGAGATTGCTGAAGGGTTCGTCCATAAGGAGGTATTCGGGGTCCGATGCCAGGGCCCGTGCGATAGCAAGCCGCTGCCTTTCTCCTCCGGAAAGTTCGCCGGGATAACGGGTCCGGTAAGGCTCCAGGTGCATCATGGATAGGAGACGATCTCTCTCTTTGCGGCCCCGTTGCCTGTTATCACGATACCTTCCATCCATCACGAACTCGATATTTCCCTCAACGGTCAGATGGGGCCAGAGGGCAAGGCTTTGAAAGATCATCGACACCTGTCTTCGAGCTGGAGGCACGAGAAGGGTCGGAGAGCTGACGGTGCGGCCCGATAACCTGATCTCCCCTTGAGAAGGCCGGTCAAAACCTGCGATCAATCGAAGAAGAGACGTTTTTCCAGACCCCGATGGACCGAGGATGGCAAGAAGAGAACCCTCCTCGGCACTCAGGGTAATATCTTCCAGAACGCTTTGTTGCCCGATCTTTTTTGAGAGGCCGATGATCTCGATCATCGTTGCTCCTCTCTTCGGATCCTTCGGAATCCCAAGTGAAAAGCGGCCACAGCGAAAGCGATCAACCCGAGAAGTAGGAGGTTGGATGCAAAGACGATCTCCTCGGCTCCATAGTGCATGAAGTTGTAAACCTTGATGGGAAGGGTCGCCCTTCCAGGAGCGCTCACGAGCAAGGCCGTTCCGAGATTGGAAAGGGAAAGGATGAACCCGATCAGGAAACCCGCCATCACGGCCGGCATGGAGAGGGGAAGAAGGATCTTTTGAACGATGGCCCTGCGCCTCGATGTAGCAAGGAGGGCCGCCTCTTCCCACTCGACGGGGATCTGTTTGATCTTGGAAGAGAATACTTTCATGACAAAGGGAGCGTAACCGGCCACAAGGCCCATAATCAAGATCGCTGAGCTGTCATAAATGAAATCGAGGCCTGGATGATTCCATGCTCGGATCAGCCCGATTCCCATAACGATCGATGGGATCCCGAAGGGCGTCTGGATGAGAAAATCGAGAACCCTCCGAAGGATCCCCTTTCCCCTTTCGAGGTAATACGAGGCGCCAAAGGAGAAAACAACCATCACCGTTGCGCTTCCGGCCGCGCCCCAAAGACTGTAGAGGATCTGGTCCTGGGTGCTCTCGAAGGCCTTGACGTAGTTCTCGACCGAACCCGCTCCCCGAAAGATCACGTAGAGAGGGATAAGAAGCGAGATTCCAATCGTTCCGCCAACCCACGCCGTGACGAGTGGTTTCCACGAGCCCAGCCGAAAGAGCTCTCTTCCCCGGCCGATGGAATCGAGGTTCGCGTAGGATTTGTCTCGCATCAGAGCCATCTGACCCCAGATCAGAGCCATGGCCAAGGAGATCAGTGGAACGGAAAGCAGGGTCGCGGTCCTTTCGTTGTAGAGGGCACTGAAGTGGATGAAGATTTCGACCGGGTAAACCTTCAAACGAAGGATGTCCGCCACTTCGAAGTTGACAAGGGTGAAGACAAACACGAGAATCGCCCCTGAAGTGATGTGAGGCGTGATGAGGGGAAGGGTGATCCTCCGAATCGTTGCGAGAGGGTTTCGGCAGGAAAGAGAGGCCTCTTCAAGGGAAGGATCGATCGATTGGAGGCCCGATGAGGCGATAAGGGTGACAAAAGGGAAGAAACAGAGCGTGTAGACGAAAATCCCTCCAGGGATGCCGAAGATGGACGGCCAATGAAGGATGCCCTGATCGGAAGAGAAGAACTTCGTCCAGACGATGGCCTGAAGATAGGGAGGCAGGGCGAGGGGCAGAATATAAAGGTAGGTAAAAAGATTTCTCAGGGGCAGATCGGTTCTGTTTAGGAGAAAGGCGAATCCCACCCCCAGAAGGAGGGAAAAAAGCGTCGTTCCCGCCGCAAGGGTGAGGCTCGTCTTCATCAAACCCAGTTGCCTCGAAGTCAAGAGGAGGCTCCTGAGGGGTTCGAGAGAGATCGATCCTCCCTCTGCCCGAAGGCTCTCCACGAAGAGCACAGCAATCGGGTAGAAGATGAGTAAAGCGAAGACGAATACGAGAAAACGCCACGGTTTGGCGGCGATCATTTTCTTATGAAAAGTTCCTGGCAGAAACGAGACGATTTCTCGATCCGATCTGCCACAGCCGAATAATCGACCTCCATGGCCTTGATCTCAGAGATATCGGGAAGATAGGGGGGCTTCTTCACTCCCTTCCGGAGGGGCATCTGGGCGCATTCGCCAAAAGCGAGCAGACTTTCCACCTCCGCCGAGAGAAGGTAGTCGATCAGCTTCTTCCCGTTTTCGGGATTGGGGCCTTTCTTGACGAGGGCTATCGTGTTGGGGATGAGAAGGGTTCCGATCCCTTTCTTGTCCGGGTAGATCATCTTCACGGGTTTACCTTTGGCGATGGCGACCTGAGCATCATCCGTGTCTGTAAATCCCACGTGGGCTTTTCCCTCGACCACGAGGTCCCGAGTGACCGAATTGCCATCGACCACGATCACCTTGTTCTTCACAAGGTTTCGGAGATAGGTTTCGGTCTTCTCCTGACCGATCACGCAATAGAGGGCAGCGATATGGGTGGCTGTGGTTCCGAAGAGGGGATAGGCAATCGTCACTTTGCCCTGCCACGGCGGTGTGACCAGATCAAAGATGGATTCCGGCGCCTCCTTCTCTTTCACAAGGTTCGTATTGTAGAGAAGAACCCGTGCGCGGGCGGAAAAGCCGGTCCAGAGGCCGTCCTTGTCTTTGAAGATGTCGGGAAAGACTTGCCAGTGGGGCGAACGATAGGGTGTCAAGATATCTTTCTTGCCAAGAAGGATCGTTCGGCTCACCTCCGAATTCCAAAAGACATCGGCCTTGGGGTTTGATCGCTCGGCAATGAGGCGGTTGACCAGGCCCACGGTTTTTGCGGCCTCCACATCGTAAAGGGCCTTCACCTTGATGCCCGTTTTTTTCTGGAAGGCCGTCAAGATTGGCTCGCTGAAAACTTGATCGACAGAGGTATAAACAACGACTTCTTGGCCGTGTGCAAGGGGAATATACAGAACGGGAGAAAGCAATAACAGGACAGATAATGAAATGTGGCCCACCCAACGCCCTTTCCTCATGGTCATCCTCCGAGGACGAACTAAAGGAACTTTTAACACTGCCAAAGGGATTTGTAAAGGCGCTCAGGGGATATATCTCGGCAAAAAACTCGATATGCCCTGTTGGCCCACGGATCATATTCAACTCGATTCAGAACCTCACACACGAGATTGCTTCGCTTCGCTCGCAATGACACGGTTGGGACGGCGAGGCGCTCCCTTTTCGTTCTTTCCAAGGACTTCTCCTTTTCGCCTTTGCCAAGCACTCTTTTCCTGTTTCCAAGAGGGTTTGGCTTCTTGCGTTTGGGAGGGGCATGCCTTCGTGGAGCGTGCGGAGACGGGTCACTTGCCAGCAGCAATTTCAGCGGCCGCGACCTCTTTAGGGCTAAATGCCTCGGCCTCATCGAAGGACGTCCTATGGCCCTTCGCCGGTGTCAAACGATCCGCCTTCTGAAATGAGAGGAGAAAGGGGTCTGTTTCCGGCGGGGATAGTGCCGTGGGGAAGGCGCGCTTCAAACTGAGGCAATAGGAGGCCTCCTCCTTCGTTCTTGTCTTTGCGAGGCACGAAGTGCCGAAGCAATCTCCGGGTTTCCCACAGTCTTTCCGAGCCGAGAACCTTCTGAAAGCAGCAACAAGAAGGGAGCCCGGCTCAAAATTTCAAATCGGTCTCGACGGGATTTTTCGCTCTGGCCAAGGCCCTCAACGAAGCATCGCTTTGAACTCGTCTTCGCTCAGGATTCGGATGCCCAACGCCCGGGCCTTCTCCAGCTTCGAGCCTGGGTCCTCACCAGCGACGACAAAGTCGACCTTTGCTGAGACGCTCGAAGCGGTCTTCCCTCCAAGGGATTCCACCCGGCTTCGGGCCTCGTCCCGGGTAAAGGACTTTAATGTGCCGGTGAAGACGAAGACTTTATCGGCAAGGGTTCCCTTTTTCCTTTTTTCGGGCTCGATCAATCGAACTCCGGCTTTCATCAGACGTTCGATCGATTCCCGGTTCTTTCGGTCCCTGAAGAAGCGATAGACGCTGGCTGCGACCTCGGGTCCGATCCCTTCCACTTTTTGAAGGTCTTCTTCGGAAAGATGGAAAAACGCCTCCAGCCTGCCGAAGGAGCGGGCCAAATCGTCTGCCGTGGTCTCGCCCACGTGGCGTATACCAAGGGCAAAAAGAAATTTACCGAGGGGTTTGGTTTTGCTCTTTTCGATGGCATCGAGGATGTTTTGGGCCGATTTGTCCGCCATCCGTTCGAGACGGAGGAGGTCCTCTTTTTTGAGATAGTAGAGATCGGCCACGTCTTTCACGAGGCCCCTATCGACCAGTTGTTCGATCAGTTTGGTCCCCAGGCCATCGATATCCATGGCCCGTTTCGAGGCGAAATGTTTGATCCTTCCCTTCAACTGGGCCGGGCAGTCGAGGCCGATACATCGATGGATCGCTTCCTCCTTGACCACGTCGGCTCCACAGACCGGGCACTTCGAAGGCATCGAAAATTTCTTCTCCGCTCCCGTCCGTTTCGAAAGGACGACTTGAACCACCTCTGGGATAACGTCGCCGGCTCGTTGGACCACAACCGTATCCCCAATCCGTACGTCCTTCTTGTCGATCTCGTCCTGGTTGTGGAGCGTGGCCCTGCTCACCTCCACACCTCCGACCCGTACGGGTTCCATAATGGCGACAGGGGTGAGTGCGCCCGTTCTTCCCACCTGGACGATGATGTCGAGGATCTTCGTTGTTTCCTGTCTCGGCTGGAACTTGAATGCAAGGGCCCAGCGGGGACTTCGGGCGATCTCACCAAGCCTTGCCTGGAGATCGAATCGGTTCACCTTGACCACAATTCCGTCGATCTCGTAGGGAAGGGTTTCTCTCTTTTCGGCCATTTCGTGGTAATAATCGAGGACCTCGCCTACGCCCCGGCATTTTCGCACATGGGGGTTCGTTCTGAGCCCCCACTTTGGTAAGGTCTCAAGAACCTCCCACTGAGATCGGAACGTCCATCCCCTTACCTCTCCGAGGCCATAGCAATAGATCTCGAGAGGCCTCTCGGCTGTGATCCTCGAATCGAGCTGACGAACCGAACCTGCCGCAGCGTTTCGCGGGTTTGCGAAGGGGGGCTCTCCCATTTCTTCTCGTTTCCGGTTGAGGGCCCTAAATTTTTCGAGTCTCATGATCACCTCGCCTCGAACCTCGAGCCTTTCAGGAACGGATATCTCTTTTCGGATCAGCTTGAGGGGGATCGTCTTGATGGTTCGAAGGTTTTGGGTGATGTTCTCTCCGTTCACCCCATCCCCTCGGGTGGAGCCAACGACCAACTCTCCGTTCTCATAAACCAGCTCCACTGCCAGGCCATCGAGCTTCGGCTCGGCCACATACTCGATCTCCCCCGTTTCGCCAAGAAATTTCTTGACCCGCTTGTCGAAGTCCCAAAGTTCAGACTCCTCGAAGGCATTTGCAAGACTGAGCATGGGAAGGGTGTGTCGCACCACCTCGAAGGCCTCGAGAGGAGGAGCACCCACACGCTGGGTGGGCGAGAGGGGGGATCGAAGCTCGGGATACTTTGTTTCGAGCTCTTCAAGCTCTCTCATCATCCGATCGTATTGGGCATCGGAGATCTCGGGTTGATCCAGGACATAATAACGATAGTTGTGATACTCGATCTCCTCCCTCAGCTTTTCCACCCTTTTTCGAATGGCCTCGGAGACCATGGGAAAACCTCCTTTCTGCGCTCTCAAGGCCATTTTAGATAGGTTCAAGCCCGTTGTCAACTCGATTCCCAGGAGGGACCCGGTAGGCACCGGTCTTTGAGAAAGGGGGTTCATCACGGCGATTCCAGGGAAGAAGTTTCGGGATGAGTGGCTGAGGGAAGAAGCTTTTTATGGTCATGGGATAGAGGACGTCCAATTCCTTTGGCCAAGGGCAGGAGTCTCTGGTTCAATCAACCACAAAATATGGGTCTTGGGGCATCCTCTTTCAATAGATATTGAATCGGGGCGGAAGGGAAAGAAAAAATTTCAGTAACTACAAAATTTTACTTGACAAATCAAAATTTTCAGTATATTTGTAATGCAAAGTGGGAAAAGGTGGTATGAGGTGGCATGGAATCCCAAATCCTGAGGGGGTGAGGCGGCCTGTTTCGGGGAAGGTTCGAATTTAGCATCGACGCGAAGGGACGGATCAGCATCCCTTCAAAGTTCAGGGAGATCCTGAACGAGAAGTATGACAACCGCCTGGTCATCACCAACTTCGACCGCGGCCTCCTTCTCTTTCCCTATGAAGAGTGGCTTCACTTGGAAGAGAAGGCGGGGACGCTGAATCTTCTTCGACGGGAAACAAGCGCCTTTTATCGGTTCTTCTACTCCAGCGCCATTGACTGCAGCCTCGACAAGCAAGGAAGACTCCTCATCCCCCCGAGCCTCAGAGAATACGCCAATCTTCAAAAAGATGTCGTGCTGCTCGGCGAAGGGAAATGTATCGAGATCTTCTCGAAGGAACGATGGTTGGAAGAGGCTCGAAAGGTGGAGACCGACTTTGACCAGCTCCGAGACACGCTGGCCAATCTCGTGAGCATTTAGGTGGGAGCTCTGTGCGGCATATCCCTGTGATGGTGGAGGAAGTGATCGCATGTTTGGGATGCGAGCCCCACAAGACCTATGTGGATGCCACCCTCGGCTGTGGCGGCCATGCCCGCGAGATTCTCGCAAGAACCGCTCCCGATGGCGTGCTGATCGGAATCGAATGGGACGACGAGGCCCTTGAGGAGGCGCGAAAGGTTCTTTCTGAGTTTGGCGACCGGGTGAAGCTTTTTCGAGATAACTTCACCGCCCTGCCTGAGATCCTCAGGTCGTTGAAGATCGATGGGGTCGACGGCGTTCTTCTCGATCTGGGACTCAGTTCCCTTCAGCTCGAGAGGGGAGAACGAGGTTTCAGCTTTCAACAGGAAGGTCTCCTGGATATGAGAATGGATCGAAGAAGGGTATGGACAGCCGCAGATCTCGTCAACCGCCTTTCTCAAAGGGAGATCGAGGCTATCCTTTTCGAATACGGCGAAGAGAGATGGGCGAAACGTATCGCCAAGGCCATCGTCGAGCAAAGGGCCTTTCAGCCGATTCTTAGCACTTCGGAGCTTCGACGGATCGTCCATCAGGCCATCCCTCGACGTTTTCACTCGCGCAGAATCGACCCGGCCACGCGGACCTTCCAGGCCCTCCGAATCAAGGTAAACGAGGAGCTGGAGAATCTCAGCCGATTTCTTCAGATTGTCTGGTCCTTCCTCAAGCCTGGAGGAAGGATTTGCGTGATTTCCTTTCACTCCCTCGAGGATCGTCTCGTGAAGGAATCGTTTCGAAACTTATCGAAGAAGGATAGGATTGGAGGGCCGCTCTTACGGCTTCTTGCACGGAAACCCCTTGGGCCCTCTCCGGAAGAGAAGCATCGAAATCCCCGGTGCCGAAGCGCCAAACTGCGATGGGCAGAGAGGATTTGAGGTTCCCATGACGAGATTGGGCCATCGCGACGATCGAATTCTCTGGACGGAAACGAAGACCAAGCCCGTTCGAACGGTTCCTCAAAGAGGATTCTTTCTCCTCGTTCTTCTTTTTGCGTGCATGGTCGCCGCGGCCCTCTTCTATGTATGGGCAAGGATTCAGGTCATCGAGTTCGGATACGAGATCTCGAAGGCCCTCAAGGAGGAAGGCCTCCTTCTCGAAACCAATAAGAAGTTACGCCTTGAGATTGCGGAACTCAAAGCCTACGGCCGAATCGAGAAGATCGCAGTGGAGCAATTGAGGATGACGAAGCCCACTGCGGAGCAAGTGGTGGTGATCCGATGAAAAAACGATCCGTGAATTGGTTCAAGATCCGGGTCTTCTTCATAGGGCTCCTTCTTTTCCTCTCTTTCGCGGTCATTGTCGGACGGATGTTTCAGCTCCAGGTGCTGAAGAAAGAGAAACTCTACCAGATGGCGGCCCAGCAGCAATACGGTCAGATCCCGCTGGTTCCCAAGCGGGGCATCATCTACGACCGGAAAGGCAATGAGCTTGCCGTCAGCATCGAAGTCGATTCCGTCTATGCCGATTGCCGAAATGGGATCGAACCCGAGAAGACGGCCAAGCTTCTGGCTTCGATCCTCAAGACGGACCTCACCGAGTTGAGGCGAAAGCTTCAGAGCCGACGAGCCTTCGAATGGGTTCAGCGGAAAATCCCCGCGAGGGAAGCCGAAGAGATTAAAGCCCTTCGTCTCAAGGGAATTCACTTCATTCGTGAAAACCAACGCTTCTATCCCAATGGCTCCCTGGCGGCTCAGGTGATTGGCTTTGTGGGTTTGGATTCGAAGGGCCTCGAGGGGTTGGAATTGCAATACGATCCCCTTCTGATGGGGAAAAGCCATGTGTGGACCGTCGAAAGGGATGCCCGGGGCCGGCCCATTATGATCGAGGAGATTCCTTCCAACGCCGAAGACCATCTGCGAAACATCGTGCTCACATTGGATAAGCACGTCCAATACGTGGTCGAAACCGAACTGGCCCGGGCTGTTGAGCGATGGAACGCCAAGGGAGGCTTTGCCATCGCCATGGAACCCTCGACCGGAAAAATCCTGGCAATGGCTTCAAGCCCCTCTTTTAACCCAAATCAGTTTCTTCAGTCGAAGCCAAAGGCTTGGCGAAATCGAGCGATCTCGGACGTCTTTGAACCCGGGTCCGTCTTCAAGGCCTTTCTCGCTGCCGCGGTCCTTGAAGAGAATCTTGTTCGACCCACCGATTCCTTTTTCTGCGAAAACGGGGCATACAAAGTCTATGACCATACGATCCATGATTCGAAGAGACATGGATGGCTCACCTTTCAGCAGATCCTTAAGGTCTCGAGCAATATCGGTGCGGCCAAGGTGGGCGAGAAGCTCGGAAAGGAGACGTTCTACCGTTACCTCTGTGCTTTCGGCTTTGGGGAGAAAACGAAGATTCCACTTCCCGGAGAGGCAAAAGGTATCGTTCACCACCCACGCTACTGGCCTCCCGTGGCCCTCAACACGATCTCCTTTGGGCAGGGTATTGCCGTCACGGGGATTCAGCTTGTGGGGGCCCTTTCGGCCCTCGCCAACAAAGGGGTCTTGATGAAACCTTTGATCGTGGAAAAGATCACCGATGAGAAAGGAAATGTCGTCCAGGTGTTCAAGCCGGAGGTCGTGAGAAGGGTGGTCTCAGAGGCCACGGCGAGAAAGGTCCTCCAGCTTCTCAAGACCACAACCGAAAAAGGCGGAACGGGTGAGGAGGCCGTGCCCGCGGGCTACGAGGTGGCCGGAAAGACAGGCACAGCACAGAAAGTGGATGGTCTTTTTGGAGGCTATGCAGAAGGCCGCTACACGAGCAGCTTTATGGGGATTGCTCCGGTGGAGGATCCGAAATTTTCGCTCCTGGTCGTCATCGACGAACCCCAGGGAGCGATCTACGGGGGTACGGTTGCGGCCCCAGCCTTTCGGGCCATCTGTGAAAAGGTGCTCCCCTATTTGAATGCTTACCCAAAGGGAACGATGGTGGTGAAAGGGAAGAGCCCTTCGGGTGAGGAGGGTGACAACGAGGGGACCTTCGAAACGACCCTCGACACGAAGCAGGTCGGAAGCCTCGGAAATGGAGCCGAAAAGGTGATCATGCCGGATCTCACAGGACTCACGATGCGAAGCGCCCTTTCCCGCATGGAAGGTAAGGGGCTCATCATCAAAATCTCGGGATCGGGCAGGGTGGTGGAACAAACCCCTCCCGCAGGAACCGTGGTTGAAAAGGGGGACATCTGTTTTCTGAAACTGGGGTCTCCCTCGTCGAGCCTGTGATTTCCGTGTTCCACTTTCGGCGCCTTTCACGGGGCACCTTGTGCAGGGATTGTTGCAACACGTGTCCAATCCCTCTGTACAACGAGCGAATGGGTATGCGGCTTAGGGAATTGCTTGAGGGTGTGGAAGTCGAAAGGGTATCGGGCTCCATGGAGGAAGAGATCCGGGGCATTACGTACCATTCCGGAAACGTTGGGGAAGGGTTTCTCTTCGCCGCCATTCGAGGACTGAGTGTGGATGGTCACACGTTTGTGGACGAGGCTCTTAAGAAAGGGGCCAAGGCCCTTCTCCTTGAACGAGGAGGACCTTTTGGGGTGCCGACAGTCCAGGTCGCGGACAGCCGAAAGGCCCTGGCAGTCGTATCGGCGAACTATTACGGTCATCCTTCCCGTCGTTTGGTGCTCGTGGGCATCACCGGGACAAACGGAAAGACGACCACAAGCTACCTTCTCGAATCGATCCTGAAGGCTGCGGGGTTCCAGGTGGGTCTCATCGGTACAATCCGCTATCGCTATGGCGACAAAGAGATGGCCGCAGCCAATACGACCCCTGAGTCCCTCGATCTGCAGAGAATCCTTGCAGAGATGGTTGCCTCGGGTGTCACCCATGTTGTCATGGAGGTCTCCTCCCATGGGCTCAGTCTCGAGCGGGTTCGAGGATGCTCCTTTGACGGAGCGGTCTTCACCAACTTCACCTCGGATCACCTCGACTACCACAAGACCTTAGATCACTATTTTGAGGCCAAACGGAAGCTTTTTTCGGAGCTGCTGAGTGAAAGCGAAAAGGGCCGACGATTTGCCGTAACCAATGACGACGATCCGAAAGGAGAAGCCATCGTCGAAGGGATTTCGATCCCCACGCTTCGCTACGGCCTCACTTCCCGCTCTCCCATCTCTGCCGACGAGATTCGTCTGACCTTTGAGGGGCTGTCGTGTCAGGTGAAGACACCGAAAGGTAAATTCCGGATTCATTCGAAGCTGATCGGAAGACATAACCTCTACAACATCCTGGCTGCCGTGGCAGCCGGAATCGGCCTCGATCTTCCCCTCGAAACTTTAAAGGAGGGGATCGAAGCCGTGGGAGGGGTTCCGGGAAGGTTGGAGAAGGTGGAAAATGACAAGGGGATCCACGTCATTGTGGACTACGCTCATACAGAGGACGCCCTGGAGCGCGTCCTCGCGGCCTTGAGGGCTCTTCACGACGAAGCGGGAAGAAACCTCGTCCATTCCGAGGGGGAAAAAAGGCAAGGCCGGATCATCACGGTTTTTGGATGCGGCGGAGACCGGGATCGAACCAAACGGCCCCGTATGGCGGAAACGGTCGGAAGGTCCAGCGATCTTTCGATCCTGACCTCCGACAATCCGAGAACCGAGGATCCCCTTGCGATCATCAACGAGGCCGAGGCGGGATTGAAAAAATTGGGACTCCGCGAGTGGCCCCAAGGGATTGGAAGATCGTGGAGGGAGGAGAAAGGGTATTTGAAACATCCTGACCGCAGGGAGGCGATTCGCCTCGCCATCCGCCTTGCCGAGCCGTCAGACATCGTTCTCATCGCAGGCAAGGGGCACGAGGATTATCAGATCATCGGGAGGCAAAGATTTCCATTCGATGATCGCGTCGAGGCTCGAAAAGCGCTGGAGGAGCTGTGACCCTTTCAATAGAAGAGATCTTGAGGGCAACCGGAGGGACCCTTCTTCAGGGAGATCCGAACGTCTACTTCAAGGGCATCTCCACCGATTCCAGAACCGTGAGAGAAGGGGAGCTTTTCTTCGCCCTTAAGGGAGTTCGTTTCGATGGCCACCGATTTGCCCAAGAGGCGCTCGAGAAGAAGGCAGCAGGGGTGGTGATCGAAGAGGAGCGAAAGGGCGATGTCCGCTGGAATGGCTATCGGTCCAAGGTTGTGATCCTCGTCAAGGATACCCTTCGTGCCCTGGGAGACCTTGCCCGAGAGAGAAGGCGCAGGTTTGGAACACCTCTTGTCGCGCTCACGGGCAGCAACGGGAAGACCACAACAAAGGAGATGATCGCCGCTTGCCTCGAGACCCTTTTCCCGGTTCTCAAAACGGAGGGCAACTTCAACAACCTCATTGGCCTTCCTTTGACCCTTCTTCGATTGACCGAACGGGAGAGGGTGGTCGTCGTCGAGATGGGCATGAACACCCCTGGAGAGATCCGAAGGCTCACCGAGATTGCCGAGCCCGATGTGGGACTTATCACGAATATCGAGCGGGTTCATCTGGAAGGTTTGGGGAGCATCGAACGGGTGAAGGAAGAGAAGGGAGCTCTCTTTCGTCTGATGAAGAAGGATGGCGCGATCTTGGTCAATCAGGATGATCCGGGGGTGGTCGATTTGGCCAAAGACTTTTCAGGCCAGAAGATCACCTACGGCATCCTGAACCCAGCGGATGTCCGGGGCGGGGAGATCCGCCTCGAAAGGGCAGGGCGAACCTCCTTCCTTCTCTCTTTCGGAGGCGAGCAGACGAGGATCGATCTTCCCCTTCTTGGCAGGCATTTCGTCTACAATGCCTTGGCCGCTTTGGCCACAGCTACGCTTTTTGGGATAGAGATCAAGGTGGCCAAGGAGGCCCTCGAGGGATTTCAGCCCTTTCCCATGCGGATGGAGATCTGTCCCCTTTCGGACGGAAAGGTCGTGCTCAACGATGCCTATAACGCCAACCCGAAGTCCATGGAGCTTGCCCTCGCAACCTTGGCCGAAGTGAAGGGAGAAGGACGAGGGATCGCGGTCTTAGGGGATATGTTGGAGTTGGGGGCTTACAGCGAAGAGGCTCATCGGGAATTGGGAAGAACCGTTGCTTCCCTTTCGATCGATGGACTCGTGGCCATAGGAAAAGAGGCCCGCAAGGTGGTCGATTCGGCCATTCGTCATGGTTTGGAACCCGATCGAGCCTGGGTGGCGGAAAGCCATGGCGAGGCCGTATCGATTCTTCAAGAAATCCTCCGTAAGGGCGATTGGGTTCTCGTGAAAGGATCGCGGGGAATGGAAATGGAAAAGATCGTGATCGGTTTGAAGGAGGCGGAGGTGTAGGCATGCTTTATCATCTCCTCTATCCCCTCCACGAGGTTTTTTCATTTCTCAACGTCTTTCGCTACATCACCTTCAGGACGATCTACGCCATCCTGACCGCCCTCTTGATCAGCTTTGTCATCGGCCCCTGGCTGATCGAGAAGCTGAGGTCCTTTCAGATTCAACAGGTGGTGAGAGAGGATGTCCCTTCCCGCCACCTGGTCAAGAACGGCACGCCCACGATGGGAGGGAGTCTGATCCTGGCCGCTCTCATCATTCCTACCCTTTTGTGGGCCGATTTGACCAACCGCTACATCTGGATCGTTCTCCTGAACACGGTAGCCTTCGGAATTTTGGGCTTTCTTGATGACTCCATGAAGATCAAGGACCACCGAGGAATAGGGATCCGAGCCCGATACAAGTTTCCAGTCCAGGTTGCCATAGGCCTTGTGACGAGCCTTGTCCTTTTCTACGGGTTTGACCACGATTCGCGGCTCGTCTTCCCCTTCTTCAAGAACCTGAGGCCCGATTTAGGAGAAGCAGGTTACGTTCTGTTTGGCATCCTCGTCATCGTAGGCTCGGCCAATGCGGTCAACCTGACGGATGGACTCGATGGTCTGGCCATCGGTCCTGTTCTGATCGCAAGCGGAACGTTTATGCTTTTCTGCTACTTGGCCGGAAACTATCGGTTTGCCACCTATCTCCAAATCCCCTTTGTAAGGGGAAGCGGAGAGCTCACCATCCTGTGTGGGGCTCTGGTGGGGGCGGGGTTGGGCTTTTTGTGGTTCAATACGTATCCCGCCCAGGTGTTCATGGGTGATGTGGGTTCGCTGGCTCTGGGAGCGAGTTTAGGAACGATTGCGGTGATCACCAAAGAGGAATTTCTCCTGGTCATCGTAGGCGGTATCTTCGTCATGGAGGCCCTCTCGGTGATCATCCAGGTGGTCTCCTTCAAGCTCCGGAAGAAGCGGGTTTTTCGCATGGCTCCCATTCATCACCATTTCGAGTTGAAGGGTTGGCCAGAACCGAAGATCATCGTTCGGTTCTGGATCATTGGGATTATCCTGGGGCTGATTGCCATCAGTACCCTGAAATTGAGATGAAGGCGCTTCGATTGGCGGATTGCCCGATGGGATGGTCAAAGGGGATGGAGCTCGAAGGCAAGAAAGTCCTTGTAGTGGGTCTTGCCCGGACGGGCGTTGCGGCCGTCAGGTTTCTTAAAGAGAAGGGGGCCAGGGTTTCCGCCACCGAGATACGGCCTCGGCAGGAACTCGAAGAAACGGCCCGGGAGATGGAAGAGGCCAAGGTAGCGGTGGAATGGGGTGGGCACAGGACGGAGACCTTTCTTTCTCAAGACCTGATCGTGGTGAGCCCGGGAGTCGATCTTGCAATTCCCCCTATCCAGGAGGCCGTAAGAAAAGGTATTCGGGTGATAAGCGAGCTCGAGCTTGCCTATCATTATATCTCTACCCCTCTCATCGGCGTGACGGGAACGAACGGAAAGACAACGACGACCCTTCTCCTTGGGGAGATGCTCAAAGAAGCGGGCAAGGAGGTGGGCGTGGGGGGAAACGTGGGTGAGCCGCTCATTCTCTTTGCCGACGGCCCGAAGCGGTGGGATCTGCTGGTGGTGGAGATCTCAAGCTTCCAGTTGGAAGGGATCGAGGCCTTTCGTCCCTCGATGGCCCTCCTCCTCAATGTGACGGAGGACCATCTTGATCGATATGCGTCCTATCAAGACTATATCGAGGCCAAGGCGCGGATCTTCATGAATCAGAGGTCCGAGGATCGGGCGGTCCTCAATCGGGACGACCCTATCGTGATGGGCCTTTCGGAAAGGGTGAAGGCAAAGAGAACCTTCTTCAGCACCAAAGAGAGGCTGACGGAAGGAGCCTTTTCAGACGGAGAAACGATTTTCGTGAGAACCGAGGGGAAGGAGGAAAGCTATTCCCTTTCGAAGGCGCCGCTGAAGGGAGCCCACAACGTGGAAAATATGACGGCTGCTGCTGTTTCGGCCCGCTCGGTTGGGGCAGGGCCCGAAGCCGTCCAGAGGGCCCTCGACCGATTCCAAGGCCTCGAACATCGGCTCGAGTTTGTAAGAGAGGTCCAGGGCGTTCGTTTCTACAACGACTCCAAAGGAACGAATGTGGGTTCTGTGGTGAAGTCCCTTGAGAGCTTTCGAGAGCCCATCATCCTCATCGCCGGAGGGAAGGACAAGAGGGGAGATCTTTCGCCCCTCAAGGGATTGATCCGAGAAAGAGTGAAGCGCTTGATCCTCATCGGAGAAGCAAGAGAGAGAATGGCTCGAGAGCTGGGCGGAATGACCGACACGGAAAAAGCCGAGACCCTTGAAGAAGCGGTTGGGATGGCCTTTCGTTCGAGTGAACCCGGAGATGTCGTTCTTCTCTCTCCGGCCTGCTCCAGTTTCGACATGTTTAAGGACTACAAAGAGCGAGGTCGGGTCTTCAAGGAGGCCGTGAGAAGGTTCGAACCTTAAATCAGGTTTTCTCCCTCCCACGCTTGGCAAAGGGGTGAGGCGAGAAGGAAGATCGGAGCGAAAGTGGCTACGAAGGTGCGGCAACGATTCGATTACATCCTTTTGATGACGACCTTGGCGCTGGTGGGCATCGGCATCGTCATGGTCTACAGCACGAGCGCCATCCTCGCCGCAGATCGTTTTCAGGATCCCTATTACTTTCTGAAAAGACAGGCGATCTATGCTGGAGCGGGCTTTTTGTGCATGCTCTTGGCCATGTTCTTTCCCTATCGGCCGCTGCGACGGTTGGCCTACCCGATCCTCCTCGGTTCCATTCTCCTTCTCCTTGCCGTTCTCATCCCAGGGATCGGGTATCGAGCCGGGGGTTCCATGCGCTGGATCAAGATCGGCATGTTCTCGTTTCAACCATCGGAGCTGGCCAAACTGGGGTTGGTGATCTTTCTTGCTTACTTCCTCGCAAAGAAGGATGAAAAGATTCGAGAGTTCTACGTCGGTTTCCTGCCTACGGTGGTTTTGTCGGGTCTCGTGATCATCCTGGTGTTGAAGGAGCCTGATTTTGGCACGGCGATCTTTCTTGGGGCGATGGTCCTTTGCCTCCTCTTTATCAGCGGAGCGAGGGTGATCTACATCGTGAGCGCTGTCTTGGTTCTTGCTCCGGTGGGCTATTACTTCCTGATGAACGCGGCTTACCGCTACCGGAGGCTTCTTGCTTTCATCCGACCCTGGGACGATCCCACGGGGACGAGCTTTCAGATCGTCCAGTCCTTTCTCTCCTTTGGATCGGGTGGCCTTTTCGGATTGGGCCTGGGTGAGGGCCGACAGAAGCTCTTCTTTCTTCCCGCCCCTCATACGGACTTCATTTTTTCGGTCATTGGCGAGGAGCTGGGACTGGTGGGGACGATGGTCGTCATCCTCCTTTTCTTCATCTTGACCCTACGGGGTCTTCGCATCGCCCTCTCCCTTGAGGATCGGTTCGCGACGTTTCTGGCCTTGGGCCTCACCCTCATGATCTCTCTTCAAACGGTGATCAACATGGCTGTGGTCCTGGGGCTTCTTCCGACCAAGGGCTTGACCCTTCCGTTCATCAGCTATGGCGGGACATCCCTGATGGTGAACCTGACCGGGGTGGGCATGCTTCTTCACCTTTCGGCTTACGCGGAGCGGAAATGACGGAACGTGAGGATGCGATGAGAGGGGTGATTGCAGGAGGAGGCACAGGAGGGCATCTTTTTCCGGGTATCGCCATTGCCGAGGCCTTTGTCGAAAGGGAGAGGGGAAACGAGGTACTTTTTGTTGGAACGGAGAAAGGAATCGAGGTAAGGGTCTTGGCCGACGGAAGGTTTCCTCTCAAAACGATCCGTGTCATGCCGTTGAAGGGGAAATCGGTTCTCGAAAAGGGACGGGCCCTCTGGAGCCTTCCGAAGGCGGTGCAGGGGGCCTTGGGCGTGCTTCGGGAGTTTCGTCCGGAGGTCGTGATCGGGGTGGGAGGCTACGCATCGGGACCCACCGTCGTTGCTGCTTTTCTTCTGGGCACGAAGAGGGTGATTCACGAGCAGAACCTTATCCCCGGGTTAACGAACCGATTCCTCAAAAGGCTTTGTCATAAAGTCTTTGTCTCCTTTGAGGAAACCCAAAAGTACTTTCCGAAAGGGAAAACGATCGTGACGGGCAATCCGATCCGAAAGGCCTTTCTTGCCTCCCTTGGCCGTAGGACGGAGGAGAAAGAGGCGAAAGGTCATCGCTTTACGGTCTTCTTGTTCGGAGGCAGTGCAGGAGCCCACCGCCTCAATCTCGCGATGATCGAGGCCCTTTCGCATCTTGAGTCGATTCGAGACGCTTTGAGCATCATCCATCAGACAGGGGCCGCCGACTTCGATCAGGTCCGACGGGCCTATGAGGCAAGAGGTCTGGACGCCCTGGTCAGACCCTTCTTCGAAGAGATGGCGGCTTGTTACCAGAGGGCCGATTTGGTCGTCTGTCGAGCAGGAGCGAGCACGGTTTCGGAGCTTTCGGTCTGCGCTAAGGCGGCGATCCTTGTTCCCTATCCTTACGCGGCCCATCAACACCAGTATTTCAACGCCAAAAAGCTTGCCGATGTCGGTGCGGCACGGATGATCCTCGACGAAGCGTTGAGCGGCGAGGAGCTCGCCCAGACGATCCTTCACCTTTACCACCATCCCGACGAGCGTCGGGCGATGGAAGAAGGGATCCGAAGGTTTGCCCGGCCTCGTGCAGCGGAGGAGATTGTGGATCACTGCTACGCCCTTGTCCGAGGCGAAGGGAATTCAGATGTATCGTAAGGGAAAGATTCGGCGAATCCATTTTGTTGGCATCGGCGGCATTGGGATGAGCGGCATTGCCGAGGTCCTTCTCAATCAAGGCTACGAGGTGAGCGGATCCGACCTGCGGGAGTCGGAGGTGACCCGAAGGCTTGCTTCCCTGGGTTGCGAGATCACCTATGGCCATCGAAAGGAGAACGTGAAGGATGCCGACGTGGTCGTCGTGTCCTCGGCCATTCGGAAGGGAAACCCCGAGGTCGAAGCGGCGGAAGAGAGACTGATTCCCGTGATTCCAAGAGCGGAGATGTTGGCTGAGCTGATGAGGATGAAGCGGGGGATCGCCATCGCCGGGACCCACGGTAAGACCACCACGACCTCTCTCATTGCCACGGTCTTGGGTGCAGCGGGTCTTGACCCAACGGTAGTCATTGGAGGCAAGCTCAATAGCCTTGGTAGCAACGCCAAGCTGGGTCAAGGAGAATTTCTCGTGGCGGAAGCGGATGAGAGCGACGGTTCTTTCCTCAAGCTGATGCCGACGATTGCCGTGGTGACGAACATCGATCCCGAACACCTCGACTACTACCGTAAGGGGATCGAGGAGATCAAGGAAGCCTTCTTGGGGTTCATCAACAGGATCCCCTTTTACGGTCTGGCTGTGTTGTGCCTGGATCATCCGAATGTCCAAAGTTTGATCCCGAGGCTCAAGAAACGGTTCACGACCTATGGGCTCACGACCCAGGCCGATTTTCGGGCGAAGGAGATCTCTTTTGATGGTCTCTTGACCCGGTTTCGGGTAATTCAGGGGCAGGAGGAGGTGGGCGAGCTTCAGCTACGAATGCCGGGGCTTCACAACGTTTACAATGCCCTGGCCACGGTGGCGACGGCCTTTGAGCTCGACATCCCGTTCCGTGTCATTCAGGACGCTCTGAGGCACTTTGCCGGCATTCAGAGGCGTTTCCAGATCAAGGGGGAAAAACGCGGTATCCTCATCGTCGACGATTACGGCCATCATCCCATGGAGATTCAGGCAACCCTCAAGGCTGCTCGAACGGGCTGGTCCAGAAGGATTGTGGCTGTTTTCCAACCCCATCGGTTTACACGGACTCAGGCCCTCTTCCAGGATTTTTTGACGGCCTTTTATGATGCGGACATCCTGATCCTCACGGAGATCTATCCGGCGGGAGAGGATCGAATCGAAGGCGTGGAGGCGAAGGCCCTTTTTGAGGGGATTCGTGAGTATGGCCATAAGGACGTGACCTTCGTCGCGGATAAGCGGCAGATCGTCAGCCATCTTCTTAAGGTGATCGAGCCGGGAGATCTCGTGATCACGATGGGAGCAGGAGACATCTGGCAGGTTGCCGACGAGCTCGTGGAACGACTCCAGTAGGAGCCTTCAGGGGAGAGGATGAAGGATTTCAGGCAAGAGGCTCGGGGACTAATCAAAGGAAAGGTGGTTTTTGACGCCCCCTTGAAACACTTTACCTCGATCCGGGTCGGTGGCCCTGCGGATGTCCTCTTTTTCCCCCGCGATGAGGAGGAGCTGAGAAAGATCGTGCGGACCGCCAGCAAGAAAGGCATTCCCTACATGATCCTGGGCAAAGGGACCAACCTGATCGTTCGGGATCGAGGGGTACGGGGATGGGTGATCAACTTAACCCATGGTTTGAAGAGATTTCGAATTGAAGAAGAGGTCGCGGAGGCGGAGGCGGGCCTTCCTTTGCAACGGCTGGTTCAATCTTCCGTCCTTCGAGGACTGACAGGGATGGAATCGTTTTTCGGCATTCCCGGAACAGTAGGAGGCGGTCTCGCCATGAACGCGGGAGCCTGGGGAACGGAGATGAAGGACCTGGTCCTTTCGGTCAGCTTCATGAAAGAGGATGGCCAGGTGGTCGAGCGACCGAAAACGAAGCTTCGTTTCTCCTATCGGCACTTGACCTTTCCTCCTTCGTGGGTGGTCCTTCGGGGTCGCTTTCAGTTGAAGAAGAGCAAGAAGGAGGAGATTCTCGACAAGGTGAGGTCGTACTCTGAAATGCGCCGAAGAACGCAACCCATGGACCTTCCCAGCGCAGGGTCGATCTTCAAGAACCCTCCCGAAGGTCCTGCAGGCAAATGGATCGAAGAGGCCGGGCTCAAGGGCTTTCGAATCGGCCACGCCATGGTCTCGGAGCGTCACGCCAATTTCATCGTCAACCTGGGGAAGGCCACAGCGGAAGAGATCCTCGAGCTCATGGAGCACGTTGAAGAGCGCGTCTACGAGATGAAAGGCATCACCCTCGAACGGGAGGTGCGGGTGGTGGGAGAATGAGTGAAGGGTTGAAGCAGAAGAGAGTGGCCGTCCTCATGGGAGGCCTCTCAAGGGAAAGAGAGATCTCTCTCAAGACCGGGAAGGCCATCGCTGAGGCCCTCATGAGAAAGGGGTATCAGGTTTTGTCGATCGATGTGGGCCGCGATATTGCTGAGGTCCTTATCCGGGAGAGGATCGAGTGCGCCTTTGTTGCCCTCCACGGAAGAGGGGGCGAAGATGGAAGTCTTCAAGGGATGCTGGAGCTCATGGGGATTCCCTATACGGGCTCGGGAGTGCTGGCGAGCGCCCTCGCCATGGATAAGGTGATGACAAAGAAGGTGTTTCTCTGCGAGGGAATCCCGACCCCTCCTTTTGAAGTGGTAAGGGGCTGCGATGTGGGAAAAAGGGAAGGGGTGGTCCTATCGCTCTCGCCGCCTGTGGTGGTGAAGCCTTCCCGGGAGGGATCGACCATCGGGATCACGGTGGTGAGAACGGCCGAGGAGCTCCCGGCCGCGCTGGAAACTGCGAAGGTCTACGACGACGAGATCCTGATCGAAGCCTTTATCAAAGGCAAAGAGGTGACGGTGGCTGTTCTTGACGAGCTCCCCCTACCGATCATCGAGATCGCTCCGAAGAGCGGCTTTTACGACTACCGGTCGAAGTACACCAAAGGCGAGACGGAGTATATCCTTCCGGCCCGCCTTTCAAGGGAGAAATACCTCCTCAGTCAGGAACTCGCCCTCAAGGCTTACCGGGCCTTGGGCTGCTCCGGATGTGTAAGGGTTGATCTGATGGTCGATGAGGAGGGGAACCCCTACGTGATCGATGTGAACACGATGCCCGGGATGACGGAGACGAGCCTCGTGCCGAAGGCTGCGTCGTTTGCAGGGATTTCCTTTGATGACCTTGCGGAGCGGATTCTTCTTGGAGCCTCGTTGAAGTTGGGATTGAGAAGGGACAACGAAGGATGAAAGTGGGGACGTGGGAGGAGAGGATAGAAGGGTTCCAGTCGTTTCTTGGGAAGGCCTCCCGGATGGCCCTCTACCTTCTCATTCTTTTTCTGCTGGTTTACGGCGGCCATCGCCTCTATCACCATCTTCGCGAGGACGCGGTTTTCGCCCTGAAAGAGGTCGAAATCACGGGTTGCAGGCGGCTTTCCGAAGGGCAACTCCTGGGGCTCCTCCGGATCGGTGAACGGTCCGATCTCCTCACGGTGGAGCTGGGGGAGATTTCGAAACGCCTTCAGGCTCATCCCTGGGTTGAGGAGGTCAAAGTGGAAAAGGTCTTTCCCCATAAGATCTCCGTCCAGATCGTGGAAAGAAAGCCCATCGCCATTCTTCAAATGGAGGATCCTTACTACTTGGACGAAAAGGGTGTGATCTTTGCTCCTGTGGGAGAGCGGGACGAATATGATTATCCCTTCATCACAGGCCTCGGCCGACAAACCCTGGAGCGGGAGCCGGAGGAATCGAAGCGCCTGATAGCCAAGGTGCTTGAGCTTCTTTCCGCCCTCCGCCAAAGAAGGACGATGCCTCTCGAGGAGATTTCAGAGATCCATGTGGAGAAGGCCTTTGGCCTCCAGTATTTTACGAAAGCCGAGGGCATCGAGGTGAAGATGGGGTGGGACCGCTACGGTGAAAAACTGAAGAGGCTCTCCATCATCTGGTCCGACCTCAAGAGGAAGGGGATCAGACCCCTCTCCATTGATTGCAGCGATCTTCAAAGGATGGTCGTCAAAAGAGGTTCCTGATGACGTGGCGAAGGCCGAGGAGGTGACGGAAGGGTGGGCAAGAAAGATCAAGTCGTGGTCGGACTGGATATCGGGACAACGAAGATCTGTGCCATCGTGGGTGAGGACACAGGTGAGCAGGTGAATATCGTCGGCCTCGGGACCTTTCCGTCGAAAGGGATTCGCAAAGGGGTCGTCGTCAACATCGAAAGCACGGTTCAGTCGATCAAGAAGGCGGTCGAAGAGGCGGAGCTCATGTCAGGCTATCCGATCCATTCCGTCTATGCAGGGATTGCTGGAGGCCACATCAAGGGAATCAACAGTCACGGGGTCATTGCGGTCAAGAATCGCGAGATCGGACCCAATGAGGTGAAACGGGTCATCGACGCCGCCAGCGCCGTGGCGATCCCAATGGATCGGGAGGTCATTCACATCATCCCTCAAGAATACATCGTCGACGGTCAAGATGGTATTCGAGACCCCATAGGCATGTCAGGGGTGAGGCTCGAGGGAAGGGTTCACATCGTGACCGGAGCCATCACCTCCGCTCAGAACATCATCAAGTGCGCCAATCGGGCAGGCCTCGACGTGGACGACATCGTCCTGGAGCAGCTTGGTTCGAGCGAAGCGGTTCTCACGCCGGAAGAAAAAGACCTTGGTGTGGCGATCGTTGACATTGGAGGAGGGACCACCGACCTCATCATCTTTGTCAATGGTGCCATCAAGCATACGGCCGTTGTCGCCGTCGCGGGGAGTCATATCACGAACGACATTGCCATGGGGTTGAGGACCCCTGTCGAGGAGGCTGAAAAGATCAAGCTTCGCTACGGGTGCGCTCTTGCCTCCATGGTTCGAAAGGACGAGACGATTGAGGTTCCCAGCGTGGGAGGTCGAAAACCCCGAATCCTCTCGAGACAGCTCCTGGCTGAGATCATCGAGCCCCGTGTGGAGGAGATCCTGACCCTCGTCTACAACGAGGTGGTAAGGGCCGGGTACGGGAAATTGATCGCCTCGGGGGTTGTTCTCACGGGAGGGAGTGCCATTCTCGATGGCCTCCCGGAGCTTGCGGAACAGATCTTCAATCTTCCCGTTCGTCGGGGGACGCCCATGGGGATCGGTGGGCTCGTCGATCTGGTGAACAGCCCGATGTACGCGACGGGAGTCGGTCTTGTTCTGTATGGAAGCAAGCATGGAGCGAAGAGCCGGTTCAAGGTGGGCGAAAGAAATATCTTCAGCAAGGTGACCCACCGGATGAAGGAGTGGATCGGGGAGTTTTTCTGATTCCTGTCCCATGCCCGGAGGGCACCCCCGAACCGTGAAAATCCTCTGAATTCAATTCCGGTCCCTCCGGGCCGGCTTGGCAAAGGGCATTGGTTTCTGATAGGTGAATGGCTCGGTTTGGGAACGTTAGAGGTTAGAGGTGGAAGGTTAGGGGCTGAAGATTTCAAGACAAAGATTTTCGTAGGGCAAGGGCTTCTTCCTTGCCACAGAAGATGGCCAAAGGCGAAACGGGGTCAACGGATTGACAGAGGAGGGAGAGATGATCGAATTTGATGAGAACAGGAACATGGGGGCAAAGGTGAGGATCATCGGGATTGGCGGAGGAGGGAACAACGCCATCAACACCATGATTTCCTATCAGCTCTCGGGGGTCGATTTCATCGCCGCCAACACGGATGCCCAGGCCTTGGCGGCCAACTTGGCGCCCGTCAAGTTGCAGTTAGGGGCCAATTTGACCAAAGGTTTGGGTGCCGGAGCCAATCCGGAGATCGGCAGAAAGGCGGCCCTCGAAGACGTGGAGATGATTCGTGAGGCCCTGAAAGGTTCGGACATGGTTTTCATCACAGCGGGACTGGGGGGCGGAACCGGAACCGGAGGTGCTCCGGTTGTGGCTGAAGTGGCACGGGAGCTCGGCGCCCTCACCGTGGCGATCGTCACGAAGCCCTTCCAATTCGAAGGCAAGAGGCGCATGAAGCAGGCCGAGGAAGGGCTTGCCAACCTGAGGATGACGGCCGATGCGCTGATCACCATTCCCAATCAAAGGCTGGTCAGCATCAGTGGAAAGAGCATGACCCTTCTCGAGGCCTTTAAGAAGGCGGATGAAATCCTCTACCACGCGGCCAAAGGGATTTCCGACATCATCGTGGGTCATGGGATGATCAACCTCGATTTCGCCGACGTTCGGACGATCATGGCTGAGACGGGGCTGGCCTTGATGGGAACCGGCATCTCCACGGGTGAGAACCGATGTGTCGAAGCGGCCCAGAAGGCCATCTCCAGCCCTCTTCTTGAGGATATCTCGATCCAGGGCGCCAGGGGACTTCTGATCAACATCACCGGAGATGCGAGTATGACCCTTTCGGAGATCAACGAGGCAACGACCCTCATCCAAAAAGAGGCTCACGAGGATGCCAACATCATTTGGGGCATGGTGATCGATGAAAGGATGAACGGCGAGGTTCGAGTCACCGTGATTGCCACGGGCTTTGGAGGCAAGGCCGAGGAGAAGGAGAAATCCCTTCAGGCAACGAAGCTAAAAAAGGTGGCTCCGATCGCGTCTATTGCGCCCAGGGAGAACGGAAAGGAGATTCCGGCTTTTTCATTCACGACGAAAGAACATCGAGACGTTCCCACGTTCATGAGGCGGGTGAGGGCAACGGAACGATTCGATGAGCTCAAGCTGGACGATGGGCCCGATTTCTCCCTGGAAGACGAGGATCGTTTCGATATCCCGACCTTTTTGAGGAAGCAGCCCGACTAAACGGGAAACGACGGATCGCATTTCTTCGCCTTGACGAGGGGCCCGGAGGGAATGGTCTCCTGGAAACTGATCGAGAAGTCGAGAGAGATTCTGCAGAAGGAACGGGGGACCCTCTACAAGCCGTGGGCCGGAAGGATCAAGGTATGTTTGATCTATCCGAACCGCTATGCGGTCGGCATGTCCAATCTTGGCTTTCAGACCCTCTACCGATTGATGAACTCGGAAGAGGATGTCGTCTGTGAGCGTGCCTTTCTCCCCGATCCGGAAGACCTCGCGGAGTACGAGAGGTCGAAGAGCCCTCTCTTTTCCCTCGAATCGCAGAAACCCCTTTGCGATTTCGATATCCTCGCTTTCTCCGTCTCCTTTGAAAACGATTATCTCAACATCCTGACCCTTCTCCAGTTCGCCCATGTTCCCATCGAGAGCAGCCTTCGGAAGGCTTCTCATCCCCTGGTCGTAGGAGGAGGGGTGGCGGTTTTTATCAATCCCGAGCCTCTCAGTCCCTTCTTCGATCTTTTCGTGCTGGGCGAAGGGGAGGAGGTGATGGCCGAGTTCTGGGAGGTCTATCGCCGAGCCCCCGGAGAAGGAAAGGCGAAAGATCGGAGGGCTCTCTTGAGGCGCCTTGCGGGGATCGAGGGAATTTACGTTCCAGCCTTCTATCGTGTGACCTACCGGGACGACGGAAAGATCGCGTCCATGGAGCCCGAACCGGGTCTTGCGCGGCGTGTGAAGCGAAGATGGGTGAAAGACCTCGACCGATTCGTAACCCATTCGATTCTCTTCACCCCTGAGACCGAGTTAAGTAAGATGGCAGTCGTTGAGGTGAATCGGGGATGTCCTCGAGGGTGTCGATTCTGCGCGGCCTGCTTCGTTTATCATCCTTATCGGAACCGAACCCTTTCGGTCCTTCAGACCTCGGTAAAGGAAGTCCTTGAAAAGGAGCCTCGCGTTGGCCTTTCGGGGACGGCTGTTTCAGATTATCCCGATTTGCTTCCGTTGTGTGAAAGTATCCTTGCTGAATCCGGAGGTCTTTCCCTCGGTTCCCTGAGGTTAGACAACATCACGCCTGGCCTTGTGACGTGCCTTCGAGAGGGAGGGGATCGAACCATCGCCATTGCTCCGGAGGCGGGTTCAGAAAGGCTTCGGAGGCTGATTCGAAAGGGATACGGCGAGGAAGAGATCCTTCAGGCTGTTTCGACACTGGTTCGAAACGGGATCTACCAGATCCGGTGCTATTTTCTCATAGGTCTTCCCTCCGAGACCGAGGACGATGTGAAGGCGATTCTTCGCCTTTCCAAAAAGATTCGCCACCACATCGTATCGGAAGGGAAGGGACAAAAGGGGAAATGGAGGCTCCTTCTAAGTGTCAATCCCTTTGTTCCCAAACCCGGGACTCCTTTGCAATGGGAACCTATGGAACAGGTGACGGAGTTGAAGCGAAGGCTCAGGATCCTCCAGAAGGGGGTTCGAGCCGAGAAAGGGATGGAGCTGGTCCACGACCTTCCGAAGTGGGCTTACATTCAAACGCTTCTTTCGAAGGGAGATCGAAGGGTGGGATCGATCCTACAGCAATGTCTGCTTTATCGAGGCGATTGGAGCCGTACGCTTCGCGAGACGAGCCTAAACCCCGATTTCTTCGTCTATCGACGAAGAGACCTCGATGAGATTTTTCCCTGGGACTTCATCGATCACGGAGTCCCGAAAGAAAGGCTCAAGGAGGAATACCTGAAGGCCATGAAAGAGGCAGGCCGTTCTTGATCTGTCAACCCCGTAACTCAAGTAACCCAATCAACTCGAGTAACCCAAAAGGTGTGCCATGAAAACCGAAAGGGTTTCTTTCCGCAGTCAGGGACAGAGGATCTCAGGGATCCTTCATCTTCCTCCGATGGCAGGTGGGCCTTGTGTGATTGCCTGTCATGGACTTCTGGCGAGCAAGGACAGCGACAAATACGTGGCTCTCGGAGACAGGATGGCTCGCGAAGGCATCGCCCTCCTTCGTTTCGATTTCCGGGGATGTGGAGAGAGCGAGGGAAGGATTGAAGAGAGTACCGTGAGCGGCCGCATTGAAGATCTTGGAGCTGCCCTCGATTTTGTCCGATCCTACCCGGGGTTGGACCATCGTGTGGGATTGCTGGGATCGAGCCTCGGAGGCTATGTGTCCTTGATCAAGGCCTCGAGGGATCCGGAGGTGAGGGCGATTGTGACCTGGGCGACCCCGTTTCACCTCGATGACCTCGAGTCGAAGAAAGGGGAAGAAGGTATCCCCAGCCTTGGCGAGGGGTTTTTTAGCGACCTTCGACGGCATCGACTCCTTCCCCTCCTTCCAAAGGTTTCGAACTGTCTGGTCATCCACGGAGAGCAAGACGAACTGGTTCCCGTGGGCCAGGCCCATGAGATTTTCCGCAGTCTGGGAACTCCGAAGGAGATTCACATCATCGAGGGGGCCGATCATCGACTCACCAACGAGTCCCATCGCCAACGTGCCATCGATCTCAGCGTGGCGTGGTTCCGAAAGTATCTGAGATGAGGATCGAATGGGTTCATGGGTCCGCTTCCTCCCTCATGGGGATGGAATGGTGTGGGCCTCTGTTCAAGCCGTAGGGGCACGTTGCAACGTGCCCTTTTAGGATCGAAAGCAATTGCAATGTTTTCGTAGGGCAAGGGCTTGTCCCTTGCCGTTTGGTCTCTGCCGGTCAGGACTCTTCCGATGTGTCGTTTGCCCATACGGCAAGCCATATGAAGTTGCCCTATGGAAGTTTCTTTTCGATGTTTTCGTAGGGCAAGGGCTTGTCCCTTGCCGTTTGGTCTCTTCGAAGACGCTTCCATGGTGAAAAATCTTTGTTTTGGGGTTATTATGAAACCATGGATAGCCTGACCCACGTTGTGACCGGTGGTGTGATTGCCCGAGCGCTTCAGGATGAAAAGGTGGGACGCTGGGGAACGATTGCTGGCCTCGCCATGGGAGCCTTTCCCGATATCGATTTCGTCCTGGGTCTCTTCAATCGCCAGTTCTATTTGCAGTACCACCGTGATTTTACCCATTCGGTTCTCCTCATCCCTTTTTATGCCTTTTTTTTCAGTTGGATTTTTGTAAAAATTTCCAAGAAGTCTTCCTTTTGGCGTTACTATGCCATCTGCCTCTTCGCGTTATTGAGCCATGTGGTCCTGGATCTTCTCACTTCCTATGGAACGATGATCTTCTCCCCTGTCTCCGAGCACCGATACGCATGGGATCTTCTCTTCATCATCGACCTCTTTTTTTCTGGATGGATCATCCTTCCCTGGCTTGTCGGCTTCCTTTGGAAACGAAAGGCACCGTGGCTTTGCCGCGGCGCCCTGATCGGAGCCGCGACCTATGTTCTCTTTTGCTGGGTTCAACACGAACGGGCAAGCGTGGAGGTAAGGAATTTTGCAAAAGGGTTGAAGGTAAGGGTCCTCCAGACCGCATCGCTCCCGCAGCCTTTGTCGCCGTTTCGCTGGGCGAATTACGTGGAAACGGAAGAAAGGGTCTATCAGGGATTTGTGGACTTCCTGAGAACGAAACGGATTGAGCCTCTCGGTCGCGGCGGAGAACCTCTCTTGGGAAAAGGTCTTTCAGCGACGATCCGAAAGCTTGATCGCCTTTACGATCCCCCGGGTCAGGTACGCTATGAATCGTGGCCGAAAGTCGTAGACTCTCCGTGGGTAGAGAAAGCCCTCCTCACCGATGGGGTGAGGTTTTACTATTGGTTTGCCCGCTTTCCGGTTGTCCGCTCGGTCAATTCGAACAACGGAAGGCATCGGGTCGAATTCATGGACGCACGGTTCCTGGTTCCAAGCCTTCGGCTCCCCTTTGTTTATTATGTCGAATTCAATGATCGGGGCGATCTGATATCCGAGGGATTCGTTGAGGGAAAGGACGGGCGTATTGCAGATGGTCCCCGGTAAGGAGGATTGGAAAGGAGAGGTCAGCTATGGAATACCGCCGCCTTGGTCGATCGGGGCTCAAAATCTCTTGTCTTGTTCTTGGGACGATGAATTTCGGAAACGTCACCTCACGGGAAGAATCTTTTCAGATCATTGACCGAGCCTTGGATGCCGGCATCAATCTCTTCGACTGCGCGGACGTTTACGCAGGAGGCGAAAGCGAGCGAATCCTCGGTGAGGCCCTCAAGCGAAGAGGGAAGCGGAAGGATGTTTTCGTCACGAGCAAGGTCTTCATGAGGTCGGGCCCCGGGCCGAACGACGGAGGGAATTCGAGGCATCATATCCTCCAAAGTTGCGAGCATAGCTTGCGGAGGCTCGCCACAGATTATATCGACATCTATTTCCTTCACCGCACCGATTTCGAGGTCCCTCAGGAAGAGACACTCAGTGCCCTCGACCTTCTCGTCAAGCAGGGAAAGGTGAGATACATCGCCACCTCCACCCATCCCGCATGGAGGGTTGTGGAGGGCCTCTCCATCGCCGAGCGATACGGTTACCCGAAGTTCGTCTGCGAGCAATCGCCTTACAACCTTTTGGATCGTCGTATCGAAAACGAAATCGTGCCCATGTGCCAGGCCTACGACCTGGGGATCATCACCTGGTCGCCCCTCGCCCAGGGCGTTTTGGCCGCTCGATACCGCGATCCATCGAACCTTCCTCCCGGGAGCCGGGGGACTTTGAAAGACATCTACGCCCAACGAATCACTCGCAAGGGGATTGAGGTGAGCCTCGAGTTGAGCAAGCGAGCTGAGGCCAAGGGAAGTACCACCGCTCGTTTCGCGGTTGCCTGGATTCTCCACCAGCCTGGAATCACGGGGGCGATCATCGGTCCGAGAAACGTCGAACAGTGGGAAGACCTTTTGGGTGCTTCGACCCTTCGCCTCGACCCATCGGACCTCTCGTTCTGCGATCAACTGGTTCGTCCCGGAACCTACGTATCGAACCATTTCAATACATCGGGATGGATGAAAGGATGATGAGAAGGGGGGAGGGCGTATGGTACATTCCCTATTCGACTTGACGGGAAAAGTCGCTCTCGTCACGGGGTCTTGCCAGGGGATCGGGTTCGTTCTTGCAAAAGGGCTCGGCCAAGCAGGGGCAAAAGTTGTCTTGAATGGTCGAAACGAGGAGAAGCTGGATCGTGCTGTGTCGGCCCTAAGAGAAGAGGGCCTTTCCGTTTGTGGCTCTCTCTTCGACGTAACACGCACGGAGCAGATCCAGGAGAAGATCGCTTCGATTGAGCGAGAAGCGGGCCCCATCGACATCTTGGTCAACAATGCTGGGATCCAGAAGCGGGGGCCTCTGGAGACCTTCGACGAAGAGTCGTGGCGGGAGATCATCGATACGAACCTGACGGCCCTCTTTCTCGTGACCCGTGAGGTTGTCAAGGCCATGATCGCAAGACGCTCCGGCAAGATCATCAATATCTGTTCGATGCTTTCGGAGATGGGGCGGCCCACCATCGCTCCCTATACGGCCTCGAAAGGGGGAGTAAAGATGCTCACCAAGGCCATGGCCGTGGAGTGGGGAAAGTATAATATCCAGGTGAACGGTTTGGGGCCAGGGTATCTTCGAACAGAGATGAACCGGGCCCTTTTCGAGGATCCAAAGTTCGATGCCTGGCTTCGCGGCCGCACACCTGCAGGCCGTTGGGGAGAGCCGGAGGAACTCATCGGCCCTATCGTCTTTCTTTCTTCCAGGGCCTCAGACTTTGTCAACGGTCATATCCTCTACGTGGACGGCGGCATTCTCGCTGCCCTCTGACGATTGAAACTCGGTGTTGGAAGAGGAGCGGGAAAGAACGGAAGGGGGCGTATGGAGCGGGTTCGAGTTGAAAAGGTTGCGGTTTCCAAAGAGCTCACGGGGGTTAAGAGGTGGATGGAGGAACGTGGGGAATTTGTTCAGGTCGCTTACCGCGAAGAGATGCGCCATCTTGCCGTTTTTGAAATCCGAAGGGGTTTTTGGAGAGGCGATCATTACCACGAGAAGAAAGAGGAGATTTTCTATATCTTCAGCGGCAAGATCAAGGCTTCCTTTGTGGATCTCGACAACCTGGAATTTGAGGAGCATGTTTTGGAGAAAGGGGACCGAATCCGGGTGATGCCCCGGTGCGGGCACCGCTTCGAGGCCCTCGAAGACACGTTAGTGGTCGAATTTAGTCCCCAGGTTTATGACCCGGAGGACGCCTACAAACTCGATCTCCAGAGCGGAGTTCACGTGGCATGAGCACATGGGACTTCGGTTTGCTCCAGGCCCTATTTGGACTCGGAAAAGGAAACGCGTGGCAAAGACTCGTCCGTTGCCATGACCCGGCCCCTTTTGGCGAGCCACAGGGGGTTGTCCTCCGACGGTTTCTTCGAAGCCCTTTGCGGATTTGGAAAAAGGAACGACAAGGAGGATGAGTTCGTGAAGGCGATGGTCCTTGAAGCGATTGGTCCGGTTGAAAGGGAACCTCTCAGGATGGTTGATCTTCCCAAACCCGTTCCCGGTCCAGGTGAGGTTCTTCTCAGGGTATCGGCTTGCGGCATCTGCCATACAGAACTCGATGAGATCGAGGGAAGGCTGAGGTCCCGACTTCCTATCATACTCGGCCATCAGATCGTTGGAAGGGTGGAAGGAATGGGATCGGGGACAAGTAGGTTTCAGCCTGGGGATCGACTCGGCGTCGCCTGGATTCATTCAGCCTGCGGAAGGTGCGACTTCTGCCGCGAAGGCAGGGAGAACCTCTGTCCCGAGTTCAGGGGCACCGGATGTGATGCTCATGGAGGCTATGCCCAGTACACCGTAGTCTCGGAGGAATTCGCCTTTCCCATTCCTGAGCGATTCTCCGATGTGGAGGCGACTCCCCTTCTCTGCGCAGGTGCGATCGGATACCGGGATCTCCGGCTTTCAGGGATTAAGGCAGGTCAGAATTTGGGGCTTTTCGGTTTTGGAGCCTCGGCCCACATCGTGATCCAAGTGGCCACCTATTGGGGCGTCAACGTCTTTGTTTTCACCCGAAGCGAGGCCCATCGGAAGCTCGCGACCTCCCTCGGCGCCCGATGGACGGGCGGTCCTGATGAGAATCCCCCTGAGAGACTTCACTGCGCCATCGATTTCACACCCGTGGGCGAGACGGTTCTCCGGGCCCTTAAGGTATTGGAAAAGGGTGGCCGGTTGGTCATGGCCGTCATTCGGAAGAGAAATCCCATTCCACCTCTTGACTACGCCGAGCACCTCTGGGATGAAAAAGAGGTCCGAAGCGTGGCGAACATCACGAGACAGGATCTCAGAGAGTTTCTTCCCCTGGCCGCGGAGATTCCCATCCTTCCCGAGGTGGAGGTGTTCGAGCTCGGAGAGGCCAACCAAGCCCTTTGCCTCCTTAAAGCGGGAAAGATCAAGGGAGCCGGGGTCCTCCGGATTCCCGAATGATCCCCTCTCCGCGCAGAGGGCGAAATTGCCGTTTTAACCCTTTTCCGCTGCCCCCGTTCTTAAAGCATCTTGTCCCAATCGATGTCGCTTTCCTCGGGCGGAAGGGGTATGATGAAGACGGGTTTTCGGGTTCGATCGAGGACCGAGCGCGATACGCTGCCGAGAAAGGTCTGAAGAAGAAATCCCTTGCCGTGGCTTCCGAGGACGATCAGATCGCATCCCTTTTCGTCAGCGGCCTTTAAGATCTCTTCGACGGGATAGCCGAGACGGACGATGATCTCATCCACAAAGTCTTGGCACGGTACCCCAAGCCTTCCCTCCACTTTTTCGCAGAAAGCATGAAGGCGCTTCTTGATCTCCTCGGTAGCCTCCTCGATGTTCTTTTGCTGGATCTTGGAGAGGGTCTCCTCGTAGGCCATCAGATAGGGAGGAACGGGTTCGATCGCATGGAGGATGACGATCCGGGCATCCCGCTTTCTTGCGATGTCCATCGCGTAATAGAAGGCGTAGGCCGAGTTCTTGCTGAGATCCGTCGCATAAAGAATCTTTTTGATTTGGGGTATCATGCGAGCTCCCTCCTTTAGGGGTTGTTTATCATAGGATACTCAATTCCACTCCCTTCGTCAACCCCCCAAAAGGGGCCACAAAAAGATCGTCAATCAGCCTACCTCATCGGAGCCATCCTCTTGGCCCCTTTCTTGATCAAGTTGGGAGTTCATCACCTTGCAGCTCACATGTTCATCTTCTATTTTGCCGTCATCTCTATGATTACGCCACCCGTGGCCTTGGCCTCCTATGCCGCGGCATCGATCAGCGAGTCGGCCATCTGGGAAACGGGATGGCTCGCCTTCAAGATGGCCATTCCTGGTTTTCTCGTTCCCTATGTCATAATATATAATCCAGGACTGATCCTTGAAGGGCCTCTGTGGGACACCGTTTGGGGGACCTTTACCACCCTCGTTGGCATTCTGGGCCTGGTGGGGACGGTCGTCGGATTTTTCTTCGGACAACTGAGTTTGCTGAAACGGTTTATCCTTCTCGTTGGCGCAGTTTTCTTGATTGTACCGGAGCTTGTGACCGACCTTTTTGGAATGGCTATTGTGGGAGGAATGGTGGTCACCCAGGTTCGCCAACGATCAGCCCCGAGAGGGAATGGCCGCGATAAGCGATAGCAGAGGGGGATCAAGTCTTGGGCCCATCCGACATCGAATTGAACCTTCTTCGCAAGACGGAGCTCTGGATCGAGGGGGTGCACCTCGAAAATGCAAGCCTTGAAGAGATTGCCAGGGTGATCGCCGAGGCACTCGAACTGGACAAAGAGGAGGTTCTTGTCGTCGACGTCCGGGAGGAGCATTTGGTTCTTGACATCCTTCGTTCGGTGGTTCGGGCCAGCCAGATCATGGGCAAGGCCTCCGAAATCCTGAGTCGCCTGGCGGCGATACCCGGGGTTTTCGTCTCGGAACGGACAACGATTCATTCCGAGGGTGCCTTGGGCTGGGTTGTCCTGGATCCGGAGGAGTCGAAGCGGACGATTGAAAAGTCGGCCCTTATGATCGCGGAGATTCGTCAAAAGGTTGCGAAGCGAGCCATTGTTTTTTCAACTGGAACCGAGGTTGCGACGGGAATGATTACCGATACGAACTTTCCTCTCATCGAGGCGAGGCTCAAAGAGCGAGGCTACAGCGTGAAGTATGGAGGCATCTTGCCCGACGAGATGACGACGATCGCTTATCGGCTTGAACGGGCCGTCGATGAGGGATATGGCCTGATTATCACAACTGGAGGGGTGGGGGCGGAGGATAAGGATTGCACGGTGGAGGCCCTGCTTCGAGTCGATCCGCAGGCGCAAACACCCTATATCTTGAAGTTCGAGGTGGGGACGGGAAGACATGTGAAAGACGGCGTCCGCATCGGGATGGGAAAGGCGGGACTATCGAGACTTGTTGCCCTTCCAGGACCGACCCGCGAGGTATCGATCGCGATCGAAAGACTTCTCGAGGCCCTCGATAATGGTTGGGATGAAGGGCAAACGGCCGAACATATTGCCTCGGGGCTGAGGGGGCGGTGGAAAGATCACGGACACCGATCACAAACGCCGACCGATAGGACGTGGTA
>Ga0078972_1004010_pt1 | contig 42143 bp, 44 predicted proteins | sample YelNatPaOPGAMG01_FD_67568 | JGI IMG/M metagenome (GOLD analysis project Ga0078972, IMG submission 67568) | Hot spring thermophilic microbial communities from Obsidian Pool, Yellowstone National Park, USA - OP-RAMG-01 (SPADES assembly) (version 2) | ecosystem: Environmental > Aquatic > Thermal...
GGCACTACGAGACAGCTGATTCATGCACTTTATCGGATTGCGTTGCCTTCAGTTCAGAATGACGGCGGTTTGCGCACGCAAGCCATAAAAAGCTCAAAACGTTTCGCGACTTTCCCCCGAATCTATAGTACACAATTGCTTGGTTGAACACCTGCGAGAAAAGCAATCGAAACAAAAGCGCGCCCTCGAACAGTTGTTCCAGAATCCACTGCGCTGACTACATACGAGACTGCGATCACCGCTGCTCATCGATTAGAGATACGCTCCACCAAGCCTTGACCAGTTCTTCCTTGGGAACTCGGAGCCCGGTCAAGATGCTGAACCTTCCGTACACGTAGCCCTGCCACAGGCAAGCACTGCGAAGCTCAAGTCGTTGATAGAGTGTGATCGATGGATTGCATCAGGTCTCTCGTAGATGCGTTGAGATATCCATGGAGGCCCGCTAGGTGACCCTTGACCCTCAATGTATGCATCGGCGTATCACAACCCTCAGAGCAGTACTTCCCCCACAAATAGACGATAGAGCGATCGCATGTCTCTCGGAGCAACGAGCACACCTACTGCCGGCGCTTGCTTCGACGCTGGACGCTTCACAGCTACCATCAGAGAAAATACGATAGGTAGCACCTGGAATTTCAAGGTCTGCTGCGACATCATGAACGCGCTCACCTTTTACGATACCTATCGGGTTTCTGGGATTTCGTATCATCAGTGCAAACGGTCCATCGATGAAAAAACGCTTCGCCTCGTTAAACGCCATTAGAGAACTTTACAACTTGTAGGTTGCGTCTCTGGGCGGCGACTGCGAGTTCTCGAAGAGCCACCGCTTGGAGTCTTGTGGTTTCTGAACCTGCACTCGTCAGCGAAACCGAGGAGGAGGCAATAGGTTCTGCTCAGCGATCGAAGACACTTTTCACCAGTCTCCAGGAACGGTAGCTTGCCAACGGCGTCTCGTGTGGAACGTGTGTCCGCATCCTGCGCTATACAGCGAAGCCAAGGGCCCCGGAATAGGTCCTTCTCCTGGATCGAAGAAAGCTCTCTTCAGTCATTAGGAACGGTAGCTTATCTACCGAATCCTATATCGAATCAGGCCTGTTTCTGCTGTGAACGCCGCCAAACTCCGTGCTCTCCCCTGATCGCTGCCGGTCTTGATGCATGTCGTCTGCACCTGCCGAGAGACTCGAGCCGTGGAAAGATCTGCTCGCAGGAGCAGTCGCAGGCTGTGCATCGAGGTTTGCTGTTGCGCCCTTAGACGTGCTGAAAATACGTTTCCAGCTCCAGCATGAGCAGCGGGTGCTGCAGGCTTGGGGTCTCGGGGATGCCCCCGCGGTGCACGCTCGCTACACAAGTGTTTCGCAAGCTTTTGGCCGCATTATCAAGGAGGAAGGCTGGACAGCACTCTACAAGGGGAACGTCCCCGCCCTAGCAATGGTCGCGCCCTATGCAGCCGTTCAGTTTGGCACGTTCTACCAGCTGCGGCAGTGGTGGAACCAGCTCAGCGAAGGCGATAATCGCAGCTTGCAGCGATACATGGGGGCTACACCCTCTGTCATCTTCGGAGCGCTTTCCGGGCTGGTTGCGAGTGTGACGGTATACCCATTGGACCTGTTGCGAACGCGAATGGCTGTACAGAGTGAGCCGCGTCTTTACACCGGCCTGGTGGACGCGGTTCGGACCATTTGGCGGAAGGAGGGCTTGCGCGGCTTCTATGCTGGATTGGGGCCAACGGTCATTGAAATTGTGCCATATGTTGCGCTCCAGTTTTACATTTATGAGCATCTGCGACATTACCAGGCGCGTAAGAATCTAGCGCAGCGTTCATCCGGATCAGGTGCCCTATCGGAGCACGAGGCAGTCAGGAGCTCGGAAAGTTTCCTGATCGGGGCGCTCACAGGCACGACAGCAAAATGGTGCACGCTACCGCTGGATAATGCACGCAAAAGAATGCAGGTTCAGAGTATCACCGATGGTCCACGGGTTTACAGAAACACTGTGGACTGCTTGTGGCGCATTACACGAGCAGAAGGCGTACGCGGCCTGTTTCGGGGCGCGGTGCCTAGTCTGCTTAAAGCGGCACCTGCTTCGGGGGTCGCCTTCTTCGTGTATGAGTGGATGAAGAAGCTGTGGATATCGCCTGTTCGTACGTATGCTGCGCAGCCGGACGTTCCCTAGTGGGCGCATCCAACCGGGTGCACCAGACCTTTATCCTGAAACGCGCCTATGCCACGGGATTGCGGAGGCGTTTCAAGGTGCACCCTGAAGGTGCGGGCATGTCAGCCATGACCTGTACAGCTATTCTGGTTGAACGATGGCTCAAGCAAGAGTTCAGCTATCGGGATTGGTATATCTCTTTCGCTTGAATGCGAAAGGCGTATTCGCAACCCACGGAGAACGTCAGCGCCGGTCGGAGAGGACGATAGCCATGGCCTCCGGTCGGTATCAAGCCTGCCGACCCTGAGTATCGCCCAGATCGTGGCACATGTTTACGAGGCACGCGCTGCCGGTCATCGTTTTTTTAAGAGACTGCACCAGCAGGAACGTTCGGCATGATGCGTGGACATATCTCACCTGAAGTTTATCTCGGACACCGAGAGAGCATCCGCGAACGCTTGGTGAACAACCTCACGGGCCCGATGATTGCATCGAAGGACTCCAACGTTTCGTTTTTGCATGCTTGAATGTTTACGTACCTGAACGCAACGGATCGAGCGCACCAGGTGCCGCGCTAGGCAGCAGCACTCTTCTCATGCAGGCCATGACAAACGCCGCGTCCTTTCCTACTCAAGGTGAAACCTGCCAACGCCAGAAAAGTTCTCCAGGTGTCCTTACCAAGTCTTCGATGATGCTGAATGGGCAGCTTTTGCGTGCATGCCTCGCGTTGTACACGGCGGGGGACGATGCAGATGCAGCCGAACCGCCGGTATCTGTCATCGTCATCGTCATCGCCATAGAGTCTTGGCTGCAATCCTCTAGCCTTTCATGCATCGCGACGATATCTGCTGTCCCGCTGAAACAATAGAACGCCTTTGCGACTCGAGCCACATCGTTGTATCGCCCGCACGATGGCTCGTTTACTTATTATGCAGTGTGCGCGGGCGCTGCACTTGTATCTGCACAGGGCGTTGCTCGCATCGTCAAACGCCGAGGTTTACGCTGAGCCTGAGGCTGCGACGCCCTCATTTACTGGTGCTGGCACCGATCGACGGTGCTCGATATGCAGCATCGTTGCCAGCTGCGGCATGGTGTTCGCTGGTGCCAGTGCCCTGAGCCTAATCCGCATCCTGGGACGCGCAATGCTTATCAGCATCTATGCAAGTTCCGAAAGACGCAAAAGGGTTGCGTGCGAGCCAGTATACAAAGTTCACGCATGAGATCTTCCAGGTCGTCCCATGTTCGGTTTACACACCTCGATCTATGCCACTATCTGGACAGCTTTGTGAAAGCGTAAATCGTACGCTGCTTGCCTCGGCACACACGTAGGTCTTCGTCCATGAAGATAATATCCAAGAAAGGCCGTCCTGGCTGTCCACCCTGGAGCCTGTCGTAGAATCCCTCTACGGGGATATCGAGCTTGAGGCCGCCCAGGTCGAAACGCCCCGCGACGTCCTTAGCGCGCAGCGTCACCCGCTCCACCAGCAGCTCCATCCGTGTCTCGCTCACCGGCAGGACGCGAGAGACTGAAACAACGACGCCGTTCACCGCCGGAAAAGAGTGCACCTCTGCCTCGTTGACGAGCTCTCCAAGGTCCATGTTGATGGTTTGGGTGATCACGCCCAAGTTACCGAGTGGTGTCGCTGCTGGCAAGTAGAACGGATTGATCTTGTACAACGGTTTCGAGCAGTACACCAACTGCCACTTTCCATTAATATCCGCCGACTCTAATGGAGACACAGTCGGTGACATGGACTCCAGCTGCGTGACCAGATCTTCTACGAGGTTACGCTGAGCGGTACTCGCAAGATCGCCTCGTCCCGTCGACGCAGCGAGCTGTAGCAACTTGAGTTTCGTTTGGGCGATTTTCGCCTTATCAAACACAGCAGAGCGCATCGCCTCCGCTGGTGTCCTGCGATACGAGTCCGAAGGATAGTCCTGGTCGGCTGCATAGCCGCTCGAGCCGTCTGCGCCACCCTCAGGGCCAACTGGACCCGATCCAGCGTCACCAGGCCCGTTACTCATGAGGAGCCCGTTCTTCGCACGACCCTTACGCATGCGAAACGCAGTTCCTTTAGAACTCGGAACAGTTCGCAAACGGCTACGTGCTGTAGACGATCTCTGGAGACCAGAGATGGATGCACTACCGACACAAGTTACAAAAAACAGTGTCATTTGCCAGAGTGAACGCCAAACTCTATGCGACAACAACGCAATTGCGTCAGCGGCTTCAGCGATGGGGCAGCCGAATCCGGAAACGCCGTGCAATGCCGCCGTCTGCGGCGCGCCGGGTACCAGCAACCGCAGGGCGCTGCACTTCTTCAATGATGTAGCATCTTTGCATCGTATCGAGAATCTCTCGGTGTTCGATGGATATCAGCATATGGGGAAGCATGTATCGTTACGTAATGGGGCTGCAAGTTCCAAGCGCTCGGCTCTGCTGTCTCCGGATCGCAGTACTGGAGGAGGCGCATGAAGCGCTGCTGAGTAGCATATCAGGTTGGCTCCGGGAAACGTGCCGGTGAAACTTGTAGGTTCTCTGTAGCAGGTAGTGTTTAGGTCTGGACTTTAAACCGGAGCGCGGCGACCGGAGTCAAGGTTCCGTGGCTGGGCGCAGGCGCGCGCCGGCGCCAAGTACGTTCTCGCTCGCAACGACAGGTTCTGCAGCTCTGGCACCGGGCGATGGACAATCGCGCGGAATCCCGTTCCCGTGGAGGCGGAGAAAGTGCGGACGTGCGTTAAGAATTTGCAGTATGGAGGCCGACCTCGCACGATCCCGTAAGATCTGTTTGCGGTTTGTTTGTGCTGATCGCAGCGGCAATGAAAGGCGACTCTAAGTGGCATTGGCACCGACCTCATGCGTGAATGAATGGGTGGAGAATACCATGCCTCTGCGCCAACAGTTGCTTCCAACAATTCACCGCAATAAGCTAAGCTAGAGGCGCGACAGGTTGCTTTTCCGTGCATATCCGCCGATGCTTATGCAAACCACGATGGGTGCAGCAATTTATAGAACCATAAAGCCAAACCATGTCCTGAGCGGAATGCGCTCGGGGCAACGTTTTTGCATGTCGCTCCGCTTGAGAGACGCTCGTTCAGCATACAGCCATAAAGCAGACTGGTACTTGTCTCATGGGACGCTGCGACGGATACTCCAAGCACACCGAATAATTCTTCGCGGCACTTGGGCGATGCGTCCGAAAAGTTCTTCCGAGGCAGCGGATCTAGTGCATATCCAGAGCATGTAATAAAGCGCCTCGGTAGACGCTCCTAAGTTTCCCATTCCCAGACAATTCGCTTGCATTTACAAACTCCGCATCTATCTAAGGCCCTTATGGACGCCAATCCTGCCCCCAAATGTCGTTCGAGAATCATACGGCAGCGCATAACCGTGCAGCTACCGGACCACAGCAGCAACGCCACTACCAGCTGCAACGAGCTCTGCGGTCACCTAGGCGGCGACGCTTTGAAGTTCTCGTCAAGTTTCGCTGTGTTTCAAGAGGTCTCACAGACCACTGTCCGCAAACCGCCACTTGCGTGAAGCTTGGTCGAAACAACTCTCTTGAAAGTGCCCAAAACCCCGATCACGGAGAGCTTTTCTGCACAGAGGCGTCGCAGCGAAAGCGTACCGCAGTGACGTATCGTAGCCGGCAGTCGGCATCTCGGGCGCGCGCCATGGCTGCAGGCGCTGCAGACGCCCTGCCCTTGCACCAGATGATTCGCAACTGAAAGCGGTCGCTCGCTGCTCGTCTGAGAGTATCTGGCTTACGCTTGCTGGCTGGCGGTGCGTCCTGAGCGCTGGAACGACAGAGCGGCTTCTGTGCAACTAGAGAACTCGTTCTCGAATGCACGCTGCACACTGCATTCCTTCCTCTCCAAGCGGAGTCTAAGTTTGTCAGCGAAAAGCAGCAACGCCGTGCCCAAAGCATGGAACGTACCAAGAACTCGGAAGCATTCGGAGCTCAGCATAGCGACCAACAGCCAAACGAAGCGGCTGCAGCTGAGAACCTTGGACCGGCGCTTCCGAACGAGTCGGTCCGTGGCGCACTGGTTCTTTCGTACCTCATTGAAAGAGGTTTTGAACGCTCGGCGCGGGCTCTCTGCAGCTCTGTTCGATGCTGCGACGCACCAAAGGTAGATTTGGTGAAAAACGTTGGTTATAAGAGCCTCGCGGACCGCAGACGCTGGACAGCAAGTATTCTGGAGGACGGAGACATTCATAAAACGGTACTGGAGGCTGGTATGTGGCTCGCTGAGCACACCAGTCACGCTGTGTGCTTCTCTGGTGAACAGATGGGCTTTCCCGTGACTTTTCCTGCTGTTTGGGAGCCGTTTGTCGCAATTAAATCTCTGCATCCATGGTTTGCTTTCCGAGCATGCCTTCAGCAGTACGTTGAATACCTGCGAGACGGAAAGGCAGCCCAGGCGATATCATATGCACGACATTACCTGCGCGTTGCTCTGTGGGAGCAACTGCTACCGACGGAGACGGAGCCCGACGCTGGATCCTGGATTGAGCTTCTCGAGGATCACCTCGTCTTACTGGCGTTTACGAATCCCGAAAAGAGTCCTCTCGGAAAACTCATGGCAACTGAACGACGTAAGGACATCGCGGATGAACTGAATGCTTTGGTTGTGGCATGTGAGCGCAACCAGACCGGTCTGGGAAGCGCGCTCGAACGGATGTTGCGCCATGTATGGGCGATGAGCGCTCTCCATGAAGAGATGCGAACCAGCGATGCGAACGTATTCTGGCAAGAAATAGAGGCAAAAAGCTTCTCAGAGTATATGCGGCAACCCGATCCTGCGCTGTGAAAGAAAAGATAACCTGTGAACTGGCGGTGCCAATCTGCCTCGTGCATTGTCTATGGATCCGATACTGCAAAACGCGCTACCGAGACGTCGAGCATGATGAGTACCAATCTGCCTCGTGCATTGTCTATGGATCCGATACTGCAAAACGCGCTACCCAGCGTGACGTCTTGCAAGAGGCAAAAACGGTATCACCAGTGCTGCGAAAACGCGCGTCGCAGGCATGTATCTGCGTGTGCGCGCGACACGGATGGTGCAGCAGCGACGTCATTTTTCTTTTCCTTGACAGAGCGTTTACACAGACCAGGGATCCTCGATTCTGCTTTTGATATATCAACGATCGGAAAAGGAACGGTCGTGTCTCCTTCTCCATGTTCCGCCAACTGCACTTTCCCTCTGACGTACTGGTCATTTGGTACGATCCATCGCTTGCGGAACCTGTCGTGAGCATCCGCAATGGTGCACGAGTAGCGCCTGTACGCACGCAGCACGAAGACAGACCAGCTTTGCTGTACCACTGAAGACGTCAGCTCGGGGCAGCCAGCAGGTGCATGGGAATCGCTTGCCTACCGGGAGCTGACGCTGCCGACGCCTGCGCGAGGCTCTCAATATGCTCACGACGCGATGAGGATGCGTCCAAGCAATGTTTCTCCCCGATGCGCAAATGCGACCGGAGGACTGGGATGGCGTTTCGGCCCCTCGAGAGACGCTTCGGCATACCGAAAACACAAGAGCAGAGCGTTCCCCATGGTTTGAAGCTACGTCGATCCAGCGATACTGCGGATGTTGAGCATGCATCGAACGCTAGCTGCGGCGGACCGCGGTTATCGAATGCGCACTGTTGCAACGCTGGCGAGCGGCACGCAGACGCTGTTGCTCTTGGATTCCGGGTATCCGGGATATTCACGTCTACAACACGGATGGGGTGGGTTGGATCGCCGTTGACTGCGTCTGGTGTCTCTCGAATCAGCAGAAGAAGACATGCCGTGCGCTTTTCTAGCAGCGCTGCCCACTGAATCTGGGGGCACCACACGACAACGTATCGATGTGCAGGCCTGCGAAGTGACGCTCCAGATCGTTGACAGCGGTACGTTCTCGGGAGAACCGGCGCATAACATCGCGCGAGACATCAAAACCACGGGGGAGAGTGCCAGTGGCTCAGTCGGTGTCACACTTCGTGTCTGTGTGTGTGTACGCAGAAACTCCGCTCTTGTGGGTCCGTCGCGCGCAGCCTCCGACTAGGTGGGCATCACGGGAGCTGTGTTCATCGACAAGGCCAAACAAGCCATAGCCAATGCGCCTTCATACGTCTCGTTGCCGCCAATGAAACCAGACGCATGCACAAAAGTGCAGCCCCGGATCCCGGTAACCTTTTCAAGCGCAGCGTCCTGCAATCCACGCCACTCAATCGGCAGGGAAATTCGGTTCTCGAAGGAGTCCGGCTTGTTCACTGCTTGAACGCGCCACATCCCGCTATGATCCCTGTAAAGCACAAAATATATCTCTCCAAGGGCTGAATTTTCCGATTCTATATCGTAGAGGTGCGTTTTCCACGGACACCACCGCTCCAAGTAAATCATGCGCCCCGACGCGTGAGTCTCAAAGCGTTTGTGGAACGCCTCGAGTACCACTGCTCGGGCTGGTAACCACTGCCCGTAGAGTCCACGCACGTACGCCACGAACTCCGTACCCGCCATTTCCATGGCCTGTTCGAAGCGTACAAGCTGCTCCTGTTCGCTCTCATCGACGTTCCACGGAGTATTCAGTCTTGAAATTCGCATCGGTAAGGTGGTGTTGTCGACATAGCGCGGACGCTCGTTCGTTGCATCGATGCCATTGTCGTTTCCGTCGATAGCCTCGATGAACCCATCGTAGACGCGCGTATACAACAATTCGAGCACGTTCTCATCACTCGTGCCGGTGATCTGCCGAATCAGCTCCCTTCCAAAGTGTTTGTAGACCAGGCCTGCCGAAGAAAGCCTGGTTTTCTTGGATGTCGAGAACGTATCCGAAAACGAGCGTTGGTGGTGATCGAACCGCAAGCGCTCGGGATCATACTCCGCTCCAACGTCAACCACGCAGTCCAGTGTAGCCAGGAGCGCCGGATCCCTCGTTCTGATGATGCTTGCGTCACGAAACTCAGGTAGCAAACGTAGCATGTAACAGGCAAGCGCTTCATCACAGTGAAAAGTTCCAGAATGTGTTCCAATGGATCGCGACGTCATTGCGCTGAAACTCTGCAGGCTGCGGTACAAGGCCGCGGCGCGCTCAGCAGACAGCACACCTCGCTTTGATGAACGTCGCCGCTGGTTCGCTGGAGCCGCACTCTGAACGACGAGTCGTCGGAGTCGAGACCACGACGTCTGGGAAAAACTTCGTTCAGCGTGCCGCCAGCACCCAGACGCTGACGCCTGTGTCCCGCCACGCGGGTATTCGATGCAGGGAGCGCGGCCCGCGAACGATGAACTCCACGGAAACACGAAACCAAGGCCTCGTCCTTTCCGGTGTAAGGTAGCGAGGAAGATTTTCGGGGACAGCAGTGCCATCCGTCCGCTGACGAGTTCCTATACGACCTTGCACCGTCGACAACGCTCCCTAGTGACTGGAGTGGACCCTCTACGAGCTTTGCGCTACACTTGCCGGCTGCGGTGACGTGTGCGTCCAGCACCGGCGGGCGTCGCAACGCAGATGCTTTGCGCGCGGCAAAGTACGCGCGTGGAATTCTTGGCTTCTGAAAAGCGCTGATGCCGCGCTCATTGCAGTAGGAGTAGTTCGTTTGCCGGCTTGCTTGTGAAGATATGTTGATCAGAGACCTTGTTTGGGAGCAGGGTCAAGGAAACTCATATAACGCGTGGGCTCGATGCGAGAGCCTTGGAGCTTGACTTGGTGCAGCGATTGTAGATGCGTATCACCCGGTGCCTCGCGCTACGCTAACGCGTGGGGAATCGTGGCACCTTTCCCGGAACCATTGCCTTCTTGGTAGTTTGAACAGTGATTGAGCATGCATGTATGTTGCTGAGGTGGTTTATTTCTGAGTATCAGGACTGGTAGCTATGCATCGCTACCAGTGCGCAGGGCATTGCCCGTGGTTGCACTTTGACGAGGCTGTTGACGAACTCCGGAGAGCACGCGCCTTCGCCAGTGCAAATGCTTGGATGTTCAAGGATCTCGTATACGTTCAAGTATTACTCAGAGATGAGTTTCTGACCCCATTGGCTCGGTAGATATTCAATGTCGTGAGAGTCAACGCAGGTTCTCTTTGACTGCGCTGCTATTAGAAGCAGTAACGAGACTTGCATTCCAGGTATGGAATTCAGTTCTGTGCATGAAATGCAAGATTTTTAGCGAATTGCTTACCAGGGAAGGGTGCGCTGGCTCTCGAGTGGGACTCGCCCTACGCATTTCGTCACGCACAGCTGCTGCATGACAGCTCCGGACACCAGGAAGGCAAGCACAGCGCTTCGGTGATGGATAACCGGGGCATTTGCACACGCATGCAGCATTTGTCAAATGTGAAGCGGCCGGGGGCAATAGAGTGAAACCTTTGTCAGGAACGGCACCTTTCTACGAGATGCCTTCGACAGGAAAAGATGCTCACGACTGATTCGAGCATCCACGCGGGGTCACAGCTTTGCGGAGACAAGTCACGTGTGCGAAGAACAAGTTGGTTGTTTCTATTCTTGGGACAAATTAAGGAAGTGGAGACACTTAGGCATACGTGTTGATCTGGTGCATCGTTTCCCGAGAACGACTTCCACGACCCGCCAGATGAGTTCTACGACAACTGGTCGCCAGCGGCCTCGCGACTCGCCTTGTCAAACCGTGGACATTGTATTTGCGAGCGAGAGATGGCGCCTCGCACAGTGTACTATGACGTATCTGCGACCGCGCTGCAGTGCACCGACATTCGTGGCATTCCAGAGCGACTCCTCCATCAACGTTTGAGAGAAGAGCCTTGTTCTGTTGGGACTTATTGAAATCTGACTGCCCTGCTGAGCGCAGTAGCCTAGCGAAGCATCCTGCTTCGCGTTTTATCGGCAGCATACTTTCAACTGAAGCGCATGTATGCCATGAGCGCCCCTCATGCGAAACTGGCGTATGCGTGTAGAGAGGCTCTTAATCCCAGGATTCGCTTTTATCGCACGCAGCGAGAGCGGACGTCGGGCCCCTGCGCCGCCGCAGAAACAAGGACGGCGGGGCCGGAATCCACCCGGCTTATCCAGTTGAAGAACGGCCTCCGCGTGAACTCGAACGCCACCTGCTGAGTGTGCGATCCGCATCCACTCAGACAAATGTGCGGTCTGGGCCCAGGGATGCGCTCCCAGCAACGCTTCCGAGTGTTTCGAGTGGTCCTCCCCCGAGCCCAGGCAATGGCGCTATTCCACGTCTTCAATGGTCAACACCAGCGCTCAACTGAACAGAGACGAGTTGCTGATCCGCGGTGTCGCTGTCGCCATCACCGCTGACACTCGAAACTCACGTTTACGTTAATGCATAGCCTGTTGACGAGGTACCACGGGTTTGCAAAAGTGAAACGCGCACCAGCATTCATGCTGCTGCACAGAGGATTGCTAGCACTCGCCGTAAATAGCACGCGCAACTCGCTGAAACGTCGACAACGCGTACTCTGGATCATTTCGGTGATTACAGATATGCGCAACGGAGAACAGGTCACGTGAGGGATACACCTCGGCAGCTTTGGTTCGCCACAAGTGGACCGCATAGTTTCCTTCATCGAAACGATACGCCTCGCGTGCTCCTCGCCGGTGTGCCCTCGCGTAGAGACGCGGGAGACCGTGCACTGGATCGTCTGGCGCCCAGGTCGGATAGTAGAAGGAACGCGGGCCTTCGACGTGAAGCTCCGCATCGAAACGGTGTGTACGAGCCAACACGTACGGTATGGTGACGCTATGGGTTGCCCAGTCCTTCTCTTGAAATGTGGCATAGGTAGCAAGCCAGCGATGAAGAAACGATGCATTAACGGGAGCAACAATGACGGCGTTGGCAACACCGCCCGGGTCTGGCCAGCGCACCGATGGGGTATTCCGCACCTGCTCTCGTCCGAGCGTCACCTTGTACTGGGTCCGCAGTGGTGTGAAATCACGTAGTACCAGCACATCCATATCCAGATAGATACCTCCGTGCTGGATAAGGATGAGCAAACGTAGCACATCGGCTAGATGCGCAAAGTGCTGCATGCTCACATTCGGCAATGGATGGAGCTCCGTTATCGGAGAGAGCGTTACGTAGGGAAGGGCTCTTTCAAACCAATAACCTTCAGGTCTGTACATGTAGTGGAGGTAAATCGATCTCGGCTTGATCACCTCATGCGCGGCCTTGACCGCCAGATATTCGACGAGCCCAAAAGGTCGTTTTCCAAAGTCTGGCGTCAGGCCATGAATAAAGTGGACAATATTCGGGATGACGGTTGGCGGCTCCTGCACCGGCACGGCGGACGCGAGCTCCACCTCGTAGCTAAAGTTCAACGGCGCGTAAAACCACTCCGGTTTCCAGTAGTCGGGGAGAAGTACCTGCGGCGGAATGCGCAACACGCAAAACAGTGCGACGAGCATCGCCAGAACAAGCAGCCAGAGACGCATCCCTTTCCAGTTACCAGTCGACAGCCGGTGGTATTTGCGAAACCAACCACGCAGCAGTGAGTGACCAGTCGAAGACCCCTGAAGAACTGTCGGCAACATGAACTTCAATTGTCTGCTGTTGTGTAGCCCTAGTAAAGGAAGAAGCTTGGGAATGCGGCTAAAGTCGGACTCACGTCGCATGGAGTCACCTGGGGTCCCGCTCCTTCACAGTCGTGCCAGGCTCCGGCGTCTAGTCCCGTTCTGAGCCAAGCCCAGGAACCAACGAAACTGCCCAAAGTCTCGTATCTGATACCGATGATAAAGAAGAACAGGTTCAAAAGTTCAGTTTCTTTGAAAGCTGCTCGAGTCAAGCACCAGTAACTGGACTGGCGCTGGTAGCCGTCGCAAACCTCTGCCTGCCGGCGTTCTGAAAATCAATCCAATTTTGAAAATCAGGCAATGCCTCTGGAGCGCTGCAGCCGCCACCTGTCCCAGTCGAGTTGCCCGCGCCTGCCTGTTGCCCATCGACAGGTGGACATGCAACGCTCTGGGGAGAAGGAACAGCGTCCGGGACACGTATGAGCTGGCGTGGACGTTACCGAACGGCTTGGAACGGAACAGGCAGGGATTGAGTTTTTGCGGAAAGGTATTCGGGAGTGCGGGGGCGGACAGTTGGTCCGAGCTGACGTTTGAGGCAAAACCAGTGTGTTCCCTGCCGATCGCTGTGACTACATGAGTGTAGCTTACCTCCAACTTGAGTTCCCCAGTGCTCCTGGTGGGGCATTAAGCACCTACTGGACGTTTCGGGGCAGCCTTTTGGTTCCCTGTCAATCGCTGTGACTACTTGAGTGTAGCTTACCTCTAACTCGAGTTTCCCAGTGCTCCTCGTGGGACAGTACGCACTAGCGCTGGCATAGGAAGCGCGTGCATCAGATTCAACTCAGTAGCGCGCGTGTCGAGTGCCGCTCCGACACATTCGGCTGTAAAAGCGAGTCTTGCAGGGAACGGCGTCCAGTTCGGTTCACGTGAACCCAACGTGCAACCTATCGAGGTATCGGGGTCTCTTATTGCAGGTACCTGCGCGTCCGCCGCTTGCTTTCACAGAACGAGCCTTTTCGTCATGCAGATTCAGAATTGAAGCCGAATATACTTACGTTTACCATGGAGAGTATCGGAACGAAAAAGGCACGGCGGCATCCAGAATAAGCGTCTCGCGTGCTTCCCTGCTATTCCCTGCCTGCACAGAAATGTGACGACCTGCCTTTAAGGTTTTCTCTGAAGGTAAACCGCAACCATGCGCAGTGCTCATGTGCACGCTACATGCCGTCTCCGCTGCTTCAAAAGTCTTCTCCACCGATATCGGAAGAAGGAATGCGTAATTTTTGATTAATGAAAACATAGCGAATATCGTTGCAGAAACAGTTGATGCATTCCGCTTGTCCACTGTAGCCACACAGCAGGCGGCTGCTTTTGCAACGCTGCCAACCTTGCTTCTCCACTTTGCGCAGCAAGCCCTGGAGCAGCCCCGAAAGTGCAGCTGTTCATTTGTGATCGCACGTTGCACAATCTATTTTTGTGATAGGTTGCGATTTCCGGGACGCGCTCCCGAATACCCGAGCTCTGGGCGTCACAGCTTGTACACAGGACGTAACGTATGGTGCCTGCGACGCCGTTCACAATAACGCGCCTGACGCCACTCCGACTACCTGAACCGCTCGCTTTGCCTTGCTTCCTCTTTCATAAGCAGCATCCCAAACACATTGCTTATTTCCTGATAAAGTTCGCAGATAGCAGAATTTGCATTGACCGCATCGAGCGGGTCACTTGAGGCACCGGTGGCCGGCGATGCTCCAGCGCTGCGCTGTGCAGTGCCCGAGAGCTGCAGTGCTGCTTCCGACAGGGTTCTTCGAGGGAAGCGCATGCCACTGCCCGCGTTAGCACAGTGGGATAGTCGCCACGTTCATCTCAGTGCTTGGGACGCTCTTTCCAGTGGTTTTGGTCGTGACGAACCCATTCCGCTGTGGATCGACTGTGACCCCGGACATGATGACGCGTTTGCGCTGGTGCTGGGGGCGCATCACCCTCGCCTGCGTCTCCTTGGTGTATCCACAGTAGACGGAAACGGGAGCGTAGAAAATACAACTCAGAACGCAGCCCGCATCCTCAAAGCTGCGGGCGTTCTGGGTGTTCAGGTCCACGCTGGAGCTGCAGGGCCGCTTCTGCGACGACAGCAGTACTATGACTGTCCATCGAGTGGAGACGAAGCGGCATCCTCGGCACCAGCACCGCATCCGGAGCACATTCATGGTGCTTCTGGAATGGAACTTGCCGATTCCGATGGAATCTGGCCAGATAGGAGCTTTGGAAACGAACTTGTGAGTCATAAGCCCGCTGTACCGGCCATGGCGGAAGCTATCTGGAACGAGTATGCCCGCTTGAATCCGAGCGCACCGCTCACTCGGAACCAAACAGTCCAAACGCTGAAGTCAGGGTGTGCCGCTGGTGCTATTTCCGGTACAACCAGCGAAACAGACGGTACTAAGGATGCATGCTCGATAAGAAGGCGGATAAAAGTAGTGACTTGTGGCCCTTTAACAAACGTGGCCCTACTGGTATCGTTATATCGGGAGCTCATTCCGCTAATTGATGTCGTTGTACTCGGTGGAGCGCTGCTTGCCGCGGGTAATGTTTCACCTGTTGCAGAGTTCAATATTCGACATGATCCAGAAGCGTTCCATGTAGTGGCCACGGCGGGTATTCAGCATGTCGTGCTGATTCCACTAGAGGTCACCCACAGCGTTCTCGCCGGAGAACACGTTATGCGCGCACTACAAAGCGTTCGGTCTCCGTTTGGCAGACTCATGACTGGATTGCTGAACTATTATGGTGAGCGGTATCGACGAGCTTTCGGATTCGAGGCCCCTCCGTTGCACGATCCGCTTGCTGTCGCAGCGGTGTACGGTGCAGCAATGGGTAAGTTTGCGATAGAGCATCATCGGGTGGATGTTGAGTTGCACGAAGGCACGCTCTGTTACGGTAAAATTGTGGTCGACGTCTGGGGTCATACGCAACGGCCGCGGAATGTGTATGTCGCACTTGCGGTAGATACCGAATGGTTCTGGTCGGAAATGTTGGCTGCAGTCATACGTGCGAACGATCCGTCACCCTTGTGATTGTCGTGCTGTTTCAGGAGCACGGGCGACGAGGTTTCCGCCCAAGCACATGGCGCCGATCAGAACGCGTTTCCTCTCCCGATCGCCTGAGGCTGTGTTCACGACGCATCTTTGCTGCCGATTAGAGATGCGACATCTGTGTTGTTATCACGTAGAACAGATATTTGCGAATCGCGCAGACTCGGGACTCGTTGCTTCCGTTTAGAGGCTAGGGATCGATGCCCAAATCAGGTAGAGCCGCTCTCTGACACTTGTGCAGAATTGCGCAGTAGTAGTTCCTTGGAGCCTGAAACCAGTACATGCAGTTCGGATTCGGAACCCGTGCGCCTTTCAAGCCTTGTTGGTGCAATTAGCCCTCTGCGCATCGCAGCAGCAATGACTGGGTGGTAGCTTTCCTGCATCAGCGAAGTATACATCTCTGCGAGCATTTGCTTTCGTTCATCATCGTTTTTCAAGCCAAAACATTCCTCATTTTCGCGAAATAGACGCCGTTTGACAACTAGACGGTATTCCCGCTCCAATTCGGGGTCGACGTCTCCAGATGCGGCACTGGCACTCACCATTGCATGCAAACGAAGGATTTCATAGAGTCGCCGCACCTGCGCCACAGTAATACGCAGACGCTGGGCTAGCGTCTTCAGCTCGGAGCGACTCGGGACTGGGCTAGATGCGTTAATCGACTGCGCCCACTGTCGAGAAGCATCATCGCTTGTAAGCAGCTTTTCCAAGTCCACCAGATCTCTTACACAACAAAGGGCTGGCGCTGGATCTTCGATGCTGATTTCGAGAACGCAGCGACCGGTCTGTTCAGAGACGCAACGAGCTCGTTCGTAAAGCGCATGCAAGAAACGCGTACCGTGCCCCGCTCTCTGATAGGGCGGCAGAATCAGCAGTTGAGCGAGTCTCCATTTCTCGCGGTGGGGATCAAATTCTTGTAGCTTCTCGATTGCGGGGAAGCGGTAGACTGTCGCAAACCCTACAAGCCGCTGATCGCGTCTGGAGCGACAAAGGTAAATCATCCACCGCGGATCCTCATCGTCAATGAACGAGGCAGCGTCGATGTAGAGTAGTGTTAGGAACTGCAGACGGCGATGCAGCGCACGAAGAGCCGTCTGTGCGGGAGACTTGTTTTCTGAACATAGAACGCCCTCGGAGATGATAAACGTTTCGTTGTGAAGGTCGTACGTGCTAATGGTTTTCAGAGCTGTTTCGAGCGGTTCATTCGCATTGCGACTGCATTGTCGAAACGCCTCGTAGTCCGTTGTGTAGCCACCGCACTCATCGAGCAGCGATTGAAGCGTGGACATAACGGGTGTGACCTCTTTGCTAGGGTTCACAACTGCTGTGTACTTGAAATTCAGATAACAGTGCAACGTGACCGCATCATAGACCTGGTACAGGTTGGGCTCGAGGTAGCCCCTGATGCGCTCGTTCGGAAAGATTTGATGAGTGAACAAAGGCTGATAGAAAGCGCCGTTCACAGCGTTGTCCTCTTCGTTTAGAACAAACTGAAGTTTCCAAACTTGGTTTGCGTGAACCTCCGGATCGCTGCAGGCGTTTGCCACTGCTTCGGTACCAGCTTCGCGGGGATCACTGTCGTTTGGAGCGATCAGTGCTTCATCTGGTGCTGTGGCACGTCGAAGTCGCTTCCTAACTGCTCCCCGCGCTGGACTCGTCATCTCTATAGCGCGAATACGAGGAACGTAAAGAATCCCTGAAGGTTGCCCGCGGAACACGTCCGGATACACGTAGAGCGCAGCTGCCTTGGCAACTGAAACCGCATTGTACAAATTGTAGCTGCGCTGCCCGATTCCCGCGTATTCTGTAGTATCCATTGAGTACAGGGCTACACTCGATTCCCGAGGAGAGCCACTGTGCCCGAGAGACATCCTGTTTTTTTGAGCTGGTGAAATATGGCAGCGTCTGCAGTGGTATGAAGCTTGTCATGCTGATTCCGAGCAGCACGCACACGTGCGGTAGAGTTTGGTACATTCGCACGAGAATGAAAAGGAACGGTTTCCACCGAATCAACGCTGTTGCACAAACTAAAGCCCGAGTCTCTTGCAGTTATCATGAATACTAGCTTTTGCGGGCTTTTCTGTGACAGCTTTCTTTCACTCTGTCGTATCTCCGGTATTCTGTAGGCTGATTGCTCATGTCCCTCTAGCCCCGGAGGCAGCGTTCGAACGATGTCGCTTCCGGCGTTGAGGTCGGGATTTCGTTGCTTCCGATTGTTCGTGACGAATTTCATGCATAGACCGTCGTTGCGGTGTTTGCTTCGCTTGCCTGTTGCATCTTTTCTGTAAATAGCCTGGGTGTACCGTTTGAAGCAGTGACAATGTAGTAGAGTCAGGCGTTCGCATCGATCCACCACATGTCGTCTGGTTGGTGCCCTGTGGCACATGAACGCTGGCTTCAGCGCTCGGTGGATACCCTTGAGGGGTACAGGAGGCTCTCTTAGATGCCTCCCTCCGCGTCCGCGCCCCCTGCTATACCGAAGGATGACGGGCTTCATCTAAGCGACACCATCGACGAGTACCCTGTCCGCTTCTCTTGCGAGCGCAAGCTGTCCCATTTGACACGGGATTTGTGAAACGCGAACTTATCCATGGTAAATCCAGTGCCGGAACGAGAATTCGGGCTGGAGAAGAAAACAAAAAAGTTCGATGCGCCTTCGCTCCCTTCGTGCAAAAGATCGACACTATCTCCACTGGACGTGATCGCTGCGATGACTCGAATCCGCATCCAAGCCTCCTTTTCATGTAAGCAGAAGAGACGGGAGCCTCCGGGAGCGTATGCCCTGAGAAATGTCATACTGCTGTGGCACACTGTTTCTTCGATGGCCAGGAAGAGATCAAGATTTTTCATTTGATCGGAATCGAGGTTTTGACGTGACAAGCTCTGTGAACTTTCGGAATGTGGTCGTCAGCAAGTCATCAAGGGACGGCCTTGCTATTTTTCCTCGTTAGTCTAGCGGCAAGAATTGCTCCGCCCACGAGTTGCCACGGAGCAGAAAAAGCAGATACTTGAAGAATACACGATTTCAGCTTGGAACCCGTAAGGGAAAAAGAGCGACGGGTTGCATTCATGGATTGAAGACTAATAATATCCGTTCTTGTACGCAACCTTTTTTTCCGGAGCGTCTCGAGTCGTCTTGATTCCGGTGACGTAACGAATTCCAGCGGCAGAGCGTCATAGAAGCCGCTCCGGAAAGACGATCGAGAATCCTAAATCACGAATGCATCCTGTAGACATTAATTGCCCCGAGAGATCCTGTCCAACGGCCAAGAGGCACGAAGCAGGTTTCGGGCCTGCACGAGCATGAGCCAAACATACCGGATGCGACTCGACTTCTTCTGAACCGCTACGCTGTCGTACGCCTGTTGACTACAACGTAGAGACGGATGTTCCGCACCTGCCGAACGTCCGCACGCCGGAGAGGGATTCAAAGCGAGCGCCAGCGTCTCTTGTCCGCTATCCAGCTACCCTGGACAGGGTCTAAGCGACCGTTCAACAGATAGTTGGCGGAAACGCGCCGAGCCCCGAGGCAACTGGGCGCGGCTAGCTCGGCTGCCTTGTGGAGTACCAGATCCATGAAACATCGATTCCAATAGGGAATTCCGTACTGCAGACATTTTCATAGGGAGTCGTCCGCAGGAGACAAAGGAAAATTGGCTGGATATTCGCAGGCGCCCTTGTATCTCGGACCGTCTGCTGAGACTCATGGAGCATCAAGGATGCACCGGCTGGTGAAAGAAGCTGGTATAGCTGGATAGAACGTGTCCGAACTTTGTATCTCGGAGTGTCTATTGAGACTCATGGAGCATCAAGGATGTACCGGCTGATGACAGAGGCTGTTAGTGCTGGATAGAACGTGTCCGAACTTTGTATCTCGGAGCGTCTACTGACACTCATTGAGCATCAACGATGCACCGGCTGATGAGAGAAGCTTTCGTTGCCGATCAGGGTGTGTCCAAAATTGCTGCACCATCGAGGTCGCCAATTCCATGGATTATGCTTTCAAGGGCTTTACTGCAGGGCCTCGTGGACACCGGCGGGTAGTTGGAGCGAACTGGGGGAGCGTCAGGCTTGTTGTAGCCTTTTCGATAACGCGCCTGGGGGCTAAAAGTTCGTCGCAGAGTGGACTTTCGGTGGTGCTGGAGCCTTTATCCGCTGGCGTGCGGGATAGCGTCCAGCAGCGAAAGCACGTTTCTCTGTTTGCTCAGTTACATGCTCCGCTACCTATGCATCTTGAACGAGCTGGGAGCTCCGTTAGTAGAGAAGCGCTGGAGTGCTCTTTACGAGTGGAATGGTTCCTCTCGCGACGTGATCCAGGAGTTCTGGGAGCTCATCCAAGAGCAACCCCAGCGGCGTTCTGATGCCGCCGGCACTCTCCCGTGGTCAGAGCGAAAAGGTTTCAGAGAAGCAGGCAGCAGGGCGAGCGGTTTCTTCTGCTACCGAGAGGTCAACGGCCTGTGGTTTCTCGCAGGTGTCGATGAGTACCCTCCGGTCTCAGCGCGAGAGTGGCTCTCTGCTGCGCTTGTTCTGGATTCGCTCGATCGCCACCTCCTTCCGCTCCTCAAGGAGTGCAGCAGGGGTCATCTGAGTGCGCAGTGGCTTCGCGAACACTTTGTCGCAGTATACGAACTGCTGGAGGAGATGCATCCACGAGGTCTGCCGCTAGTCACGGAACCCAGTGTATTGCTCCAGCTGGTGACCTTTCCCAGTTCCCTCGAACAGATCATGGTGAACGTTGCTGGCGCCCTGGATACTCGCCTTGGTCTAGATCGCTGGACGTCCATGAACCATTCTATATCGCTACGAGGCGCAGTCGCTTCGCAGGTTCGATCAGTGCCAACGGAGCGCCCCGGTCCGACTGGGATCATGGCATCGGCAGCGTCAACGCTATGGCAAAATCTATACCGAACAACCAGCTCTGCGAGACGCTCCCTACCAAGGCCCTTCGAGCGAGTTTCCGGGACGCATTCGGATGCTGTCGCTATCCAGAGCAGCGCTTCCGCTGCGCAACGCCAAAGCGCCAATACCGTTGCAGGTCATGCTTCGGTGCTGGATACTCGCCGAGGCATTGCACCTCAGTGCGAACCGCGGGCTCCCTGGCGACCTACTCGAGTTCAGCACGCAACCGAAGAGTTTCTTGTGGATATTGTCGAGACCCTGTCCGCAACTGTGTCTGGCGAGCAGGGGACTCCTGTAGAATGGGCGGTGCGCGGTGCCCTCGAGTGCCAGTCCCGGTTGTCGGGTTGTCCGCAGCTTGAGATGCAACTACAGTGCCACCAGGTTGGCGAGCGTGAAATGGCGTTTCACGAGTGCGCCCTTCGGCCGGAGCGAAACACCTCGGGGTCTGCGCTGACCATGTCGTTCATCCCGCCGGATGGATCCTTTCGGCTAGCGTCATACTGGCTCTGGCGCTTGATCCCGCATTCAGGTACACATGTGGCGGTGAACGATTCAAGCAGTGTGTTTCCGCTGGAGGTGATCCTCCGAGGCGGCACCCAGACATCCGAACAGGGGTGTTTTATTCGGGTCGTGGCCTCTATAAAGCTGCACATGTTGGGTTCGGTCACGCTGGAGCATCTGCAGTTGCGCGTCTACCTGCGAATGCTGACGCCCACTGCGAGCGCAAGGCGCGGTTCATCATTCAGAGCACCGGCATCACATCAATTGTACAGTAATATCGGTTCGGTATCGTGGGATGTGTCATCTTTGTGCCTGAGCTGGAGCATTGCGAAGCTGGATACCGTTCGAGTAGCTCACATGGAAAGCGTCCTGCATGCTGATGGTGTGCCTTTCGGGGAATCTATATCCGTGACCCATGCGGATCTGATTTTTGCACCCTTCGCGTATAGTCTAAGCGGTCTTCGCATCGAACGTCTGATCATTGCAAACGAGCACCAGCCGGCTTTCAAAGGAATGCGGCATGTACTACGCTGCGGTGTGATTCAGGTTCTGCCAGGGAAACTTACTGACACTGATCGGTCACGTCGGGCCAGCTGATTCAGAGCCTGATGTCCCTGGATATTCTTGTCCACAGCGCAAGCCGGCATTGGATGCTCCCTGTTCAATACACGGCAACGGTGCCCAGTTGCGGCAAAGAAAAGCCCTATGAAACGGTTATGTCAAGCTGTGCAGCGGCGTTTGGTACCCATCGATACTGAGCGACGATTTCGTTTTCCTTCAGCAAGTTCTTCGGAAACGATTTCGTCATTCAAGAAGCAAGCGTTGATGATTGCTGCACCATAAACGCCCACCGAAGCAAGCGCCGAGAACGCTGAGGTGAAGCGCTTCAGCGGGCCAAGCGGCGGTGCACCAGAGGCCCTGGATAAATTTCGTTTTGCATCATTCTCTAGCGACTGATACAGAGATCCTCACCGCTTTCCTATAGTCGATGACGATTCATTGCTTTCTGCATCGTATCCTAGCACCTGAGATGGACATCCTCTGCGGTATCTCGCCATCTGCGAAGACGCACTGGACCCCGCATCGCACTCTTGTTGCCGATGCAGAGCTCCAGGCCCGTATCCTAGCTTCTGTGAGGATGCGCTGCGCCCCATATCGCATGCTAGCAGTCGATTTGGAGATCCTCTGCAGTATCTTGCCATCTGAGAGACCGCGATTCCAGCTCCAGCACGCGGATAGCGTCGAGCAAAGCGTCTATGCAGCAGAACTGCTGTCCGCGGCCTCTCGTGCGCTGTGCGCAGAATTGCGCGTTGCGTTCGCCTCTGAGTACGAAGTGGCGCTTGTGAGCACCACGAGACTGCCACCAAACTCGTTACAAACGACTCCGCGCTGTACATTGTACCTGAACTGGTTCTATACGCCTCCGCTAGTGCAAAAGGCAAGCCTCGGCCAGTGAAACAAACTTTAGGACTCGACCGGGCGGTGGCGTTTGGGCACTGTTCGTGCACCATGCTGCACAGCACCTCGGTGCTGCTCGCCGCGCGTGGTCTGAAACTCTTTGAAGTTGCTCGAAAGTTACCGAACTATGGTTACGGTCAGCGTTTTACACGAAAGACCTGGATTCGTAACGGACACGGTGACGACTCGTTCTGGATGTTGACACGAATTATTGCGCGCAAGGAGGGTACACGCCTCAAGGCTTACGGGCGGTTCACCTGGCGAGGTGTGACCGAAGAGAAGGAGCGGGAAATTCGTGGTGCCCACAAACGTGAGTGGAAGCTCTTCGCTCCAAACGCCGCCTCGTCACCTCCAACGGGTCTTGAAGGACCCAATGACCGAACACGACACAATAGAACAGAGACTCCTGGCTCATCGAGGTGATCGCTATGTCTCTAGGTCACGCGAGACCCAGCCAAGAGCGACGGTATTCGAGCGCCAGCCGGCTTGCGCGTTCCAAACCGGCCAGCACGCGAGTCTGAGGCGGTATTGTGGGGACGATCCTCGATTCGCGCTCATTCGGGATGACTCGCTTTCCTGCAGACCTGTTCTGTTCGATCCGAGGAAAAATGAGAAACAGGATAGAATCTTCGCTTGAGCAAGAAAAGTTGCTGCTTCGTTGCTGCACAGTTCGTGCTCTATACATCGCAGCGACAGTGATAGTTTCCGTGATCGCTGGCTGCTCCATAGATGCGATGCATCCACGGGGCCTGCTTGCGCTACCCGACAGAGCGTTTCGGGACCTCATTCGAGTCAACCGGCATAGCTCGCAATGGAGCGTCGGGGCTTTTGGGCTTGTTGGTAACCAGGAATCGGTTCAAAACTCATGATAGATAGATCGATAGATAGATGCAGGTATATCTGGCTTGGAAAGTGAATACTAACGAGCCCAACGACTTGGCGGGAAGGAAAGCCACGGCAAGCGGAGATCATTTTGTTTCTTGCGTTGTTATAGGCAGACTGAAAACAGGCTGCTAGGCTCGTTAATGAATTTCTGGTAAGTTTCAAGGGATGAGGCTTGGTTCGTTGCTGCACCCATTGTACTCGCTTCGAGCCCATGCGGGTGTTTCTTCGACTTGTTTTTTTCATCTCTCTAATTTACGGCTTTCAATACGCCGGTCTCTCGTGTTCTTCTAGCTTCGTTGCCAACTGGCAAACGACGTCTGTGGTCGCGTTAAAATGCCGATTTCGCAGCGTCCGGCTCCTATCGATGCTTTTCATGAAGAGGCGGAAGTTGCGATCTGCGCTTCGCTCGCCGTTTTCATTTTCTTTGTACACAGCATCGCTGGGCGCTCTGCAGCTCTGAAATTTGGATTCGGCTGGTTGTTCGGATATATCCGAAAAAACTCCACCGAGTTTCGCCCATCGGCACGTAAACACTCGCTTCATCGCTCGAAACATGCTCTGGACGGGTGCAGTAGTCTGAGCTCGATTTTTTTAATCGACAAGACGTCTACATAGGCGAGCGTGTCTGACCTCGATGCCATGCGTTTACGCGCCCGGTGCCGTATCCATCCATCTACGCTCGGCTCGCGCAGAGCGACGAGTGTCACTCTGCTAAAAATGATGACTCACATGATGATTTGAATCCGAGTCTGGGACCGTTGAGGTGCAGGCAGAAGAGACCAGGGCCTCTAGGAGTGTGTCCCGGAAGCAGCATCACGCTGTGGTCGAGTGCCGTTTCGTGGATGAACACAAAGAGATCTGGATTTATCTTTAAACTGGATAAGAGTATTTGACGTGACGAGTCCAGTGAAGTTAATTTTTTTGAATGAGACTGGTAGCAAGTCTCCAAAGGACGCCGATGATGTGCCTTGCACGAAACAGATCGACCACACTAAGTACCTGTGATTTGAGCATTCCATCTGCAAGGCACGGAGTAGAATCGATGCTTGTACATACGAACCTGATGACGATACCCGTTTTTCTATGGACGCTATTTCGGAGACGCCACCAATCACCTTAATCCTGGTGACGTAACGAATTTCGGCAGCAAATCGTCGGAGGAGCCACCTCGTATAGACGACCGAGAATCCTTAAACCGGTACCGATCCGTATGCCCGTATTCCTGAACATCGCGAGTCGAGGCTGTATATCTTTAAATACTTTTGAACATAGTCGAACAGCAGGAACTGCGTGAGCAGTTCATTGTTCTGAGTTCATTTCGCACGGATGGAAGCGCTGCAATTGTTGTTGGCGCGTAGTGCGCTGCGCAAAAGCATACATCTTCTCTGTCCAATACTGTCTATAAATGTATATTGTGGACATCGTCTGATCTGCAAAGCTGGACTTTATATACTGTACGCATACCGGCGATACATCAGCGAAGGCTGCTGAGCGGGTTCAGGTTTCGAAGCCTCTCCGTACGCGCACATGTGCCGATGGATGCGTGTCGCCGGTTCCGCGGCAAAGTACCCACACGGGCATCAAGGCCGGCGGCATATGTTCTTCATATAGCCCGTATAGGTATCGCTTGTCACAGATCGACGCATGCGTCACGACCACAGGCGCGTACGCGGCCCCGAATTCGCCACTCAGTTCCTGAATCGCGGAATCGCTACCGGAAAGCTGCGCGTATCGCGCCAGTACTTTCGGGCCAACGGGCGGCTTCGGCGTGCCTGTCGGTCCTTTGCGTGGGCGCGGGGAAGCTCTCGGCAGTGTCAACGAGCGGCGCCGGGCGGCTTGCATTCATCAATGCTCGCCGCCCGGGGCGCGAGTGCGAATGCACCTGCGATGCACACACGAAGCGTCGCGGCCTGCTCACGAGAAAATCGGGAGGCGGATACGGACACAGTGGAACAGCGCACCCCTGCGGGTGTGTGTTCCCTGTATCGTCCGGCATCGGGCCTGGTTGTTCGGCGCTCGCGGCAGCGTTTGCGGCGTATAGCCTGCGCGCTCCGCGGTACCATCTACCATCAGCGCCCCGCGAGAGGATGCGTACGCGCCCCCAGCTGCGCGTCGTAGATCGCGTCGATGGGTGCGTGCGTGCAAGCGCGCGCGCTCGCCGAGATGCCGCCGCATCCCCTGGGATCGGGCAGGGCACGCTTGTCGGGTTAGGCGCTGTGCGCTATCGACGCGTGTCAGTGTAATGCGCAGAGCGAACGTCAGCGCGCATGCGCTGCTGGTGTTCGTGAACTCAACCGAGACTACTTCTTCTGGTAGCGGTTCTTTTTGAGCGGAGGAGTCTTTGAGAAACGCAAGGCGTGGTAGATTTGGTGTAAGTCACTTGGTGATTCTTCGTCAACTCAGGGAGAATGCGCGCACTGCATGTGCACTAGTTCGGGACGCGCAGGGATAGTGAATTGGGTGCCATCGGCAGCCGGCTCGGATATCTGGCATGATTTTATCCGCATGGCATCGGTCAGTGTCCTGCAATCCGCCAAGGCTTGATGTATTCGTTGGGTACCAGAACGCACCGGTTCCGAGCAACGCACCCTTTCGCCGTGCCGCTCGCGAGCACCAAGCACCGTTTCCAAGCGCTTCGGGACTCGACTGCCCAGCGCGTGCCCGACCAGCTGAAACGACAACATCCAGCGCTACATCCTCTGGACGGGCGATTCGCTTGCGTCGGGTACTCATTTGCCGCCTCTGCTGCCATGCACTTTCGATCGGCGGTCTGTTGCACAATGACCAGCGAAGTGTAAATCGTTCGCTCGCTCTCTGGGTCGATTCGTTCGGGGCGCAAAACGTCCACTACGCTCAGGTATGCCAGAGAGGGCCCCAGGCTTGCCGAGTGCATAGCGCCTGGCGCCACAAGAACTGGGTAGCGTGGCTCGCGAGCAGACAGCTGTGGCGCCGATTTGCTGCCTGAGGACGGTCCGCACTGGACTGCTCAACTTGCAAGTATGATCGGCTTATGTGATCGATACTGAAAATGATGCACATGGAGAAAGAGTTTCCCAGGCGGCCACGACTTGAACCCCGTCACACTTGTCTTCTGCTTGGAATCGCGCAACCGTTGCAAATGCCTCAAATCCTCTCGTCGCGAACCGACCTGGCTCTGGCACATCGTCCCAGGTGCCAAATGCACACCACACATCTCCCGCGATGCGCACGTCCAGTGCGCTCTGAGCGCACTGCACCACGAGCGTTAGGCAGAAAACACGCAGCTATTCTGGGTCTTGCGGCCGCAGTCGAACGTTTCTCGTTATCTGTCCGCAGGGCGCTGCCAACGGGGCTTCGCCCGGTTCGCGCCAAGCCCCAATCACTCAAGAGATCGCGAAACTCAATGCTGATGCGGTGCAGATGACGGGTCCATCTCGCAAACCTACCGTGTGCGTCAGATGATGCGAGTTATGACTTACTCATCTTCCTCCATATCCTCCTCATCTTTCTCGACGTCCTCATCATGAATACTAAAGTACCTCAACTCGTATGTGTCAGGTCCAGTTGCGACGACACGAAGAAAGTCTCTGAGCTGCTGCTTTTTCAGGTACTTTTTCGCGAGGTACTTGAGGTATCGCTTCGAGAACGGCACTCGTGTAACCACCGCGATTCGCGTTCGTCCGTCGCGGGACACAGCAACAAAATCACCCAGCTGGCCGGTCTTTCCATTGACTTTGATGCGATCCTGTAGAAACTTTTCTAAGGACGCCGTGTCAAGGATAGCGTCTCCAACTGGTGCACTGCAGTCGAGTACAAACCGGCGGGTTGTTGCTTTCTTCGCAGACACGTTTTTCTTGACCTTCGTTGGCATTCTTACCAGCTTTCGCCTCGGAATCGTATCGCGAGAATAGCTACGGATCACCCTACAAAGCTGCTACAGGTCTTCCTGCTAATGCGTGCAGGTTCCGCCAAGCGGCTAGGTTACTGAGTACGGGCCAGTATGAGCGCGGTGTTCAGACGCATAAGCGTCGCGGCTACTGCCGCGCATCCGATGATGTGCGCTGGTGCGCCGTCGGCGCGGCGAAGCGCTACAATTGCGTACAGACATGTCCATTTATATCCTCATGTATCCAGATTATCCTTTCAGGGCAACGTCACCGCTGCCGTGCCCTGCGGGCGATCTCGTCCGGAACTCGTGCACCGAACTGCCGCTGGTTCAGTGAAATCCGTTTACGACGCAAGGCAGCTTCAGTCAGGTATTTACTGGGTACTGAACGGGCCGTCTACGGCATCTGGTGGCAGGGAATCTCCTGCTTGATCGAGTTGGTCGTCAAGTGTTCGAATAGTAGCAAGGGGCTCTCCTGTGCTGATGCCTGCAGTACAGCCGCACGGTGGAGTGAAACGTGAGCAGTCCCTGAGACCGATCCTGAAAGACTCCAAGAGCTGCGTGTCGTGCAGTACAGACCATGAGAATGACGCTGAAGTTGATAACGTCATCTGTGGCAGGGTAGAGTTAGCTACTGCGCCTTTACCAGTGGAGGCGGACGCTGACCCTGAGGCTCACAGGGAACCGCGAAACCGGAAGCACATCCACTTCGACGAGGGCAACTTGCAGGAAAACGAGGCGGAGCGGTTGCGTGTGGAGCGAATGCTCATCGACGAGCCGAAAACACCGTATCACGAACCGTTTGCAGAGTCGCATACAGGGCTGGGTTCGCTTTCCGCAAGCGAAGGATCCGAGTCCGAGTACATCGGCCGAGGATGTTTCATTCAGACGCATGCTTCCCAATGCGGATCTGCGGACGGCCGTCATGCTCCCCAAATCAACGGTGCTGGCATGACGTTTCTCTCTCGAAGCTCGTCGACAGATTCTTCGAGTTCTCATACGAGTGGGCGCCGTTTGTCGCATGAAGAATTCGAAGAAAAACGAAGGAGTCTGTACAGCAACGAGTACCGCATGATTCGACTCTACCGACAACAGTCGCTCGATTCTGACACAGACGACTCCGCGAGCGGTACCGAGGGAGCGAGCTCCGCGAGCAAAGCGTCCCAAAGGCGCGCTGAGCCTCCAGAGCGTGCACGCGACGGCAAAAATGCCATTTGAGCTATGTAGCGTTTCGCCTGGATCGAGACGAGTTGCCACAGGGACCACGCTGTAGAGCGTCGCATCGAAAGACAGCGACGGACCAGCTGAGACGACATAGTTGTCTCGAGACAGCGGTGGTACCGCCTGCTGGCTTCGCGGTTGTGAGTCGATGCTTGTACGCTAATGCGAACTGTCATCAGACGCTCGCGAACCGAGGGGAACCCGCGAGACCTTGTCACTGCCCTCAAGCTTCGCAGTTATGAGCCGGTGCGTGTGCGCAAATGCGAGCTGCCCTCGGATTCTTACGAACTGAGGAAACTTCGAGGACTGGCACCAGCTGGCGCAGTGTGACCCGACATCCAAGCTGTGCACCGGTCGAGAAGCTGTGTTGACCAATGAGCAGCACCGAGGCCAAACACAGGCTGCATACAGCGCGGGTCTCCGCTGCGACGTCGACGGTGATGCTATGCATGGTGCACGCTGTCGATTAATCACCATGATTGCATTCAACGTCGGTATTCAAGCCCAGTTGTGATTTGTTATAACGCGATAATGTGATGTGGTTCTACATCTGACCTGTTCTTAAAAAGCGAATCCCACAAGCGCGCCGCGATCCGCAATACCGACTGGTGTGCCTGGACACGGATTCCAGGGCCGCGTTTATTCATCGCTGGATAATGTAAGCACATTCAAAACCTATCGCAGGTTCCCATGCGTCTCCGGAGCTGTGCGTACGAAACAAAGCCGTTGCGCTCCCGCTCGCCGTACTGAACAGGAGATTTCCACATGTACGCAGCAGAGCGAACAGACGCACTGAATGCTCAGGTGACTGTTTCGCACAAAAATCGTTTGGGCCCATCACTTGTTTAACTGAGTGACCTGTCATACGAGAAAGCGCTCGAAGTGTGTCCGGGATCTTTACGCAAACGTCGGACGCATGCGTTTCCCGCTGCCAACGAGGGCGTGCGTCTGAAAATAATTGCTGTGCAGCGTTCGTCGAAGCTGCCGCTCGAGGTTCTCCCCCATGGCGGATCCATGGTGTCGTGTGCGTGCTGCATGGTGTAGTCCGACGTTCATGACGGTGTTGGCGACGCGAATAGAGCGTCGAGAGTCTAGACTCCGTGTACAGGGGTCAGAGCGCCCTGTCCGTAGGAAATGGACGCGTCTTGGTGGTAATTAGCACACTGGATAGGTTCCCGGGGCCGCCTCCGGAAGCGGCGCTGGTTTCTGTGGACGACCAATGGCGTCGTTCGGTGGAACCGCTGGATCAATGCTAGCGACGGCGATCGTTTTCGCAGTGTCATATTAAAATGGAACACTGACCTGCTCGCTTTATTCCTGGATTGCGATTTTTTCTGAACTTGTTTAGATATTCATCTCCGACATTCAAGGTGCAGCAAGTAGGTCCTACGGGTTCACATGTAGTTTTAGGATTTTCGGTCATCTTTTCGGTGTGGCTTCTATGACTAACTGCCGCTGGAATTCGTCACGTCACTAGGATCGAAACAACCCGCGACGTCCGCACCCAGGGATTCGTAAGATGAGCGATATTCGTATTTTCCAGTTCATACGTGCTTGCCTCCGCCCTTCCTCGTTCCTTACGGGTGGCATGCTCAAATCTTGCATTTTTCATGTTTTCAATCATGCTGTTCCTGTGCAACTCATGGGCGTAGCCATTCGCGCCACTTGATTAACGACGAGGGAAACCCGATATCGTCCCCGGACTCCTTCTTCATGTGCATCTTCATTGAAAGCATCGCGTTCGACAATTCCTCTGTCGAACGGGACAGCGTACGCTGGCGTGTGCGGCAGGTAAAGTACTCGACGAGGGAATCGACCGGAAAAAGCCCGTGATCCTGGGTTATGGCGCCGGGTGCAGAACCTGAGACAGACATCGAAGGGAGCCTCCGGTGCACGTCAAGGGCATCCAGTGAGCAGTGAAGCAATCGCTCACGCGCTAAAAGACCGCGCACGTACGAGGATCTGTGGTGGACGTTTGGGAACGCCTGACCGCAGTCGAGTGTCACCGCCGCCAAAGGATGGACCAAGGCCGTAACCAAAACGAGATGAAATGGCAAGCGAATCGCGGATCGCAACCGTTGTCTCGACACGAAATTAGTTGATAACAACCGGAAGCAGCTCAATTGGGACTTGACCGCTACCATGAGTACCATTCGACTGCTTATAACGGAGGTGTAGAGGAAGGAGAGAACAGCGTTTTAGATCCGCAGATAAGAGAGATCTAGAGGAAGCTGTCAGATAAAATCCTGCAAAGGCTTGTCTTGATGGCAGCAGGAAAAGACCCGAAATGCGGCATGCACGCAAGACTTAGTTTGGTGCGGCCGTATTATTCTAGTCTTACATGGGTGGAATCGCTGTGAGCTTGCGTGTATCTCTGTACCTGACAGGGAGCCTGTCCGCAAAACTCTGCACAACAATACCATCCGCATTGACCTCTATATCAGCTGATGAACCTCGGCGAGGCCTCGGACAAAGTTCGGGCTCATCCTTCCCCAGGTCGAATACAAGCGGGTTCGTCATGCAACGGAGCACGGCGGCGCAGCGCTCTTCAAGTGCGCCCTGTGCCTGCACATCCCGCTGCCCTGTGAGGCTCTCGCGTTGCCGATCGTCACTCCATAAACGAAAATTGCACCAGAGCTCCTCTGTCGCAGACAGCGACTTGTGTGTGGAGTCGTCCAGCGTGCGCGCGAACGTTTCCGGCTCTGTGCCGCTTTCGTAGCCACCACCGACACCACCCTCACACCACTCGTAGAGTGCGTTTATGAGGCGCAACCACAGCAAGTGTTCCTGATATTGCCGACTTGGCGCGTCGGCTGGTACCAGATCATCGTTATCAGCGGCGCCAAGTGGCATGCACCGTTTCCGGTGCCCACAACCGGGGCTGAGCTGGTGCCTGTGACAGAAGCAGTTTGCCAAAAATGCCTCCCTGTAGCAGAGACGAGCGCTGCTCAGATTTTGGCTGAAAACCGACCAGGCTGCTGGCAAGGGCGTTCCCCATGGTGTGTCCATATATTACATTTAAATACCTAATAATATAGAAATGTCTAGATTGAAGCCGGATGCAGCCCGGGCGCCCCCTGGGATGTGTCCGTTGTATCCACTTATATCCAGTAGGATGTATTTCTCTTTATGCCGACGGAGGGCTCTCGCGACGCTGCACGCGACGAACGCGCGCGAACCATCGCATGATTTCAGGCTTTGGAGCAGTTACGCTATACCTGGTGCGTCTTCCCTCGTTTACAATATCATGTTCGTTTCTCCAGTGACACTTCATAGCCGAGCACAAGGTTGCAGTGCCAGAACTGGAGTCAGTCAGGAGCAGCGACGGGTACGAATTGGCCCCAAAAATCCCCTGGCTGAATTAAAGTCCGGTATCTCTGCGCCGACCTCAACGAAGGCAGCTCCGAGTGTAGCCGTGAAGGCGCCGCAGACGATAACAGAGAAGATCATAGCCAAAGCCGCTGGAAGGAGCTTCGTGAAACCAGGAGAGAATCTCTTTGTTGACGTTGATGTGCTCATGACACACGACGTCTGTGGTCCGGGGACGATCGCAGTCTTCAAACGCGAGTTCGGTTCGGATGCACCTGTCTGGGACCCTGAAAAGATTGTCATTATCCCCGATCACTACATCTTCACTGCGGATGAGAAAGCGAATAGGAACGTGGATATTATTCGGGATTTTGCTCGCGAACAAGGCATCCGTTACTTCTACGATATCACCGATCGGAGCGACTTTCGGGCGAACCCTGAATACAAAGGGGTCTGCCACATAGCACTGGCACAGGAAGGGCACTGCCGTCCTGGTGAGGTGCTTTTCGGGACAGATTCTCACACGTGTACTGCAGGAGCTTTTGGCGAGTTCGCGACTGGCATCGGGAACACTGATGCAGGTTTTGTAATGGGCACCGGTAAGCTCCTCATCAAAGTGCCCGCAACAATGCGCTTTGCCTTGAATGGAACCCTGCCTGATTACATCATGGCCAAGGATATCATTCTCCAAATCATAGGCGATATTGGTGTCGCTGGCGCTACCTACCGGGCGATGGAGTTTGTCAGTGATCGGATGGAGCAGTTTTCTATTGCCGATCGCATGACACTTTGTAATATGGCGATTGAGGCTGGTGGTAAGAACGGCATCTTTCCTCCGGATGAAATTACGTATGCTTACGTCCGAGCACGAACAACGAAGCCGTTTGATGTGTTCCACACCGACTCGAATGCCTCATTCTACACGGACCGACAGTACGACTTATCCAAACTGGAGCCTGTGGTAGCGAAACCACACAGCCCCGATAATTTAGATCTTGCCCGCAATTGCGAGGACGTGAAGATTACGCGAGTGTATATTGGCTCTTGCACTGGCGGCAAGACGGAGGACTTTGTTGCCGCAGCGCGGATTCTCGACGGGCGTCAGGTACGTGTTCCTACGTTTCTTGTTCCGGCCACACGCCGCATCTATGAAGACCTGGAAACCAGAAAACTTAACGGCAAGACTCTGATGCAGATTTTCAAGGACGCGGGATGCCTTCCGCCGGGTGCCCCGAGTTGCGCAGCGTGTCTGGGAGGTCCGAAGGACACCTTTGGGCGTGCGAACGGGCCCGAGGTCGTTGTGAGCACCACAAATCGGAATTTTCCAGGCCGAATGGGCGACAAATCGAGTGCGGTCTTCCTCGCCTCGCCCTATACTGCCGCTGCTAGTGCCATCACAGGGCATATCACGGATCCACGTCGTGTCTACGACTTTGACCGAGTGCGGCACCCGCTCGAGACGTACGGCCTCTCGTAAGCATATCCCAAAGATTGCGAATCCTGACCCCAACGAGGTACATGGAGATGTGATGGTCGGCACTGACGACTGGCATCGTACCGGCGGGGCAACAAACGCCTCAGATCGGTATCTATGGGAATCACGAGCCATATCCGCAATCATCAGGTGCTTGCCGCTCATCGCAGAGCCTTTGGTGCTGGATGCTTTTCACGTGGCGCCAAGCCTGCATCCGGGACAGCTGGGGAACGCTCTAGTGACCTGTTTCACCAGACGCGTTGGTGATCTGGTTTCAAACCTGACAAGATGAAGCAAATGTACTGCCCGGTTGAGATGTGGAACACGACTCCATCTGAGCGATTAAAATAGTTCCGTCGAAATCGTGACTGCGTTCAGGCCTCATGCAGCATCACTGATAGACGAAAGCAGAGCACTGGCTTGACCGCGCGCCCGCCATGAAGGCCAGACCAGAAATCTGCGGAAGAGCGTCTGCCGTAAACGGACTCGATGCCAAGACGAGCCGATCGCGCACAAGCGTCGTCCATGAAGATGACCAGTTTGCATCTCGGGCCCGCTACGCAATGCATTTTCGCGATGTCGATTGCTTCTCCGCGCTGCCGCCAGTGCTCGAAAGCAGCAGAACGTGCCTGGGTATTTCGCGGCTCGAGAAAGCAGCCCAACGTACCAGGCTGCATGTGTCTACATCATTGAAGTGTAACCGGCTCCCGGCACATAGCAGGTTCTCGAGCGAAAAGGAGCCGCCTCACTCCAGCCGACTATTGCACTACTCTGTCAAGATATGCGATCAGAGAATCACAAAATGTCCTATGATCATGGACGGGAAATATACCTATCCACTCGCAGACGCCTCCCAGCCATTTTTTAACTGACCGTCTGCCATCGGTTTTAGTTTGTCCTAGAAGCTTTCGTGGCTGATAGGCTGTCACACGAAATTGGCTCTCGTCAGCTCTGTGGGTCTTGTCTGCAGCACCAGACATCGTCTTATGTTGATGGCTGCGTTGATTGGCTCTGGTTGAACTCATTAACGCCAAGATTCCTTGAATTCACGCCCGCTGTGCCACGAAGGTCTCGTTACCGTCCTTTCGAGCGAAAACCTCTTCTCGATCATCTCCCCTCATCTGTTTCTTCTTCGTTACTTGCTCTTCTTCGCTAAATGATCGGGAAGAAGAGGATTTTTCGTCTTTCTCCAACACCAGGCGGCACTGAGCTTGCGAGGATCCCCGACTTCCGTTTCTGTATCTTCGAGCCAAACCGAGGCCGCCAAATGCATCCACTGCAGCTAGAACAAATGCTGATATCCCAGTTCTCTTCGAGTTCGGACGGACGTACTACTGAGTCCCTGCTCGCCGAATACCCCTCTACGCTCCGACCGTTTCGTCCGAATGACGTCGCATCGGCTGGAAAAGGACAAGCCGACGTCCTTGTGCTTCATACCGATTGTGACTTTCCAGAAACGCTGTCGTAGCTTCGATATCGGTGCGAGATGACTATGCGTGAAGCAAGGCTGTTTTTTTGCGACCGCATACCGGTGTTTTCAGGACCGCAAGAATAAGCTGGTGAGAAACAGTGACGCCCCTTGCGGCTACTGCTGTCGCTTTTGGTTTACGTAAGGTAATCGATGGGTCGCTTTCTACTATTGACCGCAACCATTCCTTGAGAATATCGGTTTTTGGCTCGGAACGCATCTACATGTCTCTTTCAGTGTTACTCAACCATCGGAGTAGTATGGTATGACTTGTCTGAAGCGAAAATGCAGTCTTCCTTATGCTGCTTTGTAAACAATATATCCTACAGGCAATGCTTCTAAAATCTATACAGTACATGATATCGTGCTTTCGGTCTCCTGCTGTACGCCGCAGCGGAGTCGAAACGAAACTGAGTCACAAGACTATAAGCACGAGAGGATGCCAACGCGTTGTTCGGATAACACTCGGGTGGCAGTGAAGATCGTACCCCACTAGAGACTGCGGGTGTCGCTCGACCCAGACAGCATTGTTCGAAGGTCAATGGACCGTGCAATGCCCTTGAGAACGCGCGTGTTTCACCAGAATAAACGGGTCTCAGGCACGCGCTCACGAAAGAACACTGAATTTGGTATGGAGCATGGGATACAGGGGCGTGGGCATTCCAGGTACGTGGGAGACGCCCCTGGGTCATGTTTCGGATTCGATTGCTCTACGAAACTGCATGTAGACTCACTGCGAGCTGGTCAAGCGAATCCCTCAAGGTTCAAGTCCTCATCATGCAGTGTATCCCAGAAGAGGCGCTGAAATATGTGCTTGGTATCAGGAGCGTGCCGAGTAAAGCGTGCCTTGTTTCCCCTGTCACGAATGAAATTCGCATGCATGACTGCTTGGAGACAAGCACATCCTCCATCATCTACATCTAATTCATTCTGAATATCCCTGCGCAGCAGCGGTGGTGTTCTTGCGGACTCCCAAGTCTAGCAACCCGCGATACGCCGACAGCACCGGTCATAGCCTCCATTCCAGCACCAAAATGACATTCTTTCATGCACGATTGTGGACTCATTGAAAATCTCGAGTCGTCACCGTAAGGAAATAACCGCATATTCCTTTCACCATTCATACGAAAACGATGCGTCATGAGCAAAGCTTCCGTAAAGCGGCCAGAGAAGCGGCCCAATGATGCTGCCTATCGAGTTGACCGTGTCGCATCATACGACGCTCCAGCGCCGCCGTATACCCCGCACGCACGACAGCGTACTTTTCATGGACAACGAATTCCATTGATCTATCGTTTCGCACCTAAAGTGGTATGTAATGCATCGCGGCCGCGAGTTGTGCTGGATCCGCACGATCGGTGGAGCAGTCACCAGGCCGGATCGCTTCCAGTGCAGCCGTCGTCGGATCCTCAATACATTGCCACCCGAGTCCATGAAACGCGGCCTGCCGCACATTGGAATTTCTAAAGCCTTCAGGGTCTACTGGAGCGATCCATCGGATACAGTGCTGGGAAGCAAGCGCGAGCATACAGCAAGGTTCAGTGAGTGAAGGTAATTCCTGAGTTGCCGATGCTACTGCTGCCTTGGTTTCGCACGTAGACCCTGAGGCGTCCTTCGCGAGCGGCAGTTGCCGGTCGGAGCACGAAACCAGCGCGTTTCCACGCCCGTGCACAGATGACGTTCGCTCGGCGGCTAATGCGACAGAGCGCTGTTCGTGGCTCGTTATCAGCTCGACAAGATCGCTACTCACAAAATGAAGTCGACTCAGTGCATCCTGGTCCCAGTAAAGTTGTAAAACGAGTTCTATGAGACCGATTCCACAGTGTGGCATGAATAGCAGGGTGTAGCCGCTCCCTGAATCTTTGCTTTGTCTTCGCACCGCGTCCGGTCTAATGTAATCATGGAATCGGGTGCTGTGCGGTAGTTGTGATCGACCGAGTCGAGACGACGCGGGAACCCTGTCGGTATGCGCACCAGCTTGCGCTGCAGCGTCGCTCTGTGATCGACGACAATGACGACAACGCACGGGTGCATTGGGATCGGCACGAAAAACCCTAAACCCCAGCCTCTTCGCCAAGGTTACTTCCAGACTTGTCAGCTGCGGCTCAACGAGCACCCAGTCGCTCGCGACTCCAGCCGTTCGTGTGTACTGTTTCAGGTACCGCTGGAGAGCTACCAGCCAAGCCAACTGCCACTGAGCTCGCCAGTCGCTGGTAAAGGCCCCGATGCCCAGTCCAATAAAGCGTTCAAAGTTATAGCACGTGAAATTTTGAAAGGTTTTGCGGGAAAACTGCGTGACTTGGTCCAGTTTGGCAGTAAACAAGTGCCAGAAGCTCTCGAGTTCTTGATCAGCACAGGCCACGTCGAGCCTCGTGCGCAGGTGCCCAGCGAGCAACGGGAAACGCGTCCCCGCTTGTCGGGAAGGTTTCCGTCGCTCCACCAGAGTCCAGGTTTCATCGCTGTGTGATCCAGAGGACGCCTGCTGCTCAGCCATGAGGCCGTAACGGAAAGCGTGTGTGCGCCTCCAAAACGCTCAGCGCTACCGGGTTGCAACTTAGCGCTCACACCGCTCTCACGGGTCGCAGGTGCCACGTTCACAAACGCTTTCCTCTTCCTTATATTGGGTATAAAAGAGGATCGCACAGACGCAGTTGTGGCAAACGGCTGCAGGTACGGACACGCGCTGCCGCTCTGGACGACCACTCGAAAGCGTTCCGTCCAAGTGACGCTGCTATTGGTCTGGTCTTGAAATCTTGCTCAGCGTTAGCTTCAATAGGCATCCAGAGATGATGCCGACTGCTCTGGTCGCTACAAGGCGCCTGCGCTGCTTGTTTCTGCTGCAGGAAAACCGGGAGCGTTTTAGGCTAACTGCGAGCCAGTTCGCAGGCGTATCGACGCCGCAGCACCTCACGCGGTCGGTTGTTTGCGACGCGTTGGAGTCGAAGCCTCGAGCTTGCTGGGCGTACGCCTAGGACAACCAGCACGACAACGGAAACAGATCAAGGTTTCCATTCGGGGCTATATAAGGGCACTTGCTGGACACTGCTTTGCGTGAAGAAGTTCTGTGAACAGGGCACTGCAGGTTCAAGGGGAGGTCTCTTCGGCAGAAGACACTGGCCCCCGAGTTGAGGCGACGACCGCATCTGGAACCTGGAAGCAGTAGCCGCTGTACCAGCTTCAGTTGCAACAGCGCGACGTCTGTGCGCTGACAAATAAGATGAACCAGATGGACGTACCTCGCGAGACTCCCGAGTCGAGCGACGCTGATCAGGAGCGACCACCAGGCTCACCGGGACCCGGAGCGTGCCCCTCGACTGCTCGGAGCGCATCACAAGGCACTGCTGGTGCAGTTCGCGTTCTGCTCAAGACACCCAACATCGTATCTGACGCAGCGGGGCGCTCCTATGTATTGTCGGTTGAGCCCGAGTCAACTGTCGGGGACCTGAAGCGTCGAGTGCACCTGGAGCATCCTTTTCATCCTGCACCAGAGCAGCAGAGACTCGTTTACGGAGGTCGTCTATTGCAGGACGGAGAGTGTATTCGAGAAATAGTCGGTATGTCACGAGCAGTTGTCGGGGAGCTTGGCGACGACGCCCGAGCATCTTCTTGCGTAGGGAGCAACGGTACGGAGACCGGTGAAAGCGCCTCGCCCCCGCTGTTCGCGGTATTTCATCTCGTGGTGACTGGTGAGCGCGGGCTAACGTCAGCCGAGCGCTCCACAGGGATAACGCGGGATGCAGTCGTTAGCGGGCAACAGCTGGAGAGCCTTGCTAGCATCGAGGTGAATTCTGCGCCAAGCACAAACTCTGGTGAAGTCTTAACATTTAGCGACGCTAGTCGCGAACGCCTGGGTTCTGTTTCTGATGCGGAGCGCTCACCGGCGCTTTCCGCTGTAGCTGCTGGTAGACAGGAGGGATCCTCGGATGCGGCGCTCTTCGACGAAGCTTGGGCCTTGGACGAGGGTCAGTCGCAACCTCAGTCGCAGCAGCAACGCGCGCTCGATGCAGACTCCGCAACAACTCCAGCGACAGCGTGGCGCGCTCTGTCGAACGCCACTGCTGAGCAGGAGACCAGACAACCTTCTGAAGAACAGCACAACGGGACTGAGCACTCGCGGAATCTGCAGCATAGGCTCGACGCTGCAAGGGCGTCGACGAACGCGGAGCAGGCGAGCCTGCATGTGCGGCTTGATGAGCAGACACTCCAGCTAGTACAGGCATATGCGCGAATGCTTCGAGCATACGAGGAGTACAACCGGTGCTTAACAGAGTATTACGCGACGCATGAGGCAGGCGGGGTACCGCCGTCGTATCTGCTGGCGAATCACAGCCAATCGAGTGGTCTTTCTGCCTCCAGCGGCCATGGGACGGGCGCTGCGGCACGCTCATCGATATCGAGGAGCGCTTTGGAAGCTGCTGAACGTCACCAGCTTCCGGGAAATATGCTCCGTGCTGGTGCAGCTGGAGCGATACCCGTTCGGATGATTGCCATTCGTGTTCGGATGCCGGCACTTGACTGGGCACTGGTCTCCAAACTGACGTTTATGGTGATTCTCCTTAGCCAGGATGGTGGACGAGATCGCCTGTTGCTCCTTATTGGGTTGGCGGTCCTGATCTACCTCTTTCAAACGGGTGCACTGGGTCCGCTTCGACGCTATGTCGAGTCGCTATCGAGCCAACTCTGGGCTCGAATGCAGATGCAAACGCTTGTTCCAGCAACTGGTGAAAGTGGAGCGCGACCGGTGCCCAGGAATTCCTCATCCGCCTCTGGACGAGACGCATCCTTCGAAGCGGCGGCGACTTCAAGGCAGGAACCGCTGTCTACCAGAGTGCTGCGCTTCCTGCGAGGCCTCTATCTGGTGATTATCGCTTTTGTTTGCTCGTTGATTCCAACATGGCGACCGCCGCCGCGACGATGAACTGCCTGGAGCCGCATCGAAAAGAACATGTGCGTGTTCAGAGCAGCCTCTGGTGTCGAGTATTTGGCAGCGTTGCAGGCATCCAGCCTACCATACGAGGCCAGAACAACGTAGCGTCCGATCTGAGGCAGATGCATTACCACCGTGTCGAAACCTGCGGCTTTGTATGCTCAGGAGCGCGAGCATCTTCGCCCTGTGTGTTCAATGGAGTATGATCGACACGCTGAGAAGCTTTGATACGATTTTCCGGGCATCATGCACCAATCCTTGATCTAAAAACGATTCCGTCGGATGCAAAATTGACTGCTGCGAACAACAACGATGCGGTGTTCGGGGCCAGAGCGTCGGGTGCGCAGAAAGCAGCCACAACAGGGCATGTGTCCGGAAAAGCTCCTCCGGTAGACTCGTGCTGCGTCCCCAGCGGCGGAGAGCAACTCTTGTTTCGCGCCCGCATTCGGAGCAACCTTATAGAAAGGCTGTCGAGGACGGACTCCTCCTGGCTAGCACTGGGAGATGCTCCCGTTTATGACGTATGTTTCATGGGGAACGCTCTTTAGTCATCTCATGAACGTGTTCAGGAGTTTGAAAGCAGTACTTGACGGATGCTGATACACCAGCGGGTCCACGAGGTGCACAGCGCGACCTCACACACGCACACACACACACACACATGGCTATAAGCAGTGAGCATTTCATCTGCAAACCTGGATTTATTCGCACTATGAGCGCTATAGCTCTATACATTGTTTCTTTTCTACTTTTGAAGCCAGCAGTACCGTACGCTGCGCGCTGCTGCCGCCGCAGTTCCTGCGACCCCATCAACGCCAAAAGCGACTTCGTGGTGGTTCAACATGAACGCCAGCTTCCACCAATCACATTTCTCTTTACACGGAGCAATTTTTGGACTTTGACGAGCTCATTTTTCATCCCGGTCAGAAGAGCGCATCGGTTCGGTACAAAATGCATTTCGTTCAGCACGTTTCGCAGAGACGATGCGCAGAAGCCTTATCCCCCGCTGGGAGCAGCGGAAATAGGGCAAACGGGATTCGCTGGAGTCGGTCTTGCACCAATATCAAACGCTACGGATCGAATCTCTCGTCGAGTCGCAGCTATCTGCTGACTCGTGCACCAGAGCAAATGCGACTGGCCACCGATTTCGTGCAAGATATCCACCAACTCAACCATTCCACCATCTAAACCAAAGTACACGGTTTTTCCGGAAAAAAGAGCCATCCCGTGCGGTTTCAGAAGCTTCCGACATACCTGCAGGCATAATCTTGTAGACGCTCTGCTGTAGACTGTCTCGCTGGCCAGAATCAAGTCGTAACGCCGATCCATAGACGCATCTTCGAGCCAGGACTGCCACGAGCCAGCGTAAAACTGCGGTTCATGGTGCAGTTGTTTCCAGATACCGTTACGCCATACGTTTGGCTGCGTAATCGTCTCTAAAACTTGACAGCTATGATCCTGGAAGTCGACGCGGACGCAGTGCCCTTGACGGGCCAAGTAGATTGCGGGTAGAGCGTGACCACAACCGATCTCGAGTATTTCGAGCGCTCCATGACGAACACCTATCTGCTTACAGCAGCATGATTCGCCAAGTTGACTAAGGTAGTGAACGAGGTCCAGGGCACCTTCCCAGAGCCAGAAACCGGACTCGGTATCGACGGACTGCGGTCGAAGGCCCGGTGTTTCGCCAGCTCGTCGGTAGAGTGTGGTGCTGTCCTCGGCATCTTCGGTGTCGACGAGTGTTGTTTTTCTCTCGCTCACACTAATCGTCGAAAACCGCTCCTCGACGAAAGTGTCTGGAAGACGGGGTTGCCAGCGAACAACTTGCATTTGGGTAACAACTGCATGAGACACAGGGGCGTTTTCGTTGTTGACGGCCTCGACAGGGCGTTCTTCACAAACAACGTCAGACGTGTCGCGAAAGATGAACTGGTAACTTTCGCGTGAAACCAGTGCCTTTACTGGTCCAGTGACGTAAACGTGAGTGCCTCTCGTCAAAGCGACCTCAAGCGCGTCCTCGCCGTCGACGTCGCAACGAAAACGTTCCGCGTGACAGTGGAGGCTCGAGGGCCAGCCGCCGCAGGCAGCACTACTTTGATGACGTGTTTCGTGCGGCCCGAGTTACTTTCGTACTCGGTAAGAAGGGCACAAGAGCGATGAGGCGTCACCATATATAGACTGGAGAGAGCGGTTCGGGAATCGATACTCCGCAGTGGATGCGCTTGGAACGCTATCGGTGCACGACATCTGTACTTCCGTATGTGCATGAGTAGTCCCGTTTTAGCGTAGTATGAAAATGCACCTCTTATGCGGGTATGCGAGCTAAAGTTTAAGTGTGTTCTCGGGCGTCGTCAAGACCAGCCCTTACGGTTTCTGGTGCGACTGCCTCTCGGTCCTTTCGCT
>Ga0078972_1004012_pt1 | contig 42113 bp, 30 predicted proteins | sample YelNatPaOPGAMG01_FD_67568 | JGI IMG/M metagenome (GOLD analysis project Ga0078972, IMG submission 67568) | Hot spring thermophilic microbial communities from Obsidian Pool, Yellowstone National Park, USA - OP-RAMG-01 (SPADES assembly) (version 2) | ecosystem: Environmental > Aquatic > Thermal...
TGTTCTTTTTCGATATCTCATCCATACTGCCAGATGTATCTACCTTTGCTACGAATGGATATGCCCCCATCTTCCATTTCCAAGGTACTTTTACTATCGTTTCTTCGCGTGGTTTGAGCGCAGGTATGGTCGCTTTTTTAACTGTTTTGCCGTCTATGGTGCAGATGAAGTCAGTTTTCTTGGAGCTTGCAAATCCGACATTTTTTACGTGAACTTCATAGTATATATCTTCACCTTCATCTGGCCAATGTTTCTTCTTTTGTTCTTCGGGTGAAAGTTCTGGGTATATATTCTTGTAATCTACAGAATATCGAGGGTAGTGTGGGAATTGCTCTGCCCAAGTTACTGATAAATCAGGTTTTTTGAGCGATGAGAGCCACCACTTGACTGGTTTGCCATCAGCGGCTACAAATTCTACGCCATCATGCCACATTATGAAACCATAGCCGCCTGTATCAGCGTGTATTTCGAAGCTGGCTATATGTTTCCAATCAAATCCAGGTTCAATTGTCACAAGCCATGGTATGTTTGGTGCGCCGCGTTTTTTCTCATCAATTTTTAGGTAAGCTGTTGTAGCGGCAGCCATTTTTTCTGCTTCATCTCCAAGGGGAACGGAGTAAGAAACCCATTCTTTCAACGTAGTTGCTAATCGGTTCGATGTTCCGTTCATCTGAGCTGATTTACCAGACATATCACGAAATATCACCCAAGGGTCGCCGCCCCAACCGTTCTTGTTTTCACTTCTCAATTGAAATTTGAACGCCGAGAGCTTTGACGCATCAATGTCCATGTCTTTTGTGTTAGGAAAATAGACCCACGTATCAAAGCCGCTCGTCGTGTCAAGTTTGATTGATGACTTGCCTTGAATTTTTAGGTCGCTATCTGATGTAACCTTGTTTATTGCGCCCTGGTCAGTTGCGCCGTAGCCCCATCGAGATGCAAACTGCGGCTCGGAGAATTCGCCAGTAAACCATGTGCCTTCGCTTATCCCTCGCTTCGCAGCTTGCAAAGCAGATACTGAGGCGATAATGCATACGATAATCGCAGCGGCAATAACAGTTTTTTTCATATTATCTTTCTCTTCCTTTCTTATATATATACAGTAGGAGGCTGGATTAACTATCCAGCCTCCCATTGAATAACTATTTCTTGAACGGCGGAATTGGCGCCTCTACCAACTCGCTTTCCATAGAAAGTTCTCCAAGCGAGCTTACTGCATATCGGTTTGTAAGTGTAAACCAATATACATCTTCTGGCCGTTGTTTAAGGTCAACGATTACTTCTGTGGTTTCTGGTCCAACTGTTGCAACAGGGAACCACGGTCTGTCGTTTAATCCCATTGGACCGATTCGCCTGTACACCTTGTAGCCGATAACTCTGTCAAGATATTGCTGCTCACGGATTACCTTTGGTGCTTTCCACGAGATTTTCACCTTGTCTCCGCCGATATCCTCAACCTTCACGTCTGTCGGCGCGAGAGGCGAGCTAGTAGATCTGTAAGGTGTTTTTATCACAAATGTAGCTTTGTCCTTGTTACCCCTGAACCACTGTACGCAGAGGTCATAAAGCTCCAGGAAATAATAGGTTGGCTTGTTGTCATAAGTGATTTTTATCATCATCAGGTCGCGTCCGCCAACTACATCCATATTCCCAAACGGATTCGGCTTTCGCTCATAGCCGTTGAATGTTCTCACCGGCATCACTGGGCGATTTGGCAGTCGCATAATCCCATCGTTGTTGGTGCTGCCAACTATTACAGGTTGTTTTGAAAGTGGCTTCCCGAAGTCGCCATCTTCGATTACTGGATAATATGTTACTCCCTGGTCCTGTTGTGGTTGACCATTTGGGTCTACTTCTGTTCCTCTCTGGAAGCATTCTATTTTCGCTCCCACAAGCGGTAGTCCGTTTACATCTACAATCTGCAGGAAGCACTCGGCTGGCGTAGCGAAATAGTAGTCACCAAAGTGCCCTCTTGGTTTATCCCATGTCATATTGAGATATCCGGCGTCCAGTTCGCCATAGAGATTAGGCCCATGCCAGTGCATCATCTGGTCTGGATGGTTCTGGAAGTGACAGATTGGTTCGCCATTGTCTGGCCATACATGGTCTTCGTTGCCCTGGTAGTCTATGGCATAGTAATCTACGAGACCAAGCTGGTGTCCCAGTTCATGCGGCAGCGACCATTCCGTATTTGTATACCACTCGCGGGTAGGGAGATTGAATTTGCCAGACTTCTTCTCTTCATCGCTCGCGCCCCACATCCATCCACCTTGATGCAGTCCAAAGCCATCTTTGTCGTTCAGAAGCGGCTGAGCGTCTTTTAGGTCGTCAACATACAGTATGCGGTCTAGTCTTACTCTTGCCTTGATGCCGGTTGGAGCACACGGGTACACAGAAGCTGCAAACAGTGTATTCATCAGGTCAATATGCCATCGGTAGTAGTCCTCGAACGAAAAAGTCCCACACGCGTTTCTGATGGTGTGCCATGCAGCAACCTGTCCTTTATGCACCACGTAGAAGAACGAATAGCCCCACAAAGGGTCGTTTATTTCATTGTTTATGGTGGCTATCTCTTTTTCGTCTGTGATGATGCGAAATGTAGCAGTATGCTGGCCTTCCTGCCATTTGTATTTGATGGCGAATGTGGTTTCTTCCATCTCTTTAAGCTGTTTGGTGTATTTGCCTCTGCTTACTTCTCGTCCGTCAATAAGCCATACATACGAAAACGGCTTCGCTGTAACAAAACCAACATTCTTCACATGTGCCGTCAGTGTGATTTCTTCGCCGGGTTTATAGTTGAACTTACAACCTTTTGTCAGTTCTTCTGGCTTCATTGCTGCTTCGTCGTCAGGCATATTGCCTCGAGATGGGGTTCTTAGTATAGGTCTGCCGTACTTGTCATAGTCAACTTTGCCATGAAGACCCTGCAGCTTAGGGTTCATCTCTATAAATGTTACCGAAAGGTCGGGTAGGGAAGGTTTGGCGTCCCATGTCTCTTTACGCTCGTGTTTCCATTCTTTTACAGCACTGCGAGGTATGACGAGCATCTTTGGCGTACCTACATCTTCCATCTTCTCCCAAACTAGAAAATGGATTCCTTCGTCACGCGCGTAGCAGTCTTTGTAGATTTTGCCGTCTTTTAGTTCCAATGTGTCGGCAACAACTACTGCAGACAATATCAACACAGCAGCTGTGCACATTGATACAGTTAATGCAAGTTTTTTCACTGTTTTATCCTCCTTCTACTTTTTGCTTTTGTAAAAACTATACTATCTGGCTGGCGGCAAAACAGGCAGTGCCTCTATAAGCTCGCTTTCTTTCGAAAGTTGTCCGATGCTGGACACTGCAAATCTGTTCGTGCCAGAATACCAGTAGGTGTCTTCGGGATATTGTTTTAGGTCTATTATGCATTCCCGTTCGTTTGGCCCAAGTGTTGCCACAGGGAACCATGGCCTATCGTTTAGGGTCATGCTGCCTATGCGGCGATATACGCGGTAGCCAATTACGCCTTCTATATATTGCCGCTCATGCGCCACTGGAGCAGCCTCCCAAGTTATCTTGACATGGTCTTTATCTATCTGGTTATCGCTCGTTTTCACGTATTCAGCTTTTACTCTTATTGGCGCCTGCGGTGAATCCGTGCCGCCGAAAGGAGTCTTGAGTGTGTATATAAATTTATCTTTCTGTCCGCGGAACCATGCTATGTTAAAGTCATATATTTCCAGCATAAACCAAGCAGGCTTGCTCTCTTTTGTTACTTTAGTCAGCAGTTCGCCCCTGTTTCCCATAACATTCATATTTCCAAACGGGTTGGGTCTGCGTTCATAGCCGTTTAGAGTTTTAACAGGTGCCACGGGTCGGTTTGGCAGATGCATCATCCCGTCTTTGTCTGTCATCCCAATGATAACAGGCGTTCTTGAGCACGGTATCTCGAAGTTGCCATCTTCGACAACTGGGAAGTATATTACCCCTTGGTCAACCATTGGAGCACCAGCTGGGTCCACCAATGTTCCTCTCTGGTACATTTCAACACGAGCATAGGGGATAGGGTTTCCGTTGACATCTACTACTTTTATGTAGTTTTCTTTGGGTATGGCGAAATAGTAATCTGCGAAGTAGCCTCTTGGTTTGTTCCAAGTTTCGTTTAGATAGTTAGCATCTACTTCGCCATAGAGATTTGGTCCGTGCCAATGCATCATCTGGTTTGGATGAAGCTCGAAGTGTGTAATAGGTTCTCCATTGTCCTGCCACACGTGGTAGTCTGTGCCGTTGTAATCTATCCAATACCAATCAGCTATACCTAGTTGATGTCCTAGCTCATGTGGCAGCGACCACTCCGTACCAGTGTACCAATCCTTGCTTGGCAGCTGGAATTTGCCTGTTCTCATCTCTTCTTCGCTGTCTGTCCAAGTCCAGTTTCCTTGGTCATATCGTATCCCATCTGGTTGCACCAATGCTGCCTGTGCTTCGGTTGGGTCGCCGTCGGTATAAACGATTCTATCAAGCCTTACTCTGGCTTTTATGCCTTCCGGAGCCGATGGCCATATACTGTTGGCGAAAAGAACGTTCATAAGGTCAACATGCCATCTGTAGTAATCTTCGAACGAAAACGTGCCTACGGCGCTTCTCACTTGATGCCATGCTTTAGCTTTGCCGTTGCTTACAACGAATGAGAAGCTTAATCCCCACAGCGGGTCTGTGGCTTCATTGTTTATGTTTGCAATCTCTGGCTGCTCAGTTTTGATTTTGAAGGTTGCTGTATGAAAACCGTCTTCCCATTTCCACTTGATGGGAAAAGTTGCTTCTTCCATCTCCTTCAGTGACTTTGTGCACTTACCAGAGCCAATCTGCTTACCATCTATAAGCCAGATATACTCGAAAGGTTTGGCTGTATCAAATCCTACGTTTCTCACGTGTGCTGTGAGTGTGATTGTTTCTCCAGGCTCATATTTTAGTTTTAGGTTCTTTACTATTTCTTCTGGGTGCATCCAGCCGCGCTCGCCAACATCAACCATCGTCTTGGCGCCTTTGGGGATCATGCGTCCGGTAGGGTCGTCATAGTTAATCAGCCCATGAAGCCCAGCTAGTTTGGGATTCATCTCGATGAATGTGACGGAAAGGTCGGGAAGCTTTGGGTGTTCATCCCATTTATCATCTCTGATTTTCTTCCATGACTTCACTTGGCTTCTAGGAACAACCTTCATCTTGGTTGAGCCTACATCTGTCCAATTTTCCCAGATAAGGTAGCGTACACCTTCATCGCGTACGAAACAATTGTCCATCTTTGTTCCGTCGGTGAATTCTACCGTATCTGCCATTAGTCGCACTGTGCCCAACAGCGCCACTAACAAAAGTGCCGGCAAGATAAGATACTTCATGCTGTTTGACCTCCTCCTAACAATTGCGAAAAATCAGGGGCCTTTTAGGCGGTTACACACGCGGCCATAGCCACTGCCAAGCAAAAGACCTCCATGCCTTGCATTAGATATCCAACTGAGTTTTCCTTCTGTTGGAACAAAAATATTTGCGATTTCCGATTTTTTGTTTTTTTCAGTGGACTTCGTAAGGAAGCACTCGATTATCGGGGTCATAATCCACTTTTTGCGATTCGTTATTATCGCCTGTCTTTATATCTGCGCAGTCTATAAGCTTGATGTTTTCAACTTGGTTGCCAACAAATCTATTCTTTTCAATATTGACTTCTTTGACCCTTTCCAGTCTTACTCCAATTCGATTGTCTTCAAGCGTATTGCCAGTTATAACATAGTTTCTGCACAAATATTTTCCTTCAGCAGCAGTTGTCGAGTTTATTCCTATGCGGTTAGACCTTATGTCATTGTCGGTTATTGTGTAAGTATGCGACTCGAGCAGGTTCGGGAAGTCTTTTATGTAGCCTGTGGTACTTGTTACCCACAGCAGCACGCCGAACCTGTTATTGTTTATTCGGTTTTTGGATATAGTGATATTATTTCCGGTGTCTATAGCAATGCCAGCAAGCCGGTTGTTGCTTATCTCGTTTTCTATAACTTCGTTCTTTGTCGAAAATCCTAGCCAGAAGCCGAAGTTAGATTGATTCGCCTTGTTTTTTCTAAAGATATTGCCTTCGCAAAAAGTAGATTCAAATGCATTGTTTGGAGACAACGAACAATCGTTTTCTTCGAATAAATTGTTGTTGCATGGTGCGACTTCAGAGTTAAAGTACCCTGCTAGAAACACTCCATCGCCTCCGGCTCTGAATTTGTTTCTTAAAATCTTGTTTCGGCTTGAGTTGTGCACCATCAGAAGTCCTGTTGCGTCGGCGCCTACATAGTCTCCACGTCCCCATGACCTCGCATGCACACGATTGCAGAAATCAGAAAGATTGTCTTGTATCACGTTATCGCTTGAGTCATAAAGATGTATTCCAAACCCACTTTCATAGCTTGTGTCGTTTTTTTCAACAACTAACTGCGAGCAGCCATACATCAGAATGCCGTTTTGTTGGTGTGCCAGGTGGTTGTTGGCGATGCGGCTTTTTGTGGTATTTATCAATATCACACCAGCTCCATAGGCTTTTTCTGCAGGCAGCCAAATGTCAAGCCAATACTTACCTGGATCAAGCTCCGCTGTGTTAGTTACCCGGTTTCCTTCTAGTGTTACGTTGCTGCAGTTTTCTATCCTTATCCCGTGGTAATAGCGCTCTGCGCATATATTCTTTATTGTTATGTTCTTTCTGCCTACTGCACGCACAGCGCTTCCTTTGAAATCTTTGCCTATCAACACAGCGCCATTTCCATCCAAAGTAACTCCATCTGCCGCAATCTCAATACCGTTAGGCAGTATGTATACGCCTTCTGCGAGCACAGTGTCTTTGGTGATTTTCATTCCGTCGGTGGGCTTAGTGAGCTTCACTTTGTTTTTTTCTGAGCTGGTTTGTGAGGCTGGTTTTGTTTCTGAATGGGCTAGGGGAGTGAGAGATAGTGTCAATGCAAATACTGAAACTAATGTTACGGGGATACACGTAATTTTCAACAAGACGATATATCCTTTCTATTCTATGTTTGGTATGTTTACATGGTTTTCGATACTACTACTATTTGACGATTTAGAGGAGGCTCGGTAACCTACATTGATGGATATTTTTGCTAATTTCATGCCTGCAGGACATTAAATAAGTTCTCCAACGAACCCATACAGTTTTCCAGTTACTGCACGCACTTTCACAAAGTGTCCTGACAGTTCATCTTCCCCGATGAAGTTTACCGTTTTGTTTTGTCTGGTGAGTCCAGTTAGCTTATTTGAATCTCTGGGACTTGAACCTTCTACCAAAACCTCGAATATCGAGCCCTTAAGCGATTCGTTTATTTCGACTGTTATTCGGTTTTGCAATTCTATGACTTCGCGAAGGCGGCTGTGTTTAATGTTTGTAGGCAGTTGATTTGGTAGGCTGGCTGCAGCTGTACCAGGAATTGCGTCGAATGCGAACATAAATGCGGCATCAAACCGAATTGTCTCGATTGTACTAAGAGTGTTTTCGAATTGCTTATCTGTTTCGCCTGGAAAACCGACGAGTATGTCTGTTGTTAGCGAGATATCTGGCACTGCTTTTCGCAGCGCCGAAACCTTTTCGATATATTGTTCAACCGAGTAGCCGCGATTCATGGCGCGAAGCACATCGTTATCGCCGGCTTGGATAGGCAGATGAATATGCTCGCAAACTTTAGGAAGGGACGCTATTGCCGAAATCAGTTCATCGGATAAATCTTTTGGATGGCTTGTGGTGAACCTGATTCTTTGAATATCGGTTTTTTGGTCTAGCTCTGCTAGGAGTTCTGCAAAGCTGACGCCGCCGCTATAGCTGTTTACATTTTGTCCCAAAAGTGTAACTTCTTTGCAGCCTTTTTCAGCCAGTCGCTGCACTTCTTCTAATATTTCAGCCAATGGACGACTACGCTCTGCCCCTCGGACGTAAGGCACTATACAGTAGGTGCAGAAGTTATTGCAGCCATACATCACAGGTACAAATGCTTTGAGTGTACTGCGAAGAGGTGCTTCTATACGTTTGTGGGGTTTAAGATGAACGCTGTCTGGCAACTCCAACGCGCTTACGGGCTTTCGGCTTATTCTGGCTTTTTCGATAAGTTCAGGAATGCTGGGGATCTGTGCTGTGCCTATGATTATATCTACATAAGGCGCGAATTTTGTTATTGATTCGCCCATTCTCTGCGCAAGACAGCCGCAAACTACAATCAAAATGTCAGGTCTTGCGAGTTTCAGCCGCTTCAGCTCGCCTAGCTTGCTGCGCACCTTTTGTTCTGGTTTTGCTCTTACCGAACAAGTGTTTAAAACGATTACGTCAGCGTTTTTTTCTTCATCTGTGGGTTGATATCCCATCTGCATGAGGATTCCACTAATCTGGTCTGAGTCATCCTCATTCATCTGGCATCCCCAGGTAATTACAATAAAAGTGGGCGCATGAACGCTCACTGCACAGTCTCCTTGATGGATAAAAGCTGCGAAATTCGTGTGGTTACCACAGAAAAATGGTAACACAGCTGCCTAGAGTTCGCAATGGTTTACTGCGGTGAGCACAGCTATGCGGCTTCGGGCATAACTTCCTGGTTTTCTATAATACCAATGGCACTGGTTGTTTTAGCTAGCAGTTCATCACAGCTTTTAGCTTGATTTGGATATGTCGCAAATGCTGTGTGTACGATTACTGCCATACGCTCATTGCCGCTCTGTATCTGAATCGGAGCTGCCATTGCTGTTTCGATGCGTTTTGCTATGGTCTGCACATATTCTCCCGTGCGAGGTAGAATCAATCCGAATACATCTTCGTCATATCTGGCGAGTATATCCGTCTTACGCACAGATGATTTTATCTTTCCAGCAGACGCAATCATTACATCGTCAAATCTAATCAGTTTCGCTAGTTTGTGGATAGTTTCCGGCATTTCCACACGAATCATAATCACTGACAGAGGATGATTATGTCTGATTGACCTATTGATTTCTTCATCCAGCCTGAGCATAAAGTAGTGTTTGTTATATACGCCGGTGAGCCTATCTACTACCTCAATCCGGTTGATATCGTAATCATTAGCATATCCAGTTTTTGCAAGCCGCGCGGCTTGTAGCTGCGCATCTTGTATTTCTTCGGTTTGTAATATTCGGCGCAGCTTTTTGGTGCTGTTGCGTAGTATATGCGAAACATAATTGCACGAGATACCAAGCTTGTTCGCTATTTCTGTTTGGTTCAGGTCGAGAAAGAAGAATTCGTATATGACCTGTTGTTCAATTGATTTGAGTCTATCCATTGCTGTCTCGAGAACTATCTTGTCTTCAGTTGGCAGTTGAAATGAAACAGCTTTTTTCTCCTTAATCTTCTCAGTATCAACCGTATAGCCGTTGTTGTCTTCATGTGTTGTAACAGCATCAAGCGAAGAAACCTTGAATACTTCTCTTGTCATAAGCAGCTCGCTTACTGTTTCTTCAGGCAGGTCCATTACGTGGGCTATTTCGTCTTCGGATGGCGGGCGTCCGTATTGCTGTGTAAGTGATTCGATAACTTTGCTCATCCGCTGGTTTAGTTCTTGCAGCCACGCGGGTTCTTTTATGATTTTACCTTTGTCACGAAGATAGTGTTTTATCTGACCTATGATAAAATGTGTAGCGTAAGTAGAAAATTTTACGCCTTTTGATGGGTCAAATAAGTCTACTGCGTTTATAAGACCAATGAACCCTTCTTGAATCAGGTCTTCGATCTGTTCGCCTGAGCCTACAAACTTTCGCGCAATGCTTTCTACAAGGTTGGTGTACTGCATTACGATGGTGTCGCGCGCAGATGCATCACCATGTTCAGCATATTTGGTGAGAAGTGATTGTATCTCTTCTTCGGTAAGTCTTTGATTAGGTTTGTCAGCGATTCGCATATCCCCTCACTCTAGCCATTCAATCAGCAAAAATGCTTGACTGCGGCGGTTTACAATTCTATTTTTATGCACTACGGATTACTTGTAGGGTTCTGCGGCGCTACAGGTGTCTTTGATTGTGTGTCGCCTCCGACTGCCTGCACATCTGTGCAGGCAGTCGGAAAAATCAACCTACATTTTCATCCGATAGAGCTTACTAGCTTGAATATAGGCGCCATTATTGATATGGCGATGAAACCTACGATGCCTCCCATCATAACTATCAAACAAGGTTCAATGAGCGATGTCATCGCTTTTACGGCAGCATCTACTTGTTGGTCGTAGAAGTCGGATACTTTAATCAACATGTCAGAAAGCCGCCCGGTTTCCTCACCAATATCAATCATATGCGTTACCATTGTCGGAAAAAGACCGCTTTGAGCTAAGGGTGTACTTATCTTTTGTCCTTCTCTTATTGCATTTCTCGCGTTTTCAACCGCTCTTGCTATCACAACGTTTCCAGCAGTTTCGCCGACGATTTCAAGAGATCGCATCATCGGTACTCCACTTGCTATAAGCGTAGCGAATGTACGAGAGAATCTTGAGATGGACATCTTCTGCACCAGTTCTCCAATAACTGGCACCCTAAGTTTAGCGGCGTCAATGTTATAACGGCCTTTCTCTGTTTTCGAGTAATATTTATAAAAGAGATACAGGCCTATCAAAACAGCCACAATCGCCCACCAGTAGCTTCTCATGAATGCACTGCCTGAGAATAGCATTTGTGTAGTGATGGGCATCTTGACATTCATAGAGATAAATATCTCTTTGAACTTAGGCAGAACGAACATAAACAGCGCAGTTAGCATGAGCACTGCGAAGCACAAAACCAGAATTGGGTATATCATAGCTGACTTTATCTTGCTTCTTATCTCCTCTTCTTTCTCAAGGAAGGTGGCAAGTCTATCCAAAATCTGGTCGAGTATGCCTCCTGTTTCTGCCGCTCTTATCATGTTCACGTAGAGCCGCGAGAATGCATAGGGATGTTTGCTGAACGCTTCATAAAGCGACATCCCTCCTTTTACATCTCGCTTTGCCGCTGCGATTGCCGGTTTCAGCGCCAGGTCTTTCGTTTGTCCTTCTAATATATCCAGACATCGAACCACTGCTATCCCGGCGTCAATCATTGTCGCAAACTGTCTGCTGAAAATAACCATAGAGTTCAGCTTCACTTTGTGACCTTTTGACCCTATTACAGCTTTTTTCTTTTCTCCACCGCGAGTGATGTTTATGACATGCAAGTTCTGCTCATGCAGTTTTGCCATCACCGTCTGTTCACTCTCGGCTTCAATCTGGCCTTTGATTGTTTTGCCACTATTGTCTACGGCTTGATACAGATAGGTTGACATTGGCTAACCTCCTTGCAGGTACCTTTGGAAGTTTTCTGGGTCTATTGCACGACTGGCAGCTTCTTGGTAGCTGACCAATCCAGACCTGTGTAGGTCGGCAAGCACCCTGTCCATTCCCTGCATACCAAACTGGGCTCCTGTTTCGATTGCAGAGTGAATCTGGAATGTCTTGCCTTCTCGGATTAGGTTCCTGACTGCGGAAGTTGCGACTAGGACTTCAACGGCAGGTATACGCCCGCCGCCGCTTCGTGGCAGAAGCTGTTGGGCTATGATTGCTTCGATTGTATTCGAAAACTGAACACGTATTTGTTCCTGCTGATGCGGCGGAAACACATCAATTATTCGATCGATTGTCTGCGGTGCGTTTCGTGTATGCAGACTCCCAAATACTAGGTGTCCAGTTTCAGCAAGTGTGAGCGCTGTTGATATTGTTTCAAGGTCGCGCATCTCACCTATGAGTATTACGTCTGGGTCTTCTCTGAGCACGGCGCGCAGAGCATTCTCAAATGAGTCTGTATCTGTGTTTAGCTCGCGCTGGTTTACCATTGCACGTTTGTGACGATGTAGATATTCTATTGGGTCTTCAATAGTCATTATGTGAACTTCTTGTTCTGAGTTAATCTGGTCAATCATGCAGGCGATGGTCGTTGATTTTCCACTGCCTGTAGGTCCGGTTACCAGTATAAGTCCGCTCTTTTTTCTACAGAGTTCTCGTAGAATCGGTGGCAGTCTGAGCTGCTCATAAGTAGGCACCTGGTTAGGTATTGATCTGAACGCTGCGCCAACCGAACCTCGCTGGCGGTACACATTAACCCTAAATCGTCCCACGTCTCTTACGCCGTATGAGAAGTCAAGCTCATGAGTTTTTTCATACCACTGGATTTGGTCTGTCGTAAGAATATCATAAACAAGTCGCTGGGTTTCCGCAGGCGAAAGCGGCGCATAATTCATATGCAACAGCGAGCCATCAATTCTCAGAACTGGCGGCAGTCCAACTGACAGGTGTAAATCAGAAGCTCCACGCTCAACTGCCTCGCGCAGAAGGTCGTCCACATGTACTGCTTCTACAGAAGGCGCCTGCGCCTCAACCGCGTAAGCCGAAAACTCTTCAAATGCGAAGCCGTCGTTCATTTAATCATTCTCCTTTTCTAGTTGGCTGCTAGCCTGAGTATATTACCCGCAGGGATTCTTCCAAAGAAGTAGCCCCGAGCAGGATTTTTTCTATAGCATCATCTTTTAGTGATTTCATCCCTTCTTCTACCGCTGCCGCGCGTATGACATGGGATGACTCTTTTTTAAGTATCAGATCTCTAATCCTGTCCGATACGATCATAAGCTCGTAAATGCCTATTCGTCCTTTGTATCCACTGCCTCTGCAGTTGTCGCATCCTCTACCTCTATAGAACGTTACCTCTGTTCCATGCTCTATGTTTATTCCAAGCCTTTTCACTGCGTCTATAGGTGGTTTATATTGCTCTTTGCACTTTGGGCAGATTGTTCTTACCAGTCTCTGTGCCAAAACACCTATGACAGAAGATGCTATCAGAAACGGCTCGATCCCCATATCTATAAGTCTTGTAACAGCACCCGGCGCATCGTTTGTGTGCAGTGTTGAAAGAACTAAGTGCCCCGTAAGAGCAGCCTCCGTTGCTATAATTGCTGTTTCTGCGTCTCGGATCTCTCCAACCATTATTATGTTAGGGTCCTGGCGCAGCATTGTTCTTAGTCCTGCTGCGAATGTCATTCCGGCTTTGTTATTCACCTGTGTTTGTGTTATGCCGGACATTTCGTATTCTACAGGGTCTTCAATAGTTAGAATATTTTTTTCACCCGAGTTCAGCTTCGACAGCACTGAATACAAAGTTGTAGATTTGCCACTTCCTGTTGGTCCGGTAACGAGTATGATTCCATATGTACGAGTGATAAGCGCTTCAAATTTCTCCAGTGTTTCCGGAAGCAGCCCAAGTTTATTCAACCCTATGGATATCGAGCTTTTGTCGAGTATCCTAAGCACGATTTTCTCGCCAAATATGCCAGGCAGTGTTGAGACACGAAAGTCATACGGCTTGCCATCTATCACCGCTCCAATTCTGCCATCCTGCGGTGCCCTTTTCTCCGCAATATCCATTTCAGCCATTATTTTTACACGGGAGATGAGGGATGCCTGTAGTTTTTTCGGCAGCGCTAGTGCGTCTCTCATTATGCCGTCTACTCTAAACCGTACTTTCAGCATGTCTTTGGCTGGCTCAATATGAATGTCACTCGCACCCTCAGCAACGGCACGGCTTATTATTAGGTTTGCAAGCCTTACAACTGGTGCTTCTTCTGACAGTTCTTTGAGTTGTTCTATTGATATATCTTCTTCTTCCGGCTGCTCGGCTGTCGTGAAGTTTATCTCGCCGGTTTCCAGGTCGCGTATAACTTTGTTGACGACTTGTGAGACTTTTGTGTCCGAGCGATAATGGTTTCCAATAGCCTTGATAATGTCTTCTTCGACAGCTATCATCGGCTCTATCTCGACCCCTGTCATCAGACGAATTTCGTCTATGGCGAAGATGTCGAGCGGGTCTTTCATCGCAAGGAGCAGTCTGCCGTTTTTACGTTCTATCGGCATAACTTTGTAACGCCGCGCCGTCTCTTGAGCCACCAGTTTCAGTGCTTCTGGGTCGGGTGTTAAATCGCTCAAATCAACAAATGGCACGCCCCACTGTTCGCCTAGGCATCTGATGAGGTCTTTTTCGGTTATGTACCCCATCTTGACTAGGATGTCGCCGAGCTTTTCCGGAGGATTCAACTGCTTCTGCTTTTCCATTGCTTCCTGCAGTTGCTCCTCTGTGATTAAGTTCATCTTGACACAGATTTCGCCTATTGTCTGAGGTTTAGCCATTGTTGTTTTCGTCATGTTTTAGATTCAGTCTGCTGCCCGATGCCAAATGTCTCCATATAAGAATTGTTGGTCTTGCTTCAGGGCTTTTGTTTAGTAAGCCCATATAGCTAGAGCGCCGCCTCTCGCTTCTTCCGGCTTAATCACCTCCTTCACTGCATGCCGTCCGGTCGGAAGTCTTCTGTTGGTTTCGGCGGCTCGGCCGGACGGCAACACAGTGAGTGCAAGCTGCGAGTTAGTCTTTCATCAAACTTGCTTTGATGAATACTACTATGTCGGAATGCTCTTTTTGTTTCTCTCTATGCCTGAACAAACCGCCGAGTACCGGCAAATCGCCAAGCAGAGGGACTTTGGACAGATTGCTGATTTCGTTGTCTCGTATAAGCCCCCCTATAACAATTGTCTCGCCGTCTTTTACGCGGACGGTGTGGTCAGTGAATCTCCGTGCTATTTGAGGAAGCGCTATAGCTGTTTTTGCGTTGTTTCCTCCAGTTCCTGTTCCAATTGTCAGCCAGTCGCTGATGGTGCTTACTTCTGGATGCAGCGCTAGAGTTATGTAACCATCTTCATCTGGTCTAGCTACAACTCTTAGAGTAACACCTACGCTCGCCGTTTCAGTTTGGAACGTTATTCCTGTTAGAGTCTCTTGAATGTTGATTATGTATTTAATCTCATCGCCAATGAATATCACTGCTTGTTTGCCTTCGATCGCGGCGATGGATGGATTAGCTAGCAATTTGGCTGAGTTGTCTTTGAGCATGGCGTCAAGTTCTGCCTCAAAATTGACAGGCAGTCGATACCAAGCTGATTCGCCCCCGCCAGAAGCGTTGGTTCTTTCATTGAAACCAATGCTGTCCCAACTCCAAGTGATACCAAGCCTTTTTTGTGCGCCGACGGTTATGTCGGTGAACTTAGTTTCAATCAAGACCTGTTTGGGTCTTACGTCCACTTCTGCAAGTATATTTTTAGCTTTAGCTACGTCGTCCGGCGTCCCCGACAGAATCAGCGTGCGAGGTTCCATACCTGTTTGCGTGCTGCTGGTTGAAGTGCCGGCGGCTACGGTTCCGCCACTGCTGCTTGAGAAAGTTATTCCGCTCGGCACAGTATCCGTCAATCCACTGCCTGGACCGGTGAGCACGGTTAGACGAGGCAGAACATTTTGCAGCATAGCCACGGCTGTTTTTGCGTCAGCGAATTTCAGCCTATAAACCTCAATAACTTTGCTGGCACCATCGCTTTTTACCTTCTCAGCTATTGTTGATTCGATTTTTGCAACCATATCCGATGCCTGCTCAACCTGCTTCTTAGGCCCAGACATTACAAGCAGTTTTGGTCCGGGCTGGTCAGGTTTGCCGTTCATGCTGGTTTTTATGTTCGGCATCTGAGCTTCAAGCATCTTGCAGATCTGCTCTGGGTCAGCATACGCCAGCGCTACAGTGGCTGTGCTGGTTTCCAAATCAGGATTGCCAGTTACTCCACCAACTCCAGGAACTGTTCCGACTATATATGTGTTAGGCGAAGCCAGCGCATACGTATATCCGCTCAGCTTAGTAACCATATCCAAAGCCTCACTAAAGCTGACTCGACTGAGGCTTACGGTTACAGTTCCCTTCACATCTGTGCCGGTTACAATGTTTTTGCCTGCCTGCATAGAAAGCGCTTTCAACACGTCTGTGATATCTGCGCCATGGAAGTCAAGGGTGATATTCTTGTCTTCCTGCGAAGCAGTCTGCTGTCCGGTTCCTGCTGCTAATGCGACACGGACAGGCTGCGGCTCAACCGCGACTGGTGCTGAGGCAGTATAACCGGCATCTGTGCGCGCCTGTGTTGGGTCAGCGCTCAAAGCGCCAGTTGACAAAATCAGTGCACACACCAGTGCCAGAAAGACTGCACAATTAACTCTTGTTAGCATTCCCGTCTCCTCCCAGTTTTAGAAATACGCTGCGGCCACCTTTAGAGAGAAGAACTCCCTCCTGTGAGACCGATGTTACTTCATACTGACCATCTATCTTTTGACCTTCTTTTACTATGTAGCGGCTTTCGCCGAGTCTGATTATCGCAATGTTGGTTTGTCCTGTTATCACTCCCGTCAGTTGATACTGTGGGAAAGTATCCGAAACAGCCGCTTGATTAGGCGTAGAGCCGTTTTCATTGCCTGATTGTCCAACTCCTGCACCAAGCGGGATTATTGGCGGCACAGTATGATTGCTAAAGCGCCTCGTCGTGCTGCTTGGTGCAGTAGCTACCATTGTTTCCATCATAGGCATGAATGGGTCTCTAGGATTCACCTGCGCCGGAGCTTCTGCGACAGCGTTTGACATAACCGCATTGCCGGGAGCCGGCAGTGTTTCCACCGGTTTTGCTTGTTGGCTTGGTTGTTCGGCTTTGGTTTGGGGTGGGGGAGAACTTTTCCCTCCCATCAGTTTCATGCCAGCATAACCAATGCAGAGCAATACCAAAACCGCAAGCACTGCAATCTGAATCTTCTGCTTGTTATCCTGCATCGTTTGACCTCCGACTTACCCGGGACGCACTAGCCGGTGTAGCGATTGTTGGCTGCTTGTTTTTAGTATTAGGCTGCGTTTCCGGAAATATATAGGCCGTTATATTGAATCTAGCCTGAAGGTCAGGTGAGTGAAATCCTCTGCTTACTCCTGTAGGTGAAAGCTGAACAGTGTTCACTCCCACAATCTTTGGAAATCTGGTGAGATGGAACATAAAATTCCTAATCTCAAAATATTTGCCTTCAGCTTCAATATCTATCTTCAATTCTTCGTACGGTTTAGGCTTTGCTGCCTGTTGATGCCCATTATTTTGGCTGGCGCCATTGTTTGATTGTTCGGAGTTTTCAGAAGCTTTCTTTATAGGCTGAGGAGCTTCTTTTGGAGCCGGACGAACTGAGTAAACCCTAAGCGACGTTGTATTCCCAAGCTGCTCAATCTGTTCAAGCAGAGTTGGTATATAAGCATGCGACGCTACGGCGACTTCTAGGTCTGAGAGTTCCATCTTTGCATCAAGCAGATTTTGCTCTACTTCTACCAACCGCGCCGCGATTTTCTTGCTGTCATCAACCATTTTCGCTTTGCTTTCTAGTTCCCCAGTTGCTTTTTGCAGCTCTGTAGACAGCACATAATAGGAGGTGCATAACGCCACCAGCAATACTGCGGCTACCGCTCCTAGAATGACCAAGCTTTTTTTGTTCGGTCTTATCGTGGCTATTTTCAACTCTTATCCACCCCCTCTTTGCTGTCCGGATTTAGCTTAATCCCAGCTCCAAGCTCAAATTCTACTGCGCTTCTGGTGCCGACATTCGTCTTTTGTGTATAATGCAAATCCAGCATATCAAAGTCGGTTACATTGTCGTGAATGCGCAGCATTGCTTGTCCAACAAGGTTTTGGTTTGGAGCTACGCCATTTATACTAACCGTCATGTTGGGTGATGCCGGATCTGAAGGCTGGTTTGCAGTCAACCGAGTCAGCCATGCCTTATCGGGCATACTTCTGGCAAGAGCATCCATCACACGGCACCATCTGAGTGTGTCGTTTTTTGCCTTTGTGAGCGTTTCTAATTTCGGCTTAAGCGCGCTCAACTCTTTTTCACACTCATCTATTCGTCTTACTGTTGGCTGGAGCTTCATCTGCTGAACGTCCATATCTGCAATTTTGGCATGCACGCTGTAGATTCGCGTGAACATTATCCCCATAATGCCTAGTAGCAGTACTATCTCCAGCAATATGGCTATAATCAGTCTTCTTAAGTTAACTTCCAGACGCTTTTGTTCTGAGCGCCTGGGTGCAATCATGTTTATAGAAGGCATATCGCTTGCTCCTTTCGCTCAGGCCGCTTTTGGAAGCTTCGACTTGGCCATTTCCTCTTTCAGCGCGAGGCCAGCGGCTATTACGAAAACAGGTCCATAGTCGTCTACAAAATCTTGGTCGTATCTGCCTGGGTTTATCTGCCCGGAGAACGCATCTCCTATTCGTGTAGGTATATTGAGTTTTGACTCAACATACGCAGCCATTCCCGGCATCCGCGAACTGCCGCCGACCAGAATTATGCTGGATACGGTGGCATGGTCTGCACCTTCAGGAAACTGTTGCTGATAAAACTGGTTAGATCGGCGGATTTCTCTCAGCAGCTCATCAAGCAACGGCTGAACCACACGCCAGCTCTTGCTTTCTCCATCCGATGTCGAAAGTTTGTCGATAGAGCTCTGAGCCGCCATCTCGAACTTCATCCGTTCCGCATCTTCGAACGAGAATCCAGTGAGTGTCCGGATTGAGTTAGTGAAACTGTCTCCGGCTATTGGTATACTTCTCGTCAATGCGAATTTGCCATTGGCAACTATGTTGACGTCTGTATGGCTGGCGCCAATATCTACTATGGCTATTGTCTTGGAGTGCATTTCTTCGTCTGTCGAAGCTTCAACTAACGATCTTATTATGCTGAATGCTTCTACATCTATGGCTATGGGTTCAAGTCCTGCAGCCTCAAGTACCTGCACCCGGCTCTCAACAACTTCTGTTGGAGCTGCGACAAGCATAACATTCATCTGGTCTGTGTCTGGTACATCGCCTAGAATCTCGAATTCGACTACATTGTTTTCCATAGAAGTCGAAATATACCTTGATGCTTCGTACCGGATTGATTTTCTAAGCGAAGCCTCGCTCATACGCGGCATCTGTACCTGCCTTACGATTACCTGCGACCCAGATATTGCAGCAACTGCTTTTGTGCACCGAATGCCTGATGACTTGAGCAGCGACTTTATCGCCTGCCCAACATCAAGAATCATCGTAATAGCGCCATCTCGACATGATTCAGGAGGAGTCTGCTGTATTGCAGCGTTTGTTACCTTCCATCCTGTGCCGCTCGGCTCTAACTGCATAGCTTTTATAGTGTTACTGCCTATATCTATGCCTACAACCGTCTCATTTCCAAACAGCTGGGATAGCACTTTGGTTCTCGACCCCCTTTGCTGTGTTTTTTACTAGGCATTCGGCAACATAAAGGTGACCCTAAAGATGAGTTTTACACGCAAATCTTGGTTCCCGGTGCCGATTTGCCAATTCAATTATTCCGTCAGTTTGCCGCTTTCTGATTATTATTATTGGGATGTATCGAGCGAACTGGAGTGTTAAAAAGAAAATACTGGTTGAATTACCGGGGTTGGCAGTCAATAAAAAAGAGGCTGTCTTGTAGATGACAGCCTCCTGCAAGAATCATAGGCAAATTGCCTGGATTATCTTCTCCTTCTCAGGAACGGAACAAAGCTGGCAATGCCAATACCAAGAGCCAGCAGTGAGCCAGGCTCTGGTATCTCGGCTGTGGAGATGACCAGATTCTTCACATCAACGAAGTCATCGCCAGTGCCAGACCAGTCTGTGCCGTAGAAGCGCAGTCGGGTTACTCTTGTTGGATCAAATGACCCACTAGTCGTGCCACCGCTCAACAGGACGGTTTTGTGAGTCCAAGTTGGATACGGGGCGTCGCCGCTCTGCGTAGCATAGATAATGCCAAAGTCTCTATATCCAAGCAGATTGCCACTGTTGTCGAAAGTGTACAGCCGCAGGAATATAGGAGCATCGGCATACGGGTTGCTGTTTGTGACTGGGTCCTGGAAGTAGCGAAGATCTACATCCAGTGCTGTAGTAGGATCAGAGATGTCCACTGGTCCTATTCCAGCAAGCAGGAAGTCAACATACGGCCCGTAATACCAGCTGCCTGCGCCACCGTTCTGGACGAGAGCTGTTCTCGTGAAGCCCTCTGGCTCTGTAGGTGGATTGGCTGGTTGGAATGTGAGTACAGCGCCGTACGGCGCGTAAATCGCATTGCTGCCAATCTGCTGGTCCATAGGGATGTCCACAAGTGTTGCTGCAGAGAGCTGCGCCGCAACGCAGACGAGCATTACCGCGCCAATTGCAAGAATGGTGCGAATCATAACTTTCCTCCTTTCCATTCTGTGTTATGGTATTGATTGATATTGGGGTATGAGTCTGTGTCCGGCTCTTCCTTACCCTTACCTGCAGTATAGCCGGCAACCTTTGCGCCTGTCTACTGGTAATATTACCTGATTTTACTGTTTGGAAGCTTATTTTTTACTGCGCAGAATGAACATATCACCATGTCCAGGGATTACTGCTGTCGCTGCTTCCAGAACTTTGCTTCTATTTAGTCTCTGGAGTTCCGGTATTGTGCTGTGTGCAAGCCAAATGGATTCGTCGTCTAAGTCATCTTTGTTTTCGAACAGGTCTCCTGCTATTGCTATTAGTCCATCGTTTGTTTCAACAAATACTGAAATATCTTCGGTAGTGTGTCCAGGGGTAGGCTTAACGGTTATGCCTTCGGCTATGTTCAACTCAAGACCTGAACGAAAGTCATGTGGCGTATATACATCGCTTTGGAATATATCAAAGCCTACAATCATATCTGCGTTTGGAAATAACGCAAGACATCCAACATGGTCTGAGTGACCGTGCGTGCAGATTACAGTGTGTATCTCTTCAGGAGATATTCCAGCCGCTGAAAGCTCTTCAGTCAGTTGTGATGCTCTCCAGCAGCCGCCAGTATCAACAAGCACATTTTGAGTGCCTGTGATAAGCGTAATTGTGCAGTCGGCGCGGATTAGTCCATCCGGCATTTTCAGTGAATATCCGGTGCGTAAAATTCTTACAGTGTTGCTCATTTGACTTGTCTCATGTTGTAGACCAATTCATCAGGCGTTACAAAACCTACAATTCGCGCGTTTTTTACTTCTCTGCCAGACGAGTCTATAAAAACGATCGTTGGAAGTCCAACTATATCGAAACGTTTTTCGCGAGCTTTGGCTTCTGGAGTGCGAGCAGTTTGGTCGGCGCGAAGGCAGACAAATCGCTTTGCTTCTGCTTTTACGGCTGGTGAAGGGAATGTTTTATGTTCCAGTTCCTTACAATATGCGCAGAATTCTGCGGTGAAGTCTATCATAACTGGTTTCCCATCCGATTTCGCTTCTGCTAAAGCTGAGTCGCTGTAAGGTTGGAACGGCAGCGGGTTAGGGGCGTTTATTGTTGCTACCGAATAGAATATTCCAACTAAGATTATGATAGTCCCTATCACTCTTACTGCATTGTGTTTGATTGTGCGGTCAATCCAGCCGATGTAAAGCCCCGCTATAATTGTAAATATCGGCAGAGCTAGGTTTGATGCAATCTGTCCTGCAAATCGGCTTATGAACGGCTGCAGATAGTAGATTGCTACCCCAATCAGCACAAATCCAAGGGCTTTTCTTACTGTTATCATCCACATTCCAGCTTTTGGAATACGATTCAACGATGAAGAAAAAATAGCCAAGAAGAAAAAAGGCGTCCCTATTCCTAGTGCTAAAGCAAAGAACAGGAGAAAGCCGGTTATAGGGTCTCCTATTTTTGCCACATGAAGCAGTATGCCTAATGTAACCGGTCCAACGCATGGCGCTGACACAGGACCAAATAAAAGCCCCATAAACACAGCGCCGGCTATACCAGTTTTGCCTTGCGATCTGCTGGCTATGAAAGACGGCACTTTCAACTCGTATAGTCCGAACATGCTCAATGCCAAAGCTATGAGAACTGCGGCTATCACAAGCGGCACCATCGGATGTTGAAGCACTGCACCCATAACGCCGCCGGTCAGCGCAACTATGGTGCCTGCGATTGAATAGCTGAGCGCAATGCCAATAACATACAAAGCGGCGAGAAGCACTTGGCGCTTTGTGCTGCTCTCGCTCTGCATGCCAAAATATCCAATCGTAACTGGAATCATTGGATAAACACACGGCGTAAAACTAACGCCTAATCCCATCAAGTAAGCTAAAATCATTGAGATAATCAAGCCTTTTTCGAATGCCGAAACAGGAACGCTTGAATCAATAGGGGTAACAGTTTTATTCTCTATGTTTTTGTGAGCATTTTCAAAGATTTGTGTGTTGGTTGGGACGGTTTTTGCGCCTGCCGGCAGAATGGTTGTAACTATCTGCGCGGACGTAGTTTCTGGCTGAAGGCATGAACTCTCTGTGCAGGCTTGATATTCGAGATTTATGGGGATTACTGCTTTGCCTGTATTTGCATTTTTTGATACATGCCCTCTGATTAGTATTGAGAATGTTCCGTCATATACTGGTATATCGGTTGTTCCAGCAAAGGAAAACTGCTTGAGTTTTGGTGCTGGAAATATAGGCTTATCGAAAGTGATGTTTGATGTTTTTTCTATATGAATGGATGTAGGAAAACCGAGGTCTGTGTCGAACGCTCCAATGTGATATCCGGGTTTTATAGATACTACGACGGCAATTTCGAAGTTGCCGCCGACGGTAACTGCGTTTTGTGAGAGAAAAGCTTCGATTGATGCTGGTCTTTCGGCGGCTGAGACGGGAATCGGTGTAAAAAGAAAAATTATCGCCAAAGTCATAAGAAGGTACTTGATTGATTTATATGGTTTCATTTTCAGGTTCAGGCTCCTTTTTATTTACGGCTGGTTTGTTGTATTTTGGAACAACAGATGGTATGTTATGGTCAAGTAATTATATCAGAGCTGCAGATTGTGGGTAGTGTCGAGATAAATAAATGAAGGTTTCTCTTGACACAGTTTGGCTTGAGGTTTAGAATCTGCTTGACAGATGCGTATGCTATGGAGGCGACCGAACAATATGCGTAATTTGACGTTTGGGTTGATTGTTTTGGGCTGTGTTTTGATGTCATCTTGGGCTGTTGCTGATGTTGCGCTTTTCAAAGGCCAGCCGGTATCGGTGGCAGGAATAACAATCGGCGGATGGGGAAGCGGCAGCGCTGTAGAAGCCAGCGAGAGAGTTTATGAAGGCACTCGCTCGGTAAAAGTAACGACTCAGGGGCTGTATCAAGGTGGCAGGATTGATTACAGAAATCCTGTTGAGATTATTGAGCCGGATGTTGACGAGACATCTTATGTTCATATCGCGCTTGTTTTTCCTTCGTTGATTAGACAAGGAAGCCCAACGTTTGTTACGCCTGGATTTGGTGCTAAGTCTGTTCCAGATGAGCCGACACCGGTTGCTTCTGTGAGTCCTTATTATTATGAAGAAGAGATACCTACTAGGCCTAAGAGTAACTTGCTTCGCATAGTGCTCGAGTCGGCGGATGGCAAAGCGGTTGATGCTATGGCGCCGGTGCCGTTTGACCCTGATGATGATGGCTGGTATAAGATATCAATACCGTTCAAGGCGCTAGGGCTTTTGGGGCAGTCTTCGTTTAAAGTATCTAGGGTTTTGATATTCACCGATGTTCCGGATACGTTCTACGTAGGCCTTATAACTACGGTTAAGGATACTAGTCCGATAGTTGTTCAACCTGGCGATGAGCAGGTAGTTGCTGTAGGGGATACGGTTACATTCCAGGCTGAAGCTTATGGCGGCGGTACTCCACTGCGCTACTCTTGGAACTTTGCCGAGCGCAGCGGCGATGATGGGGAAGATGCCGTAGGGCGTATCGTAAGCCATGTGTTCAAAAAAGGCGGCGATTATAACGTTAAGTTAACAGTTTACGATATATGGGGAATAAAGAAGCCTGCTACTGCTATACACAGAGTAATCGTAAACGATTGATTTACAACTTGGTAGATAGAGATAAATTGCTATGAATCCGGCGTTGATTACGGTTATGCGCCCTAAGCAGTGGGCGAAGAACCTTCTAATCTTCGCCGGCTATTTGTTTACGATTGGAATGCGCCGCGCTCCAAACGCCGAGGAGCGTGTTACGCTTGCTTTTATATTTTTCTGTTTTGCGTCCAGCGCTGTATATATACTAAACGACATTATTGATGCTGAACGCGACCGTTCTCACCCAGATAAAAGCTCAAGGCCAATAGCGTCTGGAGAAGTGTCTAAGACTGCTGCTGCAGTTTTGGCGTTTGTTCTGTTGATAATCGCAGTATTCGGCTCGCTGTGGCTTGATTATGGACTGGAATCGCCTGCTCATCCGTTCTACAGAACGTTTACATTGGTTTTGCTCTCATACTTTGTTCTTAATACGGCATATACGTTTCTTTTGAAGAATGTGGTTATATTGGATGTGATCGCCGTAGCTGCTGGGTTTGTGCTTAGGGCGATAGCCGGCGCTGTGGTGATACAGGTTTCTATTTCAGAGTGGTTTTTGCTGTGCACATCGCTTCTGGCGCTGTTTATTGGTTTTGCCAAGCGCCGTCATGAACTTGTTATGCTCGAAGACGCTTCGGGTGAACATCGGCGCAGTTTGTCGGATTATTCATCATATTTGCTTGACCAGCTTATGGTTATAACAGCAGCCGCAGCTATAATGACGTATTCTTTGTACACTTTTACGTCTGAGAATCACACGCCTGAACAGCGCAGATATATGATGGCAACGATTCCTTTTGTTGTTTACGGTATTTTTAGATATTTGTATTTGGTGCACAAGCGAGACGCTGGTGGACAACCAGAGATAGTATTTCTGACCGACAAGCCGCTTATGGTCAACATTTTGCTTTGGGCGTTGGCTGTGGCTTTGGTACTGCGGTTGGGATAGCGCCTAGCGAAAAAATATAAAATCTTGCAAGAATTTTGTTGACAATGTGAGCGCTGCTGTGTTATTTTCTGCACGGAGTAGGTTTTGCAATGGAACATGCTAATATCCAGATATTCATCGCAACTGTAGTGATGAGTTTTCTCATCCTATACAAGATTTTTTCGGCTAGAGCTGGCAAAGATATTTATATACGCCGCATACCCGGACTTACAGAGATTGACGAGGCTGTTGGACGCGCTACAGAAATGGGGCGTCCTATGCTGTTTCACCCCGGCGTTGGCGACTTCACCCAGATAGGAACTTTGGCTGCTATGGGTGTGTTGGGCTATGTTGCCAAGCTCGGCGCGAAGATGGGGACAAAGCTCATCACGATAACCGCTATACCGATCGTTGTGCCTGTTGCGCAGGATGTAATCAGGCAGGCTTATGCGTCTGAAGGGCGAAGCGATATGTTCGACCCGGAAGATGTTAGATTTCTAGCTGCCGGCAACGACCAGCTCGCTTTGGCGTCTGCAGCTTTGATGAAGCAGGAGCAGACCGCTTCGCATTTCTACTTTGGACAGTATGATTACACTTCTTTGTTGTTTACTGAGCCTGGTCAGCATCATGGCGCTATACAGATAGCGGGAACCAACGATTATTTCCAGATACCGTTCTTTATTGCAAGCTGCGACTATACGGTTATTGGAGAAGAGCTACTTGCTGCGAGCGCTTATCTTACAAGAGAGGCTACAATGCTTGGCAGCTTGATAGGACAGGACTACGGGAAGATCATAATATTGGTTGTGATTTTGATTGGCACCTTGGTTATGACCTTTGGCACTCCGGCTGCCAGACAGCTTTTTGATACTATTGTAGGGACTTATAAGTAGGATACTATGTGGAAGAAACGACTGATAGCTTTAGTCACATTTCTTGCGGGGCTTTACTATTTTCTAGAGTTTGTAGTGCCACCGACGATTCCTTGGGCTACTGTGCGCGGTGTGGTTGTAGCGCCGCCGACAAAAGAACAATTGCTGGTAAAGCCGTTTGTTGGTAAGCAGTCTATTCGGGTTGGTAGCACTGAGAAAATTACCAGAGAGATGCCTGATGGCAGCGTCAGCATCATTAGCGTATCGTCTGTAAAGATCGGCGACCGTATAAAATGGCACGGCAAAGAAGGAAAAGTGCTTAGCATACCAGCTCAAGGTCAGTTTGTTATCGAGACGTATGGTAAGCCAAGAACTGTGAAACTGACTGGGAAATCCATTATATTCCGCAAGAGCGTATCCGGTAGCGACGAATCGGTAACTTGGGATTACATAAAACAGGGCAACGAAGTAAAAGTTGGTCCTACTACATATCTTTCGCAGTGGCAGACAAATGTAAATGATTTCTTTGTGGTGTTGGGGTCTCTTGCTTGGGGAATGGGACTTTTCAGCCTGTGGCTTGTTCACTCTACTGCGATTCGGAAACGTAGGGGTGAGTGGGGACTCAGCGTAGTTTTCTTTGTGTTTGTTGTGTTTGGCGTTATAGCAGGTTATGGTTTTGGCAATGAGAAAGTCACTTGGGCGAAAAACCTGAACGACTTGGCGTTTGATTATATGTTGGTTCCTATGGGGTCAACTATTTTCTCACTACTGGCTTTTTATATGGCGTCGGCAGCATACCGTTCTTTCAAAGCTAAGACAGGCGAAGCGGTTATGATGATGGTGTCTGCCATGATTGTGATGCTTGGACAGATACCTATGGGGTTGTGGATTACTAAATGGCTTCCGCAGCAAGCTCAACTGCCGGTGGTGAGCCAGTGGATTTTGTATGTTATAAACAGCGCTGCTGTGAAGGGAATGTGGTTCGGCATGATGCTTGGAGCTATTGCCGTTGGATTAAGATTCTGGCTTTCACTTGAGCGTGGAGCCTACTTCGATATGGAGTTGTAGGATGAGGGAATTTCTGGGCAATTTGCAGCATATAGACAGGCGATGGGTTTATCTGTTTGTCTTCGTTGCCTGCACCCTGCCTTTTATAGTTACAATTCGCCTGCCGCTTTATGTGTCTCCTGAGACTAAAGGCGTTTACGATATGATTGAGAAATGTCCTCCGGGCAAGGTTGTTGTGGTTGATTCTTCTTGGGACGCGGGCAGTATGGGGGAGAATCAGGGGCAGGTGGAGGTTGTATTTGATCATCTGTTTCGCAAGAATATACCGTTTATTGTAACAGCGCAGGGATTTGTTCTTACTGCGCCGCAGTTTTCGGAGAAAGTCATCGAGAAGCTTGTCAGAACCAAGTACCCACACAAGAAGTATGGCGTTGACTGGGTCAATTTGGGCGTGACGATGGGTTTGGACTGGCAGATAATGCAGCAGATGGCTAAGGATATTACCAAACAGTTTCCGAAGGACTATAAACAGACGCCAGTCGAGAAGCTACCGCTTATGAAGCGGTTTTTGAACAAGGACAAGAGCAGTATCGAATATATTCACATGATACATGCTGTTACGTATTCTCCGTCGGAGAACTGGCTTGCGTTTATACATGGTCAGTATGGCACGCCTATCAGCTTCGGCTGCGCAGGCATTCAGTCCACTACTTACTATAGGTATATATCTTCCAAACAGCTTTGCGGGATGCTGGTTGGGATAAGAGGGGCAGCTGAATATGATGCGCTGCTTAATCCGAAACCGGAGAAGCGTTGGACACTTGGCACTAAGCTGATAGTGCCGCTTTCGTTTGGGTATTTGATTATTATCTTTGCGATTATCGTTGGCAATATAGGTTTTATTGCCAGTGGACGAGGCAAGAGGAGGTAAATGAGTGCAGGCTGAGATTTGGCGGGTTTGGCTCGCGGCACTGATTACTCTTGGGATATATTCGTTTTTGTACAGCGACAACCGTTTGTATAGGGTTTTGCTGAACGCGATGATAGGACTTGGCGCGGGGTATGGGTTTATCATAGCGTGGAAGAACGTGCTGGGTCCGAAGTGGTTTGACCCTATGTGGGCTAAGTTCGGCGAATACCAGCAAGCGCATGCTCATATGAACTTCTTTTCTCTGCTTGGCGAATATATTGTTCAGCATTGGACTGCGTTTATTTACTTCTTAGTGCTTGGGATTCTCGGCAGTTTTTGGTATTTTCAGTTTAGCAAGAAGAATGTGTGGCTTTCGAGGATTGTTATCGGTATGACGATGGGGGCTGGCGCTGGCGTAGTGTTCAAAAGCCAGTTTCTGCTTAATATGCCGCAGATTACCGACAGCATTAGGCCGCTTATAGCTCGTCAGGTTACAGAGACTTTCCAGTATGGTTCGCCGTTGATTGGCGGAACAGGTGGCATTGATATTTGGACGTCGTTGAATAACATTGTTTACCTTTCGGCTATTGTGTCGGTGATGGTCTATTTCTTCTTCTCGTTTAGCCATGACAACCCTATTATTGTCGGCACTGCCAAATATGGTAGATGGATGTTGATGATTAGCTTCGGCGCGTTTTTCGGAAACACGATTATGACACGAATGGCAGTGTTTCTTCAGAGACTGCAGTTTTTGTCTGAAGATTGGGCGCCTAGATATGTGGCATCCTATGGGTTTTATATGAGGAGCTTTGGGTATGCGTGCCTTTTGGCGGCGGTTGGGGTTGTTGGGTATCTGTTGATAGCGACTGGTGGCAGACGCGCTCTGATGCGATCATTTCTTGGGGTACTGATATTCACTGGGTTAACGTTTATGCTGCTTTATCCAATGATAAACGGTATGTCTGTTAATCCGGATGATCGGCAGACAGCTCGAATAGCCTATTGGGAGCGGCGCGATGTTTTTGATGCTAATCAAGCATGTTTTGCTGTTGATAGCCTGACGGATGCAGATAAGAAGAAAGCGCCTGAGCTGCCTGAGCCTTCTGTGTGGATGCAGCCGAGGCCACTCTTTTTGATTAAAGATATTGACGCGGATAAGTATCGCATATTGTGCTACTTGGACTATCTGGCGCTGAAGGAAAATGTGCTGAAAGCCAGAAACAAAAATGTGCGGATTACTCCAAACGAAATTATGTCGGAGGCGGAGATTATACGGATTGCCAAAGCGCAGAAGCCTTTGTCTGTTCAGGCGGTGAGCGCCGAGCTTAAGAAGCGTGGACAGAAGGATTTTGCTGAGGATTTGATTTGGTTTGGGGTGAGTCCGGAGCCGCTGCGCATATCTCTGATTTGTTCTGGGATAGTATTTGTATTGGGGATGGCTTGGCTGCTGACATCGGGGAGCAAGCCGAAGCCAGTTTCTGGTGAGGCTGAGTCGTCGGAAGGGTCTGCTTAACGCGGCAAGTCTCTGATATAATTATGGCTCTCACTCTTGAATCCATATACGAAGCCCGAAGGCGGATAGGGGGCTTCATATACTATTCACCTTGTCCTTATTCTGAGACACTTTCTCGGTTGACCAATGCTCGCGTGTTCTCGAAGTTTGAGAACCTTCAGATGACAGGTTCATTCAAAGAACGCGGCGCGCTTAACAGACTTCTTACGCTCGATCCTGATGAGAAAAAACGCGGTGTGATAGCTGCGAGTGCGGGGAACCATGCGCAGGGAGTGGCTTATCATGCGCAGCGGCTTGGGATTAGAGCCATCATTGTTATGCCGGAATACACGCCGCTTATAAAGGTTGCCAATACTCGCCAATATGGAGCCGAAGTTGTTGTGTATGGAGCCAATTATGATGCGGCGTGCGGGCATGCTTTGAGCCTTCAGCAGCAGACTGGTTGCGTATTTGTTCATGCGTTCAATGATTATGATGTGATGGCTGGGCAGGGGACTATAGGGCTTGAGATACTTGAGCAGGTTCCTGATTTAGACGCTGTTGTTGTGCCGGTTGGAGGCGGAGGGCTTATTGCTGGCGTGGCGGTGGCTGTTAAAGAGCAGAAGCCGAGTGTTCGGGTAATAGGCGTGCAGTCTCAGTGTGTGCCTTCGATGAAAACATCGCTTGAAGTAGAAGAGCTTGTATGCTTGCGACCGGAAGGCAGAACTATCGCAGATGGCATAGCTGTTAGAATGCCGGGCGATCTGACCTTTCCGATTATACAAAAATATGTGGATGAGATTGTTACGGCGGACGATGATGAGATTGCCAACGCTATACTGCTGCTGTTGGAAGTTGAGAAGACGGTGGTCGAAGGCGCGGGGGCGATTGCGTTAGCTGCACTGCTTAATCGCTCGCTGCATCTTGAAGGCAAAAATGTGGTTCATTTGTTGTCTGGCGGCAACATTGATGTAAACATGTTGTCTGTAATTATACGCAGAGGACTTGCGCGTGATGGACGGTTGGTGCGGCTTAGAGTTCTGTTGCGCGATCAGCCAGGAGCGCTGCTGGGGCTTTCCAATGTGTTGGCAGGTGCTCGCGCGAATATTTTGGAGATAACGCACCATCGAACGTTTACACAGGCTGCGCTTGGCGAAGCTGAGGTTGATTTGGATTTGGAGACAGAAGGTGCTGAGCACGTTGAGCGCATTATGAAGGTTTTGGCTGAATCTGGCTATGAAGCCCAGAGAATTGAATAAAAGTAAACAAGAAAAAGGATATTTGGCGGGTAATGTCTGATAAACTATTGGTGGAAGGGAGGTGAGATGTGTGAGTGTCAGAAGAGTTTGGCGATATGCGGCTTGTCTGCTTATTTTGGTTGTAGTTTTGGCGGGTGCTGCTCTTGTTCAGCAGTCGGCGGTTGCAGCCAAAGGTGATAAAGCACCTAACTTCTCGTTGAAGGATATAAACGGGAAAGATTGCAAACTCTCAGATTACAAAGGTAAGGTGGTAGTTATCAACTTTTTTGCTAGCTGGTGACCACCTTGCAACGCGGAGGCTCCGCGTCTAGAATACAATGTTTGGAGAGAGTTCAAAAACAAGGGTGTTGTGGTTCTTGGACTGAATGTCTGGGACAAAGGCGATATCGAGAAGGTCAAAAACTTCGTCAAGAAACATAAACTTACTTACCGTGTGATGATAGACAAAGACGAGAAGGTGTTTAAAGCGTTTACCGCTCCTGAGCAGCCGCGCGGCGTGCCTACTAATGCAGTTGTGAATAAGAATGGCGTTATTACCTACCTGCAGGCAGGCTTTGATGAGAAAGCAGTTAGAGCTGCTGTAAGAGACGCGCTGAAATAAGTAATGGATGTTGCTGGTATGATGTGAGTTGGAGGGTTTGGCTTGACAGCCTACCCTCCATTTGTTTGGATTGTCGGCGTGGCGTGTTTTGCTGCTATTGTGCAGGAATAAGCTGGTTCGGCATCAAACCCTAATCTTGGTATTTTTCGTATTTTAGGAGGCTTGTATGGATTTTTGCGCGCGTTTGGAAGAGAAAATTGAGAACATAAAGAATTCTCGCAATGTTCGCTCTGGGCTGCTTGATAGATTGATCACTGAGATAAACTTTGCGAAGGATTTACTGTTAGTATATCCGGATAAAGCTGCGGAATGGGAGCCTATAATTCTTGAAGCGGCTGAGATGTTGGCGTGTTCGCTGGATGGGACGAAGTCTGTTGAGTTTGAGAAGTTAGCCGGCGAAGTTGAGAATATTCTTGCGCCGATTGGCAAAGCTGCGAAAGAGTTTACTATATACTGCGTTGGACATGCGCATATAGATATGAACTGGCTTTGGCCTTGGCAGGATACTGTGAGCGTTACGCATGACACGTTTACGACGGTTGATAGGCTTATGGATGAGTTTCCTGAGTTTAAGTTTTCGCAGAGTCAGGCGTCAACTTATATGGCGATGGAAGAGTATTGTCCGGAGGTGTTTGAGAAAGTCGCCAAACGGATGCGCGAAGGGCGATGGGAATGCACTGCCAGCATGTGGGTGGAAGGCGATAAGAATATGGCTTCCGGCGAGATAATTTGCCGGAATATGCTTTATACTCGCCGGTATTTCAAGGAGAAATTTGGCTTGCCGTACGATGCGGTGAAAATAGATTGGGAGTGTGATACGTTCGGTCATCCGCACACTCTGCCGGCGATACTGAATAGAGGCGGGGTTACACGCTACTATAGACATAGAACGCGTCCTGAGCATTGGCTTATTTGGTGGAAGTCGCCGGATGGGTCAAAGGTGCTCGCTTACTACGATAAGGCAACGTATAATGGTCCGATTGACTGCTCTATGCTTGGTTATATGCTGGATTTCTACCGAGACACGGGGCTTAAGGACTTCCTTTTTGTCTATGGCGTTGGAGATCATGGCGGTGGACCCACCAGACGCGATTTGATGCGCGCTGCTGAGTACTCAACATGGCCTATATTCCCTAACGTTAAGCTTTCAACCACAGATGAATGGTTTTCGGCAGTCGAAGGACAGGCTGCGAATATACCAGTTGTAGATGATGAGCTGAATTATGTGTTTGAAGGGTGTTATACGTCTCAAAGCTCGGTAAAGCTTGCGAATAGAGTGAGCGAAAACATTCTGCCGGAGGTTGAGGCAATATCGCTTGTGGTTGGAGCTGCCTGCGGGTTCCCATATCCTTCTGAGCATATTCTAAAAGGTTGGCGGCTTGCGATGTTCAATCAGTTTCATGACATTTTGCCTGGTTCTGGGGTTCATGCAACGTACGAATATGCGCAGGGGCTGTTTCAAGAAATACAGGCAATCTGCGGTGCGATACGCACTAGGGCATTAAGATCGCTGGCTTCGTCGGTCAACACTGCTGTTGTGAGCGCGCAAGAAACAGGCGGCAGAGCGATTGGAGATGGAATCGGCGCTGGGGCAGGCGATCCGAGTTTGCCAGGAGGCGTTAGCGCTTGGAACGCCGGCGCGGCAGACTGCGAGCCGGTGCTTGTGTTCAATCAACTGCCTTTCCGTCGGAAGATGATGGTTGAAGCAAAAATCTGGAACAAGAGCTTTCCTGTAGGTCGCATTGTTGTTAGGGATGATGCCGGGAATGAGAGCGCTGCGCAGGTGGTAAAACAAGGCGAATACTGGGGGCATAATTACACTCAGATTGTTTTTCAAGCGGATGTGCCGCCGCTTGGCTATCGAGTTTACACTGTGGCAAAATCAGCGAAACCTTTGGAGGCTTCGGGGGTTGAGCTTACTCATTCTCCAGGCGACTGGCCATACACGCTAGAATACTTGGAAATCAAGCCGCCGGTGGTGATCGAAAACGAGTATCTGCGTGTTGAGATAGACATGGCGTCGGGCGCAATCAAGAGTTTGGTTGAGAAATCCAGCGGCTACGAGTTTGTTCCAGACGGGACGCTTATCGGATTTTTAGAGCTTTACAATGAGGCGCCGCGTACGATGTCGGCTTGGGAGATAGGGCAGATTGCGCGTGTTACGCCGCTTATCTACGATGGCAAGCTTGAGATAGTGAACCGTGGTCCTAATCGCGCTTCGGTTCGCACAACTCGGAAGCTCAACGATTCTGTTATAAGCGTTGAGGTTGGATTGGATGCCGGAAGCAGGCTTGTTGATTTTACTGTGGATGTTGATTGGCTTGAGCGTGGAACTCCGGAAACAGGCGTGCCGATGCTTAAGATGGCTTTTCCTGTCCGTGTTTCTAATCCAAGAGCTGTTTACGAGATACCTTTTGGCACAATTTCTAGACCTGTGAACGGTCAGGAGGTGCCGGCGCTTAGATGGGCGGATATTGCTGGAGGCATGGTTGGCGCTGAAGGAAACTGCGGCATAACATTGTTTAACGACTGCAAGTATGGGCACAACGCCAAAGATAATGTGCTAAGGCTTACACTGCTTAGGTCGAGCTTTGACCCAGATCCGCTCCCTGAGATGGGCAAGCACAGCATGCGCATTGGAATACTGCCGCATTGCAAAGATTGGACGGTGGGTGAGGCGTTTAGATATGCGGCGTCGTTTAACCTGCCGATGAATGTTGTCAGCACCGATGTGCACGAAGGCGCGCTGCCGCCGTCAATGAGTTTCGCCGAAGTGCTTACCAGAAATGTTGTGTTGGCGGCGGTAAAGAAAGCTGAAGACGGCGATGGTATCGTCCTGCGGCTTTATGAAGTCGAAGGCAAGGACACCGAAGCTGTGGTCAGATTGAGTGGGCTTGCGGCGTCAGGCGCGGCTGCTGTTGAAACTGATTTGATGGAGCAACCGCTACCTTTGAGCAGCGCTCGCATAAAAGGTGAAGAGGTTTCGGTCAATATACCAGCTTATGGCATAGCTACGGTGCTTGTGCGATAACAGTTAACAGGGAGATTGTGAATGACACTAGAGCCTAGAATATCTTCGATTGTTGAAAGGCTTCGCAGTCTGGGCGATGATTTGAATGCCGAACGTATATGCGCGCAGATTGAGTTTGCAAATGGACTGATTGAGCTTTATCCAAGTTACGAGTCGGAATGGAAGCGTCTTATGGATGAAGCTCTTTCGCTTGTTGAATCGGCAGACGACGGCTCTTTGGCTGAGATTGTAAGCCGATTCGAAGAGATTTTGAGTCCCATTGGCGAAGTCGCTAAGCAGTATGTGGTTCACTGCGTTGGACATGCGCATATAGACATGGATTGGAGCTGGCCTTGGGTTGAAACAGCCGCTATTTGCCATGACACTTTCACAACTGTGAACAAGTTGATGGAAGAGTATCCGGACTTCAAATACTCTCAGAGTCAGATATCAATATACCAACTGCTCGAAAAGTATTATCCTGAGCTGTTTGAGACTGTCAGACGCAGGGTGCGAGAAGGCAGATGGGAAGTGGTGGCTGGAGCTTGGGTTGAAGGCGATAAGAATCTGTCGAGCGGTGAGAGTCTGTGCAGACATATACTTTATGCGAAACGTTGGCTGCGCGAGCACATGGGGCTTGCTTACGATGCTGTGAAGATAGATTGGCAGTGCGATACTTTTGGGCATGCTCATACGGTTCCGGCAATTTTATCAAGTGGCGGCATAACTCGCTATTATCACTGCAGGACTGGTCCGGAAAAGTGGTTGCTCAGGTGGAAATCGCCGGATGGGTCTAGTGTAATTAGGTTTCTTGATAAACAGTGGTATGGTGGACATGTTTCGCCGAAGGTGGCGAGTTATCTGCTTGATTTTGCCAAAGAGACTGGGCTTAAGGAGCTGCTTTTTGTCTATGGCGTTGGAGATCATGGCGGCGGTCCAACCAGACTTGATTTAGCGGCTATTGTAAGAATGGACGGCTGGCCTATATATCCGAGGTTTAAATTTTCTACTACTGATGAGTTCTTTTCGGCTGTAGAACAGTTTAGAGACGAGATACCTGAATATGACGGTGAGCTAAACACCATTTTCGAGGGCTGCTATACATCGCAGAGCAAGGCTAAACTGGTGAATAGACTCGGCGAGGCTATGCTGACTGAGGCTGAGATTGCGTCTGTTGTTGCTGGAGCTGCGGTAGGGTTTGAATATCCAGTCGAAAACCTGCGCAGAGCTTGGGAACGGGTGCTTTTCAATCAGTTTCATGACATATTGGGCGGCTCAAGCGAGCATGAGGCTATGGAAGAAGCGGTGGCGCGGTTTAGAGAAGCTGAGGCGGAAGCTGGAGCTGTTATGACAAGAGCGTTTCGTAGAATTGCTGCCGCCGTGGACACATTATCTGTTTCGCCAAAGACTTCGAGTGTAGGCGATGGAGCGTCGCTTGGATATGGCGCAGGTGATTTGCCAAAGACGGGGCTTATAAGCACTTTTAGCTTTGGAGAGAAGGATGTAGAGCCTGTAATAGTTTTTAATACGCTGCCGTTTTCGAGGTCTGAAGTGGTGGAAACTAAGATTTGGGGCAGAGATTGGCAGGCTGATAAAATCGTCTTTATGGATGACTCTGGGCGAACTGTGCAGGGACAGGTGGTTGGCAGAAGCTCTTACGGCGGGCAGGAAGCGGTGAGCGTGGTTTTTCCGGCGAACGATGTTCCTGCTGTCGGCTATAAAACTTTCTTCGCGCATGCTGCTGATGTTGCGCCGGTGCCGTCGGGCGAAGTTCGGATGTCGGTTGGGCTTGGAGATACTAGGATTATAGAAAACGAACATTTGCGTGTTGAGATTGACACAAAGTCCGGGGCGATTAAGAGCATTACTGATTCAGAAGGCAGGGATTATGTGCCGCCTGGCGAAATGACTGCCGTGCTTGAGTATTTTGTCGAAGAGCCGCACAACATGAGCTCGTGGGAGATTGGTCGGATAAGCAAGTTGGAGCGGCTGACCTCCGGCGCAGCGATTGATACAGATGAAGTTCACCCGTTCCATGAAGGCAGTGAAGGACTAGGGATGGTTAGGCATTGGACGCATCAGCAGGTTGGACCTAACCGCGCCGCTGTTCGCACTACAAGACTAGTGTCTTCTTCGCGAATAATCACTGAAATTGCGCTGTCGGCTGGCAGCAGATTGGTTGAGATTTGCCTGACTGTTCACTGGAAGGAGATGGGCAGTCCAAGCCTCGGCGTGCCGGGGATTAGAATGGCGTTCCCGGTTAATGTTTCAGAACCTGAGGCTGTTTATGAGATACCGTTTGGCAGCATAAAGCGTCCGTGCGACGGTAGAGAGGTTCCGGCGCTGAGATGGGCTGATTTGAGCGGCGTATCGGCGGATGGCGAGCTGTGCGGCGTTATGTTTATTAACAACTGCAAGCACGGACATAGCGCCGACGGGAATACGCTTAGAATAACACTGATTCGTTCAAGCTACGATCCTGACCCTGTGCCTGAGATTGGCACTCATCACATTCGGTTGGCGATTGCGCCGCATGCTGGCGGCTGGAGGCAATCGTCGGCGGGGCGAATTGCTGCGGCTTTCGACCAGCCAATGAAGGTTCTAAACAGTGATTTGCACAATGGCTCGCTTGCACCTAAAGCCGAGTTTTGTCGGATTATCACGCCTAATATCCAGCTAGCAGCTTTAAAACGCGCTGAAGACGAAGATGCGCTGATTATCCGTCTGTATGAAACTGATGGGTTAGACACCGAAGCCGAAGTCTGCCTTTCTGGTTTGGCGGCGTCTGGGTGCGAGGTTTTGGAGACTGATACTCTCGAAATCCCGCGTCTGCCTTTGTCTGCGCGTATGGAAGGCGATATTCTCAAAGTTGAGGTTCCAGCATACGGGTTTAGGACGGTGATGGTAAAAGGTTGGAAAAAGCCTTGAGTTGGGAATCTGCGATTACCGAGATTGTTGCGGAGCCGGGCATCACTTTGATTATCGGCGGCGTAGATGTTGGTAAAACCTATTTCGCCAGGATGCTTGTAAACGCTGGTGTGGAAGCTGGGGTTCCTACGGCTGTTGTGGATGCAGATGTTGGACAGTCGGAGATTGGTCCACCCACAGTTATCAGCATGGCGCTTGTTGAGAATAGGGTAGAATCTCTGCGCGAGTTAAAGCCGCGAAGGATGTATTTCGTCGGCTCAACAAGTCCTGTCGGCAGGCTGCTGCCTGTTGTTGTCGGCACGAAGCGGATGGTGGATGAAGCAGTGATGCGCGGCGCAAAGCTGGTGGTTGTGGATACGTCGGGATTGGTCTCAGGCGCGATTGGACGCAGATTGAAGATGTACAAAACCGATATTCTTCGCCCCAGGCATATTGCTGCTATATCGCGCAAACACGAGATAGATACTATAATCTCTTTTCTGGCGAAACAAGAAAATCATCAACTTTACAAGCTCAGCGCGCCTGATGAAGTGCGATCAAAGCCTGTTGAGTTAAGAATAGCTCGCCGCCGACTGCAGTTTTATGAGTATTTCAAGAACGCTGACAGCCATAAGATTAGGATGGATGATGTTGGGTTTCGTGGGACGTTGTTTGGCACTGGGCTTAGAATCTCGTGGCGCAACTTTAGAACGATAGAACGTGTGATTCGCGCCAGAGTTCTGCATGCAGAAGTGGCGTCGGGCGCGGCTTATGTTGTTGTTGAGTGTAAGCCTGAAGGGCTTGATATAAAGGCGTTGGCAGAACGGTATGGAGCGCGTGAATATTATGTGGTTTGCGGGAAGGATTTCGTTAATGTGCTTGTTGCGTTGTGCGACGCTGACGGCGAAGTGATAGATTTAGGGTTGATCGAAGAGATGGATTTTGAGCAGAGACATATGCATGTGATAACGCCTGCGATGACTGTTTCGCCGGTTAGGCTTGTGGAGTTTGGAGCGATGAGAATACTAAGAGACGGCACGGAGCTGGGGCATATTAGGTTTGGTGAGATATGATAAAACTTATACTTGTGCGTCATGGCGAAAGCGAGTGGAACAAGACATGCCGTATACAAGGCCATTCCGACCCTGAGCTTACCGAGCTGGGAAGAGAACAGGCGTATTTGACGGCTGATAGATTGTCTGGCGAATCTGTGAAGGCTGTATATTCTAGCGATTTAACCCGCGCGCGTGCAACGGCGGAGATTATTGCACGTTCGCATGGACTAGATGTAACAGTTACTGAATTGCTCAGAGAAGCAAATTTGGGTAGGTGGGAAGGACTGACTCAAGCTCAGGCGGCTGAACAGTATCCGGAGGAATTTCGCGCTTACAGAGCCGATCCAGTGGCGAATAGGCCGCCGGGTGCAGAGAGACTCGAAGCTGTTATTGCGCGCTGCCGCGCGTTCGTTGACGCCATTACCAAACTGCATGATTACAAATGCACGATTGTGGCTGTGGGGCATGGAGGCTCGGTTAGAGGTGTTATCGCGGCGGTTTATGGATTGTCTCCGGATGTGTATCGTAGAATCAGGCTGGATAACGGCGGCATAACTATTTTATATCTGAAAGATGGCAAGCCGTTGTTGGCTACGCTGAACGATACGTGTCATTTAACGGCTCAGCGTCAAGAATGCGGTTTGGAAGAAGGCTGATTATTCGCTGGACGACGTATTCTGCTTATTCTGCGACTCGTAGTCTTCCGATTCATCCCAATTGTCTGCATGACCTGTGTTGACAGTGGCTCCTATAGGCACTACATCGGTTTGGGGAGCTTGTTGGGGTTGAGCGCTGTTTTTTGCTTTGTGGCGTCTAAATAGTCTGCCAAACCACCCTATGCGTTTGGGAGCGGTTTCTTCGGCTTCTGCTGTTTGTTCAGAAGGCTTGGCAGCCTCAAACGCGGCTATAACTTTGTCCAGCTTTTCGTTGAATTCTTGTTCTGCGTTGTCTGTTTTGTCTGGCTCTTCGACAGCGGTTTCAGGCTCATCATCGTAGGAGCAGGATGGCTCGGTTTCTACGGTTTCGGTCTGCGATTCTTTCTCGACTGTTACAAACACGGCATCGGGGATTGTGTTTTGCTCGGTTGTTTCAGGTTTGTTTTCTTCGGCACTTACGGTGCTTTGGGGATTTGGATTGTCTTTGGGGTTTGGGTCATTTTTAGGCGAGTCTTCGCGTCTGCCGAATATCTCTGCCTCTGCCTCGTCTGCCAGGTCGCCGGTGCGTTTGAAAAGCTCGTTTATTCGAGATACGCGTTCGCTCCATTCAGGATCGCCCTGCTGAGGCTGAGGCAGTTCTTTTATGAGTTCGGTAAACTCGCTTGAGAGCGCGTTATTAGCTTCCTGCATGCGTTGGAGAACAGAATTGGCGCGGTGCAGCATATAGTTGAGTTCTCTCTGCCGATTAAGCAGTTCCTCAACCACATGGCTTGACCTATCGTCTCTGCGCTTTAAGTCTTCAACCTGCTGCGCCAACTGTTTGCTGCGTTCCAGCAGTATAGCTTTTGCTTTCAGCGCTCTATGGAGTCGTTCTTTAAGGTGTTCCACTACCTCGTCTTCGACCAATTCTTCAGTCCCTTCCTTGGCAAGAATTATCGAGCACACGAACATTATCGGGAACACTGCCGCAATACTCAAGTTGTTTCGGTGACTCTATATCTGCAATCGTAATCCACCTGCCAAGTTATGTCAAGCAGGCTGGTATGTTGGCATAAAGATAAAATTTCAAATTTCATTACGAGCGAAAAAGAGCGCTGCTGGGCAATAGCGAAACCAGTGGCGCTCTTTTCGTTTAACACTAATTCGCAATCGCTGCGAAGTAGATAACTGCTTTGAAAAACGCTACATCGAAGGAGGGTGAGGAGTTAATAAGCACAAAAAATAAAAGCCGGCATTGCTGCCGGCAATAGAAGGAGATGGAAAGAAAGATTTCTGCAGCTCCATAATACCACAAAAACTCGTAATTGTCACCCAATCTTTGTAGAAGATGGACGACGGCGTGTGTGTCGGCAGGCTTACGGGCTTAGTTTTCTTCGAGAAAACCGTTTGAACTGAACATCTGCTCAGAACCCCGTCTGCAATCGCCATCCAAAAAGAAGCGCTGCTTCAGCTTCAAAAGCCGGACTGCTGCGCTGGCTGTAAAAGTAACCATTGTGGTTTCAGGCGAACATATAACCGCGCCGCTTCGACTTTTCTTCTCCAAAGTTATTGAAATCAACCGCGACTTTGGCGTTTTGGAGCTGAGAAAACGAACCCCAAAAGAAGCTTTCTTTTTATTAAGGAGGTAATTGGTATGACTAAGACTCAACACGAAATCGAATTACTCCCGCATTCCATTGAGGCGGAGCAGTCGCTGCTTGGCGCTGTGATGCATTCTGATAAAGCTTTGGCTGGCGCGGTGGAAGTGCTCAAGCCATCGGACTTCTATATATCGCTGCACGGCGGCATATTTGCTTGCATTGCGACGCTTGGAATCGAAAAGAAAGGCAACATCCGCGAGCCGTTTTTGGTTAAAGAAGAAATGCTTAGACGCGGTATGCTGGTAAACGATGATACAATCCTGCTTTTGGCGAGAATATGGGACAGCGGGAGCGTTTTTGCGTTCAACTGGCGAGAGTATGCGAGCGAAATCAAAAGAACTGCGCGACTTCGGCATTATCTTGCGTTGAGCGCCACACTCTCCGAGAAAGCACGCGCTGCCCAAGCCGACCCAAACGAAATCATAGCCGAAGCTAGAGCGTCGCTTGATGAGCTTGAAACTGAGACAAACGCCGAAGACTTGATGAGCTTCGAGAGTATTTTTGATGGCGACGCGCCAAAACCTAAATGGGTGGTGGATAAACTTGTCCCTGCCGAAGGAATCACCCTAATATCCGCGAAACCAGGCGTTGGCAAATCTTGGCTGGGATATTATATCTCCCAATGCACGGCTTCTGGCGCGCCACTGTTTGGAAGGTATGATGTTACGCTTGGACGTGTCCTTTATCTGAACGCTGAAGGCGGCGAATCGCTGGTTATATATCGAAACAGAAAACTGTGGAATGGGTTGTCTTTGGAGTATGGAGAAGAGCTAAAGAAAAACCTCCCTATAAAATACTTGTGCAAGCCGACTGTGCTTTCTAGCGGCGCCGATTTCTCCAGGCTCTGCAGGCTGATTGAAGACGAGAAAGCAGATCTTGTGGTTATAGATCCGTTCATTGAGTTTTTCGATGGAGAAGAGAACAGCTCAAGGGATACTAGTGCGTTCTTTCGTGAACTGCGCAAGATTATCGAGAAGACAGGCTCAGCGTTTGTTGTGACCCATCACACACGGAAGGTTGGGTTTGATAAGCCTAACACGCCTTCGGAGTCGCCTAGGGGCTCGTCTGCTATAGCAGGTGCGCTTGATTCTCATTTATCGCTTTCAGAACGCAGAGGAGATGAGAAGCAGATTTTGGTGCAACATGCGAAACTTCGACAAGGCGCTGAAGAGAAAAACTTCTACATCACCATAGAAGACATAGACAGCGAGACTACTGTTATCAAATATCTTGGCGAGACAACCAGCACTGTAAGCGAGTCAGAAAAGACTGATGCGGCGCTGATCTTTATCACTCAAACATTGGAAGAGGCAGAAAAGCCGCTTGCTTGGAGTGAGATTGTGGCTATTTCCAAACAACGCGGGTTTGGAAAGGATACTGTCAATAAAGCGCTTAAGCTGGGTGTTGATGCCAATCTTATCGTAACACAGAAGGACGAAACAGATAAAAGAAAGGTGCTTTACTTATTGGCATCTGGGACTGCAGGGCTTTATGAATGCGCGTAAAGATAGCTCTAGAGTTATTTTCAGCCTCAAGTGTACGATAACTCTACTCTGCGGCGTCAATTCTCAGGTGAGGTGTAGTAACGCCGCCGCCGCCCATAAGCGGCGTTCTACCCTTACAGATTGACTGTTTGTATATAGAGATAACTCTACTCTGCTCTACTATATAGTAGAGTAATCGACAAATCGAGTTATTTTTTTCTATGCTCAGAAGCGCTTATTGACAAGAAAATGCAATGCGTTATAATACAGGTGCGGCGATGCGAAAGAAAATCGAGTTGGCGGTTTTGTCTGCCGCACCTGTTCGTTCTTTTGAAGTATGATGTCGGGGCGTAGCGCAGCTTGGTAGCGCACCTGTATGGGGTGCAGGTGGTCGCAGGTTCAAATCCTGTCGCCCCGATAGAAACCAAGAGCACCACCAGGATATTTTCTTGGTGGTGCTTTGTGATTGATTATGCTCACTGATTCGCGTATTTTAGATGGATGCAAACTCGACAACCACC
>Ga0078972_1004013_pt1 | contig 42105 bp, 36 predicted proteins | sample YelNatPaOPGAMG01_FD_67568 | JGI IMG/M metagenome (GOLD analysis project Ga0078972, IMG submission 67568) | Hot spring thermophilic microbial communities from Obsidian Pool, Yellowstone National Park, USA - OP-RAMG-01 (SPADES assembly) (version 2) | ecosystem: Environmental > Aquatic > Thermal...
CATCTTCGCAGAGCGATCTTCCGATATTCAATCCCTTTGCCTTGTAGAATGTAAAGCACATTCCACCACCGATTGCAAGGTTATCAACTTTGTCAATTAGATTTTTCAAAACACCGATCTTGGTTGAAACCTTTGCACCACCGATAATTGCAAGTAAAGGTCTCTGAGGATTCTTTAATGCTTCCTCAAGATACTTTAATTCTTTTTCCATCAGGAATCCACACGCAGGTTTATCAAAATAATGGGCAATCGCCTCAACCGAGGCATGGGCACGGTGTGCTGCACCAAATGCATCATTTATATAAACTTCAGCAAGTGAGGCAAGTTCTTTAGCAAAGTTTGCATCGTTCTTCTCTTCTTCAGAATGGAATCTCAAATTCTCCAATAAAAGAATGTCACCAGCTTTTAGACCATCAACCATCTTTTTTACCTCTAATCCAACACAATCCGGTGCAAATTTCACTTCTCTATTCAGAAGTTCACCAAGCCTCTTTGCTACAGGTTTCAAACTCTGTTTTGGGTCAACCTTTCCTTTAGGCCTTCCAAGATGGCTCGTAATGATTAAAATTCCTCCATTTTCAAGGATGTATTTTATCGTAGGAAGAGATTCCTTTATCCTTGTATCATCAGTTATATTTAGATTCTCATCAAGGGGAACATTGAAATCCACTCTTAAAAAAACCCTCTTCCCTTTTATCGGAAGGTCTTTTACCGAAAGTTTGGGCATCATTCCCTCCCGATGATATATTCAAGCAGATCAACTATCCTTAATGAATATGCCCATTCATTATCATACCAGGAAAAGGTCTTTACAATATTTCCATTGACCATTGTCAACTGGGCATCAAATATTGATGAATGGGGATTGCCTATGAAATCAATAGAAACGAGTGGTTCTTCGCAATATTGGAGGTATTTACCCAGTGGTCCTTGTGCTGCCTTTTTGAATGCTTGATTCACCTCTTCTTTTGTGGTTGGTTTTTCTACCTCACAGACAAAGTCGCAGATTGAGACATTTGCAGTTGGCACCCTTATTGCCACACCATCAAGTTTGCCTTTTAATTCTGGAAATATCTCACCAATTACCTTTGCTGCACCAGTAGAGGTTGGTATCATTGATAATCCAGCAGCCCTTGCCCGGCGCAGATCTTTGTGAACTAAATCCAGTATACGTTGATCATTGGTATAGGCGTGAATTGTAGTTAAATAACCCTTTATGATCTTGAAATTATCATGGAGGACCTTTACCATTGGTGCGAAACAGTTCGTTGTGCACGAGGCATTGGATACAATCATATCCTTTTTCGGGTCATATTTGTTTTCATTGATCCCCATTACAATAGTGGGGACCTTTGGTTCACCTTTTGCTGGTGCTGTTATTATCACCCGCTTTGCCCCATTCTTAAGATGAACCTCGCACTGGGAACGGTCTGTAAACTTTCCTGATGCCTCGATAACATAATCAACACCAAGGTCTTTCCAGGGTAGTTTTGCAGGTTCTTTTTCAGCAAGAACCTTGTATTCTTTGCCATCAACAACAAAGGCATTGGATTTTACTTCAACCTTTGCCTCAAATTTTCTATGAACCGAATCATATTTTAATAGATGTGCCAGTGTCGGCGCATCACTAATATCATTTATTGCAACAAAATCAAATTTATCACTTCTAAAACCGGCTCTAAAAACGAGTCTGCCAATTCTTCCAAAGCCATTGATTGCAACCTTTGGTTTCATCAAAACCTCCTTATGAGGATTATATCCAAAATATGTTGTAAGTCAAGTGAGAAGATAATTTTCGCTTCGCTCGGCTAAATCCGAAATCCGAAACAAATTCCAAGCACCAAATTCCAAAAGGGTTTCCTTTACCCTGGTCCTTCTTTTCGTTTCACGTTTCACGGTAAACGTTTCACGAAAATTCCCTTCTTTACCCTTTCTTTAAAAATCGTCTTTCGTTATACGGTTTCGCAGCCCGCGTCGTCTATCGGCATCGTTATTCGATCAAATCCTCCTGTGTCCCACTTTTTTACCCTTATTTACCCTTTCTTGTTGCCTTTTAGCCCTTTAGCCCTCTTTAGCCATTTTTAGCCTTTTTGAGCCCTTTTCTTTTCCTGTTTCACTAATTTCCCTTTCTTCCCCATCTTTTTTAGAACCGATAAGCGAGTAGCGAGGAATTAGCAATTTCCCTGCTTGATTCAAAATTTAATATCATTATAGTTGACTTTTTTCAGAATTTCAATAAAATATTAACGATGGTCGCAAACATAGAAGATGGAATAAAGGATATTAAAAGAGGAAAACCCGTGATTGTTGTTGATGATGAAAACAGAGAGAACGAAGGTGATTTTATTGTAGCTGCAGAAAAGATAACCCCGAAACTTGTCAACTTTATGGCTCAACACGGTAGAGGGCTAATCTGTGTAGCCCTCACTGCAAAAAGACTTGAAGAACTTGATATCCCGGTAATGGTATCTGACAATACTGCACTTCACGGAACTCCATTTGCAATCAGTGTTGATTCAAAGATTGGAACGACCACAGGAATTTCAGCATTTGACCGGGCAAGGACGATTAAGGCGCTGATTGATAAAAAGACAAAACCCGATGACCTTGCCCGCCCTGGCCACATCTTTCCTCTGCGGGCAACCGAAGGCGGAGTTCTACGTCGTGCCGGACATACCGAGGCAAGCGTTGACCTTGCGCGTCTGGCCGGGCTCTATCCCGCCGGTGTGCTTTGTGAAATTATGGACTCTGACGGACGGATGGCAAAATTCCCAAGACTAAAAAAGATTGCCCGAAAGTTCAATCTGAAAATAATTACGATAAGGGACTTAATAGAATATCGGAGAAGAACCGAAAAACTTGTTGAGCGAATACTTGAAACCCAACTGCCTACAAAATATGGAAATTTCCATTTAATTCTCTATGAAGACAAAATTACCGGTGAACACCATATCGCACTCGTTTTAGGTGATGTCGCAGGAAAGAAAAATGTTCTGGTAAGAGTTCACTCCCAATGTCTGACCGGAGATGTGTTCCACTCATTAAGATGTGATTGCGGTGACCAACTTGAGAAGGCGCTGACAATGATTGCCAAAAATAAGAGCGGCGTCTTTTTATATATGCGGCAGGAAGGTAGAGGAATCGGTCTGGCTAATAAATTAAGGGCATATAAGTTACAGGACAAAGGGCTTGATACAGTTGAGGCAAATCTCGCCCTCGGCTATCCACCCGATTTGAGAGACTATGGAATAGGGGCACAGATACTCGCCGATTTGGGACTCTCATCGGTAAAACTCTTAACCAACAATCCCAAAAAGATAATCGGTCTGGAAGGATATGGCTTGAAGGTCACAAAGCAAATTCCAATCTACGCCCCACATAAACATAACCTATCCTATTTAAAAACCAAAAGACAAAAACTCGGGCATCTCATACCGGACTCCGTATTAAGAAAAGTCCCTGATGAATGATAATTTCATAAAAAGCGTTTTTAAGTTTAAAAAGTATAGTTTGCTATGAGGAGGTATATAATGAAAGAAATCAAAGGAAATCTTATTGGTAAAGGAAAAAAATTTGGAATAATTGTCTCAAGATTCAATGAGTTTATTTCAAAGAGACTCGTTGACGGGGCAATTGACTGTCTGTTGAGACACGGTGTGGAAGAATCTGACATTACAATTTACTGGGTTCCGGGCAGTTTTGAAATCCCCGGAATTGCCAGAAGATTACAAAAGAACAAACTGGATTGTATACTATGCCTTGGTGCCGTAATTAGAGGCGATACCCCCCATTTTGATTATATTGCCAGTGAGGTTACAAAGGGTATTGCTCAATTAAATCTTGAACCTGGCCCTCCGGTAGTCTATGGCATAATTACTGCGGATAATACTGAACAGGCAATTGAGAGAGCCGGAACAAAGATGGGTAATAAAGGCTGGGATGCTGCAGTCACCGGTCTTGAACTCGTAAACCTTTATTCACAAATAGAAAAAAGATGAGCCGAAGATTAGCAAGGGAACTCGCTCTGAAGATACTTTATGGATATGAGTGCGGACTTGACAGCCTGCCGGAATTAATAGCCGGGGTTTTAGGGAAAAAAAATTATAAAAATGGAGTAAAAAATTATTGCCGTGAGTTGGTGACCAAAACCATAAATCACCTTTCGGAAATTGACCGGATGATTATAGAAGTTCTTAAAAACTGGAACTATGAAAGAGTATCTCTGATTGATAAACTCATTCTCAGAATGGGCACCTGTGAAATCCTCTACTTCCCTGATATTCCTAATGAGGTTTCAATAAATGAGGCAATTGAAATCGGAAAAAAATATGGCAGCGAAGAATCAGGGAAGTTCATCAATGGCGTCCTTGATGCGGTCAAAAAAAGAAGGAAAGAAAAGGAGGAAAATGAAGGTCGCAATAATCAGTGACATCCATTCAAATTTAGAGGCTTTGCAAGCCGTGATAAAAGATATTAAAAAGAGGCGCATCAAAAATATCTTCTGTCTGGGCGACCTGGTTGGATATGGAGCAAATCCGAATGAATGTATCAAATTGTGTCTTGATGAATCAGATGCAACAATTGCTGGAAATCACGACTGGGCAACATTGAATAAGACCGATATATCAAATTTTAATCCCGTTGCGGCCTCGGCGGTAAAATGGACGATGCGCCATTTGAGCCCTGAAAATGCTGAAAAACTTCAGCAACTCTCGCTTATCTATAAAACAGATAATCTACTCCTTGTTCACGCATCACCCAATAAACCTGAAGAATGGCACTATCTCCTGTCCTTTGAAGAATTCCAGAGGGAGTTTAATTACTTTACTGAGCATATTTGCTTCATCGGACACTCCCATATTCCAAGTGCAATCTATCAGGATGAGAATGGCTACACCGATTTCTTGAGGGATAACCCATTCCCTATAATTAAAAGGCGAAGGTATATAGTGAATGTAGGTAGTGTTGGACAACCCAGGGACCTTGACCCCAGGGCTTGTTATGTCATCTATGACGGGAACAAAGGTTCAATTGAATTTATCCGCATTGAATATAACATTCCTCTTGCCCAGCAAAAGATAATTGATGCGGGTCTTCCTGAAGCCCTTGCGGAAAGATTGATGGTAGGCAAGTAATTGATAAACTTAAGGATAAAAAGGGTTGTCTAAAGGTCAGAAATTGGGAAAGTGAGGTAATTTTGAAGAAAGGGCCGGTTACGATTTTAAAGGAAAAAGTCACAACCCTGGAAACCGAGTTGAAGGAATATAAGGATAAATACTTAAGGGCGCTTGCGGAGCTGGATAACTATAGAAAACGGATGGAAAGGGAATTTGAGGATTTTAAGATCCATTCAAAGGGTGATTTCATAATGAAGATTATTCCGGTTCTGGACAATTTTGATCGGGCACTGGCCGGAGCGGTTCTAAACGAAAATTATGAATCCTTTTACAAAGGGATGGAGATTATCTACCGCCAGTTGAAGGAGATTCTAAAATCTATGGGACTTGAAGAATATTCAGGACTCGGTGAAAAATTTGACCCGACACTTCACGAGGCATTAGGTGTTGTGGTGGTTAATGACCAACCCGAGAATATAATAATTGAGGAAATCAGCAAAGGCTACAAACTTGGTGAAAAAATAATAAAACCGGCCAGGGTTTTGGTTTCAAAATTTGAAGAAAAGAAAGAAGAAATTAAGGGAGGTGAAGAAAATGGCGAAAATAATCGGGATTGATTTGGGCACAACTTTTTCCTGTGTCGCAGTTATGGAAGGTGGCCAGCCGGTTGTAATCCCAAATCCTGAAGGTGGTAGAACCACACCATCAATTGTCGCCTTTACAAAATCGGGTGAGAGACTGGTTGGTCCTTTGGCAAAAAGACAGGCAATCACAAATGCGGAAAATACTATCTATTCAATAAAAAGATTTATGGGGAGAAGATACAGTGAAGTCGGTCAGGAGATTGCCCGTGTTCCTTATAAAGTTGTTGAACATACAAATGGTGACGCCTGGGTTGAAGTAATGGGAAAGAGATATTCGCCTCCGGAAATTTCGGCGATGATACTGCAGTATCTTAAACAGGCCGCAGAGTCTTATCTCGGGGAAAAGATTACAAAGGCAGTGATTACGGTGCCAGCATATTTCAATGATTCCCAGCGTCAGGCAACCAAAGATGCTGGAAGGATTGCAGGGCTTGACGTCTTAAGGATTATCAATGAGCCGACCGCATCATCCTTAGCCTATGGTCTTGATAAGAAAAAAAATGAAAGGATTGCAGTTTATGACTTTGGTGGTGGAACATTTGATATCTCAATCTTAGAAATTGGTGAAGGGGTATTTGAGGTAAAATCAACGAATGGTGATACCCATCTTGGTGGTGATGACCTTGATGAGAGAATAATGAATTATATTGCAGATGAGTTTATGAAGGAGCATGGTATAGATTTGCGCAAAGACCTGACTGCCCTACAGAGACTGAAAGAAGCCGCAGAAAAGGCAAAGTGCGAACTCTCCACCGTTATGGAAACGACAATCAGTCTCCCATTTATTGCCTCAGATAAAGACAAGACCCCACTCCACCTTGAAATGAAACTCACCAGGGCAAAACTTGAATCTCTGGTTGAAGACCTGCTTCAGCGTTCAATCCCACCGATAAAACAGGCACTTCTGGATGCAAAGTTATCGCCCCAGGATATAAATGAAGTCGTTCTGGTTGGTGGACAGACCCGAATGCCCAGGATTCAACAGATTGTCCGCGATTTCTTCGGCAAAGAGCCGCACAAAGGAATAAATCCTGATGAAGTTGTGGCGATTGGCGCCGCAATCCAGGCCGCGGTTCTGGGTGGTGAAGTGAAGGATATCTTGCTCCTTGATGTAACACCCCTTACCCTGGGAATTGAAACCCTGGGTCAGGTAATGACACCGATTATACCCCGCAATACTACAATCCCTACGAGAAAATCACAGATATTTACTACTGCAGAAGATAACCAGACTGCAGTCACAGTCCATGTTCTTCAGGGCGAAAGGCCAATGGCATATCAAAATAGAACCCTGGGCAAATTTGACCTCTACGGAATTCCGCCAGCACCAAGAGGCATTCCCCAGATTGAAGTTACCTTTGACATTGATGCGGATGGAATCCTCCATGTCTCAGCAAAGGATTTAGGAACCGGAAAAGAACAGAAGATAAGAATTACTGCCTCAAGCGGGTTGACCAAAGAGGAAATTGATAAGATGGTAAGGGAGGCAGAGGAACATGCTGCGGAAGATAGAAAACAGAAGGAGTTAATTGAGGCGCGCAATCAGGCAGACAGCGTAATATATAGTGTGGAAAAAACCTTAAGGGAATATGGAGAAAAAATTTCCTTTGAAGAAAGGGCAGAGATTGGTAAAAAGTTGGAGGCATTGAAACAGAAAAAAGAAGGTAATGATATAAGTGCAATAAAACAGGCAATTGATGACCTTCAACAATCGGTGTATAAACTCTCTGAGGCGGTATATCGTGAGGCAGCATCAAGGGCACAACAGCAGACAGGACCAACCGGTGGTCAAAAACCTGAAGAGGGTTCGCAACCGGGTGGAACGGACTATCGGGTTGTTGATGAGGAAGGGAATAAATAACCCGAATCCAGCGATAACTGGATTCTAAAGTAGCGAGAAGCGAGTAGCAAGTAGCGAGAAAAAAATCCAGCGATCTTATCACTGGATTGAGACATAAAATATTTGATGTGCTTTCTGTCTTATGAAAAAAAAGGATTACTACGAAATTCTTGGGGTTTCAAGAAACGCCTCAAGTGATGAGATAAAAAAGGCATACCGGGAACTTGCCAAAAAATGGCACCCAGATATGAATCCGAATAACAAAAAGGAGGCGGAGGAGAAATTCAAGGAAATTTCAGAAGCCTATGAAGTCTTGATGGACCCCAAGAAGAGACAACTCTACGACCAGTATGGACACGAGGGGGTCTCTCAAACATTCCACCCCGGTGGTTTCACCTGGGAAGATTTTACCCACTTTGATGACCTACAGGATATATTGGGCAGTTTCTTTGGTGGTTCAATATTTGATGAATTCTTTGGCACCACACGGGCACAACCAAGAAAAAAGAAGGGTGGGGATATCCATGTAATATTGAGAGTTTCCCTTGAAGAGATTGCAAATAGCGCAAAAAAACAATTCAAAGTAGAAAGGTTTGAACCCTGCACAAGTTGCAATGCCCGTGGCGGTTATGATTTCACAACCTGCCCCCAGTGCGGTGGCCGGGGACAGGTCAGGACCCAAACCAGAAGTTTCTTTGGCACCTTTACAAGTGTTTCTGTCTGTCCAAGATGCCAGGGAAGTGGTGAGATAACAAAGACACCCTGTGCCAAATGCGGTGGCCAGGGCAGGGTCAGGGTTCAGCGCACAATTGAAATAAAGATACCCGCTGGAGTTGCCAATGGTCAATATATTGTCTTAAGGGGCGAGGGACATTATGGGCCTGGCGGAAATGGCAATATAATTGTAGAATTTGAAGAAAAGCCACACGAATATTTTGAAAGAAAGAACTATGACCTTTTTATAAGAATTCTCACACCGTATTCCAGATTGATCAATGGAGGAACCATTGAGATACCGGGTTTAAATGGAAACCGGGAATCGGTAAGAATTCCCAAATTCAGTGGTGCACCAACTGTGATTCGGCTTAAGGGAAAGGGTATGCCAAAACCAAACGGGGGAAACGGTGATATATATGTAGAATTGGACCTAAAACCGCCCGAGTCCCAGGACCGAAATCTCACAAGGCTCCTTGAGGAATTGAAAAAATATGAAGGAGAACCAACTCCCCAAAAGAGGCAAACCTGAACCACGAAATACACAACCTCTTTTACATTACACCTGAAAGAATAAAAAAGGGACAGCTTTCAATCACCGGGCAAACATATCATCATATAAAAAATGTCCTGAGGGCAAAAATTTTACAAACCATCTTTTTTACCGACGGCAAAGGCAACCGCTATCAAACCGAAGTTACAGATATCACAAATAATGAAATCAAATTGAGAATTTTGGAAAAAATTTTTATCCCCAGAGAAGAAAATTTAAAATTTGACCTCGCCTTTGTCCCAATAAAGGGAAAGCGAAATGATTATCTCATTGAGAAAGCAACCGAACTGGGTGTCAATAAATTTTTTATCTTCTATTCGGCCGCTTCAGTTATAAAAAAGATGGGAATCTCAAAGATTGAACATCTTAAAAATATTACCATTTCCGCGATGCTACAATCATTACAATACTACCAACCAGAAATTGTGGTATTAGATAATATTGATAAGTTATTATCAATCTTTCCTGAATATAATTCAGTGGTTGTTGCCGACCAGCAGGGTGATACAAAACTTCCCAATCTTAAAGAAAGAGTCCTTTATATTGTCGGTCCGGAAGGCGGATTTGAAAATTATGAGATTGAAAAATTTATTGAATCCGGTGCAAAACCAATCTCTCTCGGCAAAAAAAGGTTAAGGAGTGAAACTGCGGCGATAGTGGGAATTGTAAAAATCCTTACCGCCTTAGAGTCCAAGGAAAATTAAGGTGCCGCTACTCCAATTCAAAACCAAATTGCCACATCATATTTTAACAGCGAGTAGAGAGGAGCAAGTAGCGAGAAAAGTCTTGAAATTAGTAATTTGGTGAAGAAGTGAGTATGGAAATTAGAAGTAAGAAGTTAGTCTTTACCGCCATCCGCCAAGAAGTGTGGCGGATTGGCGGATTGACAAACATTTTTCAAACTTCCAACTTCCATACCCACTTCTACAACTAACTTCCAACATCTAAAAATTCAAAAGGGTTATAAAGGGTTATCAGGGGTGATAAAGGGTAATTAAGGGTTTCCTTACCTTTGCACTTCTTTTCCGTTTCACGGTTCATGTTACACGTTTCACGATATTCCCCCCTCTTTACCCTTATTTACCCTTCTTCCCCCCTCTTTACCCTTTCTTGTGCCTTTTAGCCCTTTAGCCTTCTTTAGCCCTTTTGAGCCTTTTTATTTTTCTGTTTCACGGTTCACGTTCCACAATATTTCTCTTCTTCTTTACTCACGCGGAATACCTTTCTACTTGACTTTTTTTATAAAGTAAATATCATTAAAGAAGATAGGAGATTAACTTGGCATTCAATTTTTCCAACATCATAAAGTCATTGCGGAGCCATTTTTTGAATGATGTGGCAATTGATTTGGGAACCTGCACAACCCTTATATATGTAAATGGACGGGGGATTGTCCTCAACGAACCAACGGTCGTGGCGATAGAGACAAAAACCAAAAAATGTTTGGCGGTCGGTGAAGAGGCGAAAAAGATGCTCGGCAAAACACCCGAAGAAATTAAGGCAATAAGACCAATGAAGGATGGCGTCATCGCGGATTTTGAAATGGTTGAACTTCTCTTAAGAACATTTATTGATAAAGTCCAGCAGAGAAAACTTTTTACACGACCCCGGGTAATTGTCTGCGTTCCATCTGGAATAACTGAAGTTGAAAAGAGGGCAGTGAGAGATTCAGTTGAGGCCGCTGGGGCAAGAGAGGTTTATCTGGTTTCTGAACCAATCGCTGCCGCGATCGGGATAAATCTTCCAATCCATCTGCCAACCGGCAATATGATAATTGATATTGGCGGTGGAACAACCGAAATCGCCGTGATTGCCCTTTCCGGTATCGTGACAAATATTTCAATCAGGGTGGCTGGCGATGAGATGGATGAAGCAATTGTGCAGTATATCAAAAAAACCTACAATTTGATAATTGGTGAGCAGACCGCTGAAGAGATTAAAATTGCAATCGGCAATGCCTTCCCGACCGAAGAAGAGAAGACCATTGAAGTTCGGGGCCGGGATTTGGTGCACGGAATTCCCAAAACGATAAAATTGACAAGCCACGAGGTGAGGGAGGCGATTCAGGAACCTCTTGCAATGATTGTTGATGCAGTCCGTCAGACCCTTGAAAAGACCCCGCCCGAACTTGCTGCGGATATTGTTCACTCTGGAATTTATATGGCAGGGGGCGGTTCACTGTTAAGAGGAATTGATACCCTGATTAGAGAGGAAACAAACCTCCCGGTTACGGTCGCTGAAGAACCAAATAAGGCGGTCGTCCTCGGGGCCGGGAAAATCCTTGAAGATACTACAAAATTTGAAAAAGTAATCTTTACATTGAAGAGAGAATAGTTGTCCAGAATTCAGTTATTTATATTTTTTGTCCTTTTTTCTACATCCCTGACCTTTATCATATCGGGAGAAAAGGTTGATTTTTTTATAAGCAAGAACCTTAGCCAAATTTTCTTATTTCCCCATAGATGTATCAGCAGTTATTTCCATTATCTACAAGTCTCACAGCAACATATTGAGGAACTTGAAAAAACCGTAGCGGAATTGCAACTAACAAATGAGGAATTGAAAAGTCACTTAAATATTGCCGAAGACAGCATTTTAATCCCCAATCTAAAATTGATGAAGGCAAATATAATTGGCCGTGACCCGATGAACTTCAATGGATTTTTGTATATTGATAAAGGAGAAAGGGATAATGTCTATATCAATCAGCCGGTTGTCATCGGGCATAGACTCGTCGGCAAGGTCAAATCTGTTTCTTCTAATATGAGTCTTGTTGAGACCTTTGAAAAACCCGGCTTTGCAATAAGCGGAATGGATGAAAAAACCAGAGTTTATGGGATTGTCAAGAATAATGGAAACCTGAAATTCAACTATGTAAAGATTGACGACGAAATAAATATCGGTGATACAATCATTACCTCGGGTTTGAGCGAAATCTTTCCTAAAGGAATTATGCTCGGTTCGGTGAAAGAGATAGAAATTGCTGATGACCATTTATTTAAAGAAGTAATAATCAAGCCCTTTGTGCAGATAAATCAAATCTCCTATGTCTATCTAATTTTCACAAAAAAAGACACACTCCCCGAATTGATAGAAAAGAGGCCAGGCATACCTGAAAAACTTAAGGAACTAAAGATGGTAATTCCGGCTTTAAGGAAGTAAAATAGAAAAATGAAGAGATATTTAGGCTACCTTCTACTTTTATACATCTTTATTCCCTTCAATCAAAAGATTGACATAATTTCAATTTTGATCTTCTTTGTAATACTCAATGAATCACCGGTCTTTTCTGTTGTCTTTTCGTTCTTCGCCGGACTTTTGCTTGACCTCTATTATCCTGTAGCACTTGGTATGAATGCGATGTTCCATACTATCCTTGCCCAGGGTTTAAGTTATGTAAAGAAATATCTTATTCAGGAACCCCTGCCAATTTTGATTATCTTTACAATATTTTATATCCTAAAAGTATTATTGACCTTCATCTTCGTGATATCCGAAATACATCTCGCCAAAATTCTTCTTACCATTTTTACTTTTCTTCCCATATTTATTATTTTAAACAAAATTTTTTACCGGGTATGGAGCAGGAGTTAAAAAGATACCGGGTATTTGAGGCAGGACTAATCCTCGCCTTTTCATTGATAATAATTTTTAGTTTCAAACTCCAGATTTTTGAAGGTAAGAAATATTACCGGCTCGCCGAGGAAAATAGAATTAAGAAGAAATATATAATGGCACCAAGGGGAAAAATTTTTGACAGGAATGGAAAAGAAATTGCCAATACAAGACCCGGGTTTTATGCATCCATAATCCCTGCCCTTATTGATTCTTTCACAATAGAAAAACTCGCACAAATTTTAAATATAGATAAGAGCAGAATAATCGCAAAGATTAACCTTGAGAAGAATCCCTATGTTTCACTGAAGATAGCCCACGATATTACAATTGCCCAGCTCTCTCTGCTTGAAGAAAGTATTGAAGAATTGAGAGGCATTGAAGTTGGTGTTGAACCATTGAGGAATTATCCATATAATGAATTATTTTCCCATGCCCTTGGTTATGTTGATGAAATAACAAAGGAAGAAATTAAAAATCTACCTTCATACAAGACTGGCGACTATATCGGAAGGAGTGGACTGGAAAAGGTTTATGAATCTCATCTAAAGGGCAAGGATGGTATTGAATACATTGAAGTGGATGTGCGGGGTAAAGAGGTCGGGAGATTGAGTGAATACCGACCCCTGCCGGTTGAACCAGGAAAGGACTTATGGACAACCCTTGACTTAGAATTGGCTGAATCCACTGCGGTGTTTATGAAGGAATATGAAAGGGGAGCTGCAGTAGCATTCAATCCCCAAAATGGAGAGGTCTATCTCCTTTTTTCCAAACCGGTGTTTGACCCAAATAAGTTTATTTCTGGTCTTAGTGATTCTGAATGGCAGGCCCTGAACAATCCAAAAGTCGCTCCCCTTTTAAATCGGGCAACGATGTCCTGCTATCCAATCGGTTCAACAATCAAACCGTTTATTGCCCTTGCGGCCCTTGATGCGAATTTAATTAAGGTCGAAAAAACTTTCTCGCCCTGTAAGGGTGTATACTATTTAGGGAAAAGGCCGTTCAGGTGCTGGAAAATCCACGGTCAACTTTCTCTGATTGATGCGATAATAAATTCCTGCGATATCTATTTTTATCAACTGGGCAGATTTATCGGAATAGATATAATTGCTGAATACTTAAACAAATTCGGTTTTGGTAAGGAAACCGGAATTGACCTGATTCCTGAAAATAGAGGAATTCTTCCGGACCGTAAGTGGTTTGAAAATAAATATGGTAAGAACTGGACCGAGGGGCATATCTTCAATTTAAGCATCGGTCAGGGTGATATTCTCGCCACTCCATTACAACTCGCCTGTGCATACTCGGTCTTTGCCAATGATGGCAAAATAGCAATACCGCATCTAACAAAGATAGACAGAAAGCAAAAGAGGGAGATTTTAATAGATAAAAAAGCGGTTGAAACTATAAAAAAGGCACTATCTGGTGTCGTTGCCCGTGGCACTGGAGTCCTTGCCCGGGTTTTGGATATCGAGATTTGTGGTAAGACCGGAACTGCAGAGAATCCTCACGGTGAAGACCACTCTATATTCGTGGGATTTGCCCCGGCACAAAATCCTGAAATTTTAGTCTGTGTGATAGTGGAAAATGCCGGACATGGTGGGAGTATCGCCGCACCAATTGCGGGAAAGATAATAAAGACTTTCCTGCTTAAGAATAAACTCATAACTGTCAAATGAAAAAGATTGATTATTCAATTCTAATGATTGCGATAATTCTCTCTGCAATCGGACTTTTAATGATATATTCCACCGGTGGGACGGGTTATTTTTTGAAACAATTTATCTGGCTGGGCATTACATTTATCATTACAATACTAATTTCTCAAATTCCTCCGCGCATCTGGATGAACTTTTCTCCATTTTTGTATGCAATCACGATACTCCTTCTCTTTGCGGTTCTCATCTTTTCTACCTCCTACCCTAAAAGATGGTTCAATCTTATGGGATTCTCTCTTCAACCATCGGAGTTTGCAAAATTAGGAACGGTCTTTATCCTTGGCTATCACCTTTCCCATAAAAAGAGGTTGGAAAATTTTAAAGATTTTTTGTTGCCCCTTTTAATGGTTCTGATTCCTGCGGGATTGGTCTTTCTTGAACCTGACTTTGGTGCAGCACAGATATTCATTCCAATTATGGTGGCAATGCTCTACTGGGCAGGAATGCCCGGGGAAAAGATTTTTATCTTCTTCTCCCCCCTTATTTCGGCAATCACAAGTTTTTCTATCTTCGTCTGGCTTGGATTCATTTCCCTCTTTGGTCTCTATTTATACCTTCGCAAGAGAACCAGTGATATTTTATATGGATTTATTGCCAACCCCCTGGTAGGTTTAATGACCCCGCTTATCTGGAATTCCCTGAAAGTTTATCAACAGAAGAGAATCATCTCATTTTTATCACCCTGGCTTGACCCGAAAGGAATGTCCTGGCAGATAATCCAATCAAAGATTGCCATTGGTTCGGGTAGAATCTTTGGGAAGGGTTTTTTGTCGGGCACACAAAAAAGGCTTGAATTCTTACCGGAGCGACATACCGACTTTATCTTTTCCTGTATTGGTGAGGAATTTGGATTTATCGCAATAGTAGTTATCTCTCTTCTCTATATATATTTATTTTACAAATTACTGAATCTTGCAAGGACTACCAAGAACCGTTTTGCAAGTCTCGTTACAATTGGATTTATGACCTGGTTTGCCTATCAATCTTTTATCAATATGGGAATGACAATTGGGATATTACCGGTAACCGGAGTTCCTCTACCGTTTATCAGTTACGGTGGCTCCGCACTTCTTGCCTGTTTTACTGCAATCGGCATTGTGCTTGCAATTTCAAAAACCAGATATGAATACTAACCCGCATTATTCATACTCATTGAGATTGCCGAAGGTGGACGAAACAATCTCATCTGTTCTTGTTTCGTGCTTAAAAAATAGCCCGGACCGGCGCCAAGATTGCGTGTGGGCGAAATTTAACAAAACTTGTATGAATAATGCAAGTTAACTATCAGCGGTTATTTGTCAAATAAAAATGAACAGACAATGTAATTGTTCACTTTATTGAGCATGAAAATATTAGCAAAAATGTCCGATAAATCGGACAACTTGCAGTCTGTCCAAATCCATCCTTTAATTAAAACCTTGACATCGCCCTTTTTTTGTGTAAAATTAGAATGTAAAAGGAGAACAATGAGAAATAAGACCATCATCTCTTTTCTTTTAATTTTATCTTTGAGTCCACTCTGGCCAATTGAACTGAACGAGGTTGTAGATAAAACATTGGAAAATTACCGGAATCTGAGAAGTTTCTACATTGAATTTACCCAGGAATTCTGTGAAAAGGCATCAGGAACCTGTCAGAGTTTTTCAGGCCGGATATATTTTCTTAAGCCCAATTACTTCAGAATGGAAATTGAAAATCCCAAACAAATTTATGTCGGCGACAGTATTTCCCTGTGGATATATCTTAAAGAAAAAAATAAAGTAATTCGTCAGCATCTGGGAAACGAGATTCCTTTTGCTGTGAATCCCGATATATTCCTTAAGGATTACCAGGAAAGATTCAATGCGGAATTAAAGACCAACCAATTTTATGAAATTATTCTCACCCCAAAGGAAGAAACCGAAATCTATGAAAGGATATCGGTGATTATCAATAAAGATAACTTTAAAATAACCGGTATTACGGTAATTGACGAAGCCGGAGCCGAAAACAAATTTTTCTTTAAGAATATCCAATTAAATAAAAAAATCTCTAAGAAGATTTTTGAATTCAATCCACCAAAAGGAGTGGAGGTAATTGAACAGTGAATTTTTAATGGATAATAAGTGTTTTGCCTGTGGTAATGAGAATCCAAACGGCTTGAAACTAAAAATTATTGAGACCCAGGACGGTGTGGAATCAATTATTAAGTTGCACCCAGAATTCCAGGGTTATTCTAATATTGCCCATGGCGGAATAATTGCCACAATCCTTGATGAAATGGCAGTATGGGCCGCCCATAAAAAGGGATATAAATCGGCAACTGCCGAGTTGAATGTTCGCATTAGAAAACCAATGCAGATTGGAATAGAATACCTTGCCCGGGGCTGGGTTGACAATGTTCGGCAGAAACTAATCCAGGCCGGCGCGGAGATAAAACAGAACGATAACGAAACAATAGTTGCAATAGCCCGAGTCAAGTTGATTAAAATTGATTAAAGTTCACCTTATTTCACTTGGTTGCCCGAAAAATTTGGTAGATTCTGAAAAGATACTGGGTTCAATCGGGGCATCGGGTGTTGCAATTACCCCCTCTGCACCAAAGAGTGATATCATAATCATCAATACCTGTGGTTTTATTAGACCGGCGGTCAAAGAAACTGAAGATGTAATAAAAAAGACAATCCAGCAATGTAGAAATAAAAAGATATATGTATATGGTTGTGGGGTAAATAGAATGAAAGAGAATCTCAAAAGTAAATTTCCCGAGATAAATAACTGGTTCAAATTAGAAGAGAAAGACCAACTGATTAAGTCCATCACAAATTCTAACAAAAAGAATTCCCGTCTGGTAAGCACCTGTGGCTATGCCTATTTAAAGATTGCAGACGGCTGTTCAAACAGGTGTTCATATTGCACAATTCCATCTATCAAGGGTGAACATAAAAGTTTTGATATGGAAGAGTTGATAAAAGAATCTCTTGAACTTGCAAAACTGGGGATTAGAGAAATCATTCTCATTGCCCAGGATACAACCAGATATGGAATTGATCTATACCACAAACCTATCCTTGTGCCTCTGGTCAGAGAAATCTCAAAACTCAAAGGGATTGAATGGATAAGAATTATGTATGCCCATCCTAAAGGGATAGATGATGAACTCATCGGCGAAATGGAAAGGAATAAAAAAATCTGTAAGTATCTTGACCTGCCAATTCAACATATAAATAACAGAATTTTGAATTTGATGAATCGTGGTTATAACCGAAAAGATGTTGAGGAGATTATTAAAAAATTGAAAAAGATTAAAAATTTCACATTGCGGACATCAGTTATTGTCGGATTCCCAACCGAGCAAGATAAAGAATTTGATGAGTTGTGCGATTTCTTAAAAACTGGATACTTTGACTGGGTTGGCGTCTTCCCCTTTTATTGTGAACCTGAGACCGAGGCAGGAAAGTTGCCGCAACTCCCTAAAGAAGTTATCAAAGCGAGATATAAAAGAGTTACCAAAATTCAGAAATCTCTGATCTGTTCAAAAAACAGAATAAGAGTTGGTAGTATTTACAAAACCCTTATCCATACTCACAATGGCCTTTTTTGGGGACATACTGAATTTTCCGCCCCGGCGATTGATGGTCAGGTGATTGTGAAAAATCAAAAACTCACCCCTGGTAATTTCTACAATCTTAAAATGATTAAAACCAAAGGAACTGACCTCTATGCCTAAAAATAGTCTCCTGTCGCTTTCTCTTTTTCTCTTTTGTCTTTTTCCCTTTTTATCCCTTTTCTCTCTTGACCTGCCCTTTGACCTCCACTGCTCTGCTCATCTGGGGCGGTTTCTTAACAGTGATACATCAAGATACTACATAGATTCCTCGGTGAATCTTTACTGCACAATGCTCAATCACAGAAATTTTAATTTCTTCATAAATTATCAGGATGACCTTGAGGTGAATGGCGGAAATGGCGTTTTCTTTGATCCCCGTTATGTCCATTACTACATCGCCGGTGGATTTGACTATTTTTTGTCCCTTTTCTTTTTTCGCCTCTCCTATATCCACGACTGCATTCACGACATTGATTTTCCTTCATCAGACAAACCAATCTTCAATAGATTCCGTCTCCAGTTTGGAGAAAAAGATTTCCATTATTCATTGAGGACAAAAACATCAAGGAAATTCTTATGGACATTCTATTCTACACTCTATGCCCACTGGCAATATCACGGCTGGGATATCAATGCAGGTGCTGACTACAATTATGATTTTGCCCTGCAATTAAGAATTAATTTTTTAAGTAAAAGTAATATGGGCAGTGAATTAAACCCTGAATTTCTTTTCATCAAAGGTAAAAACACCTGGTATCATCAACATTTCATTAAATTGTTGGTTTACTATAAAAATTTTTCTCATAACCGTCTCGGGGTCGGACTTTTATATAATATTACCAAAGACCCGATAAGGAGCCCGGATAAACTATGGCAATTTATAATCTTTTTTCAATCATAATAATTTTTGTAAACTCCTACGAACTATTCAGCATTGGATGTCAAAAGGAATTAACTGGTGACATCCCCGGGGCAATTGAATACTACAAAAGGGCATTGAGTCTTGATACAACAGCCTTTGAAATATACTATGCCCTTGCGAATGCCCATTACAAAATCCAGAAGATTGACCAGGGCATTGAATTTGCAAAAAGGGGATTGTGTTTTTCGCCGGACAATCTTAATTTATACACAATTCTTGCTGTGGGATACATTGGCAAAGGCGACCTCAAGGGGGCAATCAATTCATATCGAGATGCGTTAAAATATCACCCGGATAATCTTGAAATCTACCAGACAATCTCCATCCTTTATGAAGGTATTGGCGACCTGAAGACGGCAAAAGAAGTTCTCCTTGAAATTCCTGAGGAAAAAAAGACCTCAGAGATTTATACAAGATTGGGCACAATCTGCGGGAGAATGAATGACCACAATGGTGCAATTGGATATTATCAAAAGGCATTCACCATTGACACCACAAATAGTGTAGCATTAATTGGCATTGGGACGGGTTTTGATATTCTCGGAATAAAGGATTCAAGCATCTACTACTATGAGAAGGCAGCTCAATATGATACATCTCTTTCGGTAAGTAAACGGCTTATTGATTTATATATCGACACCGAACAGTATCAAAAGTTGATTAACACCGCCCGCCCGATAATAGCCCGGGACTACTATGAAAATAATGTCCGAAGGAGCCTTGGCTTTGCCCTATACAAAGTTGGCTTATTAGAAGAGGCATTGAGTGAATTTCTGATTGCGGAAGGAATAAATCCCCAGGATACATATTCAAAATTTTATATTGGCCGGATATATCTTGAACAGGGCAGATATGACGAGGCACAACAAAAACTTAATGAGGCAATAAGAATAAATCCGGATTTTGTGGAATTGTGGATTTACTCAGGATTTATTGCATTGAATAAAAGGGACTATAAGACTGCGAGGTACGCATTCACTGAAGCTGCCCACCGGAATGCCGATCTGGCACAGGTCTATTACCTTCTCGGGGTAATTGATGAAATGGAACAAAAATATGATAGGGCATATTTTTACTACAGAAAGTCACTATCTATTGAACCAAAGTCTCTTGCCAGCCTTACCGCACTGGCAAATCTCTGTGACCGTCTTGACCGAAAGGATGAGGCGCTTGCTTTGTTTGAAAAGGTGATTGAAATTGACACCACTGATGCAATTGCCCTCAACTATGTGGGCTATACCTATGCGGAAAGAGCCGAGAGTCTTGATTATGCCTTGAGACTGATAGAAAAGGCACTGGCGATTGAACCGAACAACGGTTATTTTGTGGATTCACGGGGCTGGGTATTTTACCAGTTAGAAAAATATGAAGAGGCACTGGCGGATTTGAAAAGGGCAAACGAACTGGTTGAAGATCCAGTGATACTGGAGCATCTCGGCGATGTGTATATGAAACTAAAAGATTTCAAAAAGGCAGTGGAAATATACAAAAGGGTTCTTGAACTCCAGCCTGATAACAAAGTGGTGAAGGAGAAAATCAGGCAGTTGGAGGAGAGGTGAATTATTCTTAAAAATCGCAAGAGAGAAAAATGGAACCATATAGAATAAAGGTGATTGAGCCCATTAGAAAAATAACAAAAAGAGAAAGAGAAAGGGCTTTAATTGCCGCCGACTACAATCTATTTTTAATTCCTGCCCGAGAGGTCTTTATTGATTTAATTTCAGACTCCGGAACCGGGGCAATGAGTGCCAGTGCCTGGGCTAAAATAATTGAGGCTGAAGAGGATTTCTGCGGTCAAAAATCAAATGCGGATTTTAAAAGGATTGCCCGTGAAATTACAAAATTTCCTTATATCCAGCCCGTGCATCAGGGGCGTGCTGCGGAGCGACTCCTATTCAGTCTCATTCTGAAAGCAAAGGATACGGTCCTCTCAAATACCCATTTTGAAACAACCCGTGCCAATATTGAAGAAATTGGTGCCACTGCAATTGACCTTCCTTCATTAAAACCACCCTATTGTGGAAATATTGACCTCAATCGGCTTGAAGAGATAATAAAGAAAAAAAGGGTAAGATTGATAATAATGACACTGACCAACAACATAAAGGGCGGTCAGCCTGTTTCCTTGGAAAATATCCGGGAGACTTACAAACTCTCAAGAAAAAATAACATCCTTCTGGTCTTTGATGCAAGCCGATTTGCAGATAATGCCTTTTTTATAAAAAAATACAGCGGGAACAAAAAATCAATCAAAGAAGTCTGTCAGGAAATGTTTCAGTTTTGTGACATAATTTATCTGAGCAATAAAAAGGATGGGCTGGTAAATATTGGAGGATTCATTGGCATAAAAGACAAAAATCTCTTTGAGAGATTAGAGGAAAAGATAATTGAGCAGGAGTCTTATCCGAGTTCCGGGGGACTTGCCTCAAGAGACCTCGCCGCAATGGCGGTGGGACTGAAAGAGGCACTTGACGAAGACTTCCTAAAATCACACATTGAGAAAGTGCATTTCCTTGGGAATGTATTAAAAGAAAACGGCGTAAAGGTATTTGAACCAATTGGTGGTCACGGAGTGGTTATACTCCCGAAAGAGAATTTCCCTTATGCCTCGTTTTCCCTCGGTGCCCAAATTTATCTTGAGACCGGAGTCCGGGGTGGTGTCTTTGGTGAAGAATACAGACTCGCACTACCAAGGCGGGTCTATACCATTGAACACTTAAAATTTGTTGGCGAATCAATTGCCGAGGTTTACAAAAAGAAATTGATGAGACTGCAGCCAATAAATAGACCATCCCGATTTTTCAACTTCTTTGCCCGATTCAAAAAGGAATAACCCGGGTTATTTGTAAAACAAAGATTTAAAACGCACCCTTGACAAACAACCTTTTTTATGTAAAATTTGGGCGGCAGCAATCAGGAGGTATCTTTGCAGGAGAGATTTACTGAAAGGGTAAGAAAAGTTTTGCATATTGCCCGGGAAGAGGCAATTAGATTTAGAAATAATTTCATCGGAACCGAACATCTCCTTCTGGCAATGATAAAGGAAGGCGAAGGTGTTGGCGCAATGGTCTTGATAAATTTAGGCGTGGAATTGGGTGAATTGCATAAGGCAATTGAAAATTCAATTCGGATTGGTTCGGGAGTAAAGATTGATGTCACACTGGGAAATGAAGCGAGGGTCTGTCTCAATTTTGCGATGGAAGAGGCAAAGAACCTTGGGCATTCCTATGTGGGAACCGAACACCTTCTTTTAGGGATAATCAGGACCGAAGGGAGTATTGGTGCCCAGATACTCGCCTCAATGGGAATTGAATATGAAATGGTGAAGAGCGAAATCATTCAATTATTGAGACCAGAGGGGGTTGCCGCGGGCAAAGGCAAGGGCAAACAGCGTGGTTCGGCATTAGACCTCTTTTCCCGTGACCTTACCAACCTTGCCCGGGAAGGGAAATTGGACCCGATCATTGGCCGGGAAAAGGAGATTGAAAGGGTAATCCAGATACTTTCCCGAAGAAAGAAGAATAATCCAGTCTTAATTGGTGAGGCTGGCGTTGGGAAAACAGCGATTGTTGAAGGACTTGCCCAGGACATTGTATCCGGTAATATTCCTGATTCATTGAAGAATAAAAGGGTAGTTGCCCTTGATATGGCATCAATCGTTGCTGGCACCAAGTATCGCGGACAATTTGAGGAAAGGCTAAAGGCAGTTATAAATGAAGTCACCCAGAATAAGGATGTCATCGTATTTATTGATGAATTGCACACAATCGTTGGGGCCGGCGCAGCAGAAGGTGCCCTTGACGCCTCAAATATGCTAAAACCAGCCCTTGCCCGGGGCGAACTTCAATGTATCGGAGCAACCACGCTTGAGGACTACCGTCGCTATATTGAAAAAAATGCTGCACTGGAAAGACGATTTCAACCAATCATTGTAAATCCACCCACCGTGGCAGAAACAGTCCGCATTCTTCAGGGTTTAAAACAGAAATATGAGGAGCACCATCAGGTAACTTACTCTGAAGAGGCATTAGAGGCTGCGGCCTATCTTTCTGACCGCTACATTACCGACCGTTTTCTCCCCGACAAGGCAATTGATGTAATAGACGAGGCCGGGGCAAAGGTGAAGTTGTCCAAGGTAACCAAGGACCCCAAAATTGCCGAACTTGAAAATAAACTTAAGGAAATAAAAAGAAAGAAAGAAAAAATGGTTGCCGAACAGAAATATGAAGAGGCGGCAAATTTGCATAAAGAAGAATTAAAAATTCAGGAACAATTAAAGAAAAAAATGGAAATGGTAAGTGATGTTTCAAAACCGGTGGTTACCGAGGAGGATGTTGCATTCGTCGTCTCAAGATGGACGGGAATTCCGGTCTCAAGAATCGAAGAAAAGGAATCAAAAAGACTTTTAAAAATGGAGGACGAACTCCGCAAGAAGATTGTTGGGCAGGATGAGGCGATAACCGCAATTGCCCGGGCAATAAGAAGGAGTCGGGCTGGTGTCAAGGACCCAAGACGACCAATCGGTTCATTCATATTTCTTGGTCCAACCGGGGTCGGCAAAACCGAACTTGCCCGCCGCCTCGCTGAATTTCTATTTAATGACATAAATTCCCTCATCACCCTTGATATGTCGGAATATATGGAGAAATTCAATGTCTCAAGATTGATTGGCGCACCTCCGGGATATGTGGGCTATGAGGAGGGAGGACAACTGACCGAAAAGGTGAGAAGAAAACCATATTCTGTCGTCCTCTTTGACGAAATTGAAAAGGCACACCCCGATGTCTTCAATATCCTTTTACAGATTCTTGAGGATGGACAATTGACCGATTCCTATGGCCGAAAAGTGGATTTTAAAAACACTGTAATAATAATGACCTCCAATATCGGAACTGCGGAGATAAAGCGGAACGACGGAATAGGATTTGCCAAGATTGACCAGGAAATCAGTTATGAAAAGATGAAGGCACGGCTAATGGAGGAGGTCAAGAAAATTTTCAACCCCGAATTTTTGAACCGAATTGATGAAATTATTGTATTCAGAGAATTGACAAAAGAAGATATGAAAAAGATTGTTGATATCCTGGTCAAGGAACTTGAAGAACGTCTGGACGAAAAGAAGATGGTTTTAGAACTTGATGAGGCAAGTAAAGAACTTCTTGTCGAACAGGGATTTGACCAGCAATTTGGTGCCCGGCCCTTAAAAAGAACGATCCGCCGTCTGATTGAGGACCCCCTTTCTGAAGAGATCCTTAAAGGGAATATAAAAGAAGGTAAACACATAAAACTTATCCGGGTTGGCGACCACCTTGAGTTTAAAACCAAATGACCATTTTTCTTTTTCTCTTTGGCCTTGTCATCAGCGATATTAAAGTAGAGGCCCGCACCACCGACCCGGATTTAATAATTGAATCAAGCGGACTGAAAATTGGTGAAGAATTCAAAGACAGAATGCTCGCTCAGGCAATCTTGAACCTGAATAAACTCAAACTCTTCAATCACATCAGTATTGATACATCAATAATTGCGGATGGAATATTTATCACAATAAAAGTTAATGAAGCACCATTTTTATCCGGCGAGGTTGAGTTTTCGGGCAACAAAAGTGTTAAAACTAAAGATTTAAAGAAAAAGATTGAATTGAAGTCCGGCCAGGTCCTGACCGACGATAAAATTTTTGAAGCAAAGAGAAAGATACTTGACTTTTATTCAGAAAAAAATTTTTACAATACCGAAGTTCAGGATAGTCTCATTCCTGATACACTCAATCGGGCAAAACTATTATTTATCATCAAAGAGGGAATAAACCTGCGGATTAAAAGAATCATAATTGAGGGGAATCATAGTTTTTCTGACAGCAAAATCAGACGCAAGATGCAAAATAAAGAAAAGGGATTTTTGCGCAGTGGCAAACTGGATAAGGAAAAGTTAAAAGAAGATATTGAAAGAATCAAAACATTTTATAAGGAAAATGGATTTCTTGATGTCGTGGTTGCGGAACCGAAGATTGAAATTAAGGAATCGGGAATCTATATCACAATCACAATCACGGAAAATAGAAGATACTACATCGGCGATGTAAAATTCTGTGGAAATGTTCTATTCACCACACCCCAGTTAATAAAAGTTTCAAAACTGAATACCGGTGATATTTACAATCTGACCCGGATTCAAAATATCCTGCAGAAGTATTATGAGATGTATTCGGATGAAGGTTATATATATTGTGCAATTGTCCCCGTGGAAAATGCCCGCGATTCTTTTATTGACCTTGAATTCAAAATCAGTGAGGGTAATCCGGCCAGTATCAACCGGGTAATAATCTCCGGCAATTACCGGACCAGAGAAAAGGTCATTAGAAGAGAAATATATACAATGCCGGGGCAGAGATTCCGTCGGTCTTTAGTCTTGAGGAGTATGAGAGAAATTTTTAATCTCGGTTTTTTTGAAGATATAAAACCCCAAACCGGAACTCCGGATGACAGTGGGAATATTGACCTGATTTATGCGGTCAAAGAGAAAGAGGGAGTGGGTTCGGTTGGAGCGGGTATGGCATATTCCGCCCAGGATAAATTGACGGGATATATAGAATTGACCCATCCCAACATGTTTGGCCGCGGACAGAAAATCTACACAAGATTTGAGATTGGTGGCCGGCTAACCAATATTCAATTGGGTTTTACCGAACCCTGGTTGTTTGATACCCGCACCACTGCTGGTTTTGATATTTACTACACAAATCGTTTCTGGGATTATTATACAAAAAGAGACCTGGGCAGCGCGGCCAATTTATCATTTCCTTTTTATCTGGATTATACAAGATTCAATTACACATTCCGGGTGGAAAGAACCCAGATCTTAAATATCTCAGAATCTTACCGACCCACCGGCACCTATGATTTGCGAAATGATACAATTCCCAAATGGACATTGGCAAACAACTATGGCATCACAAGGGATACCAGAGATTTTATCTTCAATCCCTCAAGTGGTTCTTACATCTCTTTGCAGTCGGAAATTGCCAAACCCTGGATATTCGCAAACATTGATTATAATCGTTTCACATTTGAAACAAGAATATATTTTCCGGTCTATTGGAAATTTGTCTTGATGGCACGGGTAAGGACGGGAATTGTAACAAGCGGGAAGGAAGTTCCAATATATAAAAGATTCTATGCGGGAGGAACGGGTGAGGACGGGGTAAGGGGTTATCCAGACCGCTCCCTGACGCCATCTGAAAATAATCTTGCCGTGGGGGGAAATGCAATACTCATAAACAACCTTGAATTCAAACTAAAACTGACCCAGAATTTGGCTTTCCTCCTTTTTTACGATATGGGTAACTCATTCACCTCCTATAAGGAAATAAACCCTTATGAACTCAAGCGGGGTGCAGGAATTGGAATAAGGCTTGAGATCCCAATGATGGGGGTTTTAGGGTTTGACCTCGGTTATGGATTTGACCGGGCAAGACCGGGTCTTGAGCCACATTTCCAGATAAATCCATTTGGAATGTTTTAAGGAGAAAGAAATGAAAATAAACTTTTCCCTTTCTTTTTTGATACTCTTTCTGCCCCTGATGGTTCTGGCCAAAGAGCAGAAAATTGGTTTTGTTGAATCAAACAGAATTTTCAATGAGTATCAGGCGACTGCCTCGGCTAACGCCCAGTTCAATGAATTTGTTGTAAACTGCCGCGATTCAGCGGCAAGTTTACAACAGGGCATCGCAAATTTAAAACAGGAACTTGAGGCCCAGAAACTCCTTCTCTCGGAAGAGGCGCGTCTGAAAAAATTGGACGAGATTGAAAATCTGACAAAAATCTATAATCAATATCTGCAAGAGGTCTTTGGCCCCGGTGGAAAAATTGAACAGAAAAATGACGAATTGATGGCACCTTTATTAAAAAAGATAAATGATGCGGTAGCAAAGATTGCGTCCCAGGAAGGTTTTTCAATGGTGATTGACCTTTCCGAAGGTATTTTTTATGCATCCCCTGAATTGAATATCACAGATTTGGTGATTAGTGAACTGAATCGCGAATATGGCACCACTGCCCAACCTCAGGAAGCGACAAAAAAATATATTGGAATTCTTCCCCTGCGTGAAGAAAATTCTGAGGCGGCAAATGCAAAACTTGGTGAGCAGAGTCAGGATATATTATACAATGGCTTAAGCACATTTTCTCAGTTATTCAAAATCATTGAAAAAAATACCATCCGAAGCGAATTCTACAACAGGAGTTGGAATACGACAATGGAAATTGATGACAAGCAAATATTTCAACTCGGCCATAAATTGCTCTGCAACTATCTCATAACCGGCCGGATAAAAAAAGTTGCGGTAAAAATTGAATATACACTAATCCTTAAGGATGTGGACAGAGAGACTGAAGTAACCAGAAGGACAAACAGCGTCACTGATGAGATAAGACTTTCTGAGGCGCTAAACAATGACCTCAGGTCAATACTTGATGAGATAAAAAAGAAAGAGTAGCACGTTCCGGGCTATTAAAAATTATTGACTTTTTTAATTTTTTGAGTATAATTTACACTTGAAAGGAGGTTCCGATGCCATATCTCATTGCCTTTTTGTTTACCTTATTGCCCCAGGATTATATAAACCTTTTGATGGAAGAAAAGTATGATGAGGCAAAAAAATATTGTGAAGCGATGGTTGCCAAATCAAAGGGTTATGAGTGGAAGATTGAACTTGGCGACCTTTATTTTGACAAATTATCAGACCTTGATAAGGCTGAGGAAATTTACCAGGGTATTATAAATGATTATCCCCAGAAAGATGGCTGGGTTTATTACCGGCTCGGTCTTGTCCTGGAATCAAAAGAGGATTATTTAAATTCTGCCAAGCAATATGAAATCGTTGCTACCCGTTTCAGGACCTCTCCCCTTGATTCATTTGCCCTCTGCGGGGTGGAGAGGTGTTTTAAAAAGAATTATCAGGATACAGTTGCTGTAGTTGATGGATATAAAATTACAAGACTGGAACTTGATGAAAAATTGACCAAGGCATCGCCCTTTGGTAAAAAGGATGAACATTCAGTCCTTGACCAGATGATTTTAGAAAGACTCCTCTATACCAATGCCCTGAAGTATAAAGTTCCCGAGATGGATGTTTATAAAGAAACAATCAACCGGAATAAAAATAATCTTCTCCTTGATGAAGTGCGTGCCGTGGATGTAATTGCCCGCTCAAAACCGACCGAAAAGGAAATGCGGGAATACTACAAAAAAAATAAGGAAACCTATAAAATTCCTGAAGAAATAAAGGGGAAGGAAATCATTGTTGAGGCAGAAAGCCTTGCCCAGTTTCTTTTTGACTCCTTATCAAAAGATATTTCAAGTTTTGATACCCTGGCAAAGTTGTATTCCACAGCGCCCACAAAGTCCTCAGGCGGAAATATGGGAATCGTCCACCGGGGAAGTAAACCGAAAGAGGTAGAAGATGTTCTATTCAGAACCCAACCGAATAAACTCACCGGTATAGTTAAATTTGAAAATAAGTTTGGGATATTCCTGGTTAGCGAACATAAACCAGAAAGATATCGCACCTATGAAGAGGTAAAAACCCAAATTGAATCCGGTGCCCAGGCGGAAAAGACGCAGAAGGTGGAGAAGGAATTCATAAACAGTCTCAAAAAGAATGCCCATATTGAAATCTTTGAAGACAGTATCACCTATGATACACTAACTCCGAAAGAAAGGATTGTCGCAAAGGTAAATGGCCGAACAATAAAATTGGGTGATGTGGAGAAGCGAAATAAGACCCAGCCGGTTTTTGGTCAGGTTGATTTGAGCAATCGTGAGAAGTTTAAAGAGTTATTAAACAATATGATTGAAGAAGACCTGAAACTGGAATGGGCTCAAAAGAATAAGTATTTTTTGAATGAGGGTTATATTACAAAATATCAGGAGGCAAGAAAAAGGGCACTGGAACAGGGGTTGTATACAAAGATTGTGATTGAATCGGTAGTCGTGGAATCTTCAGAGGTGAAGGATTATTACAAGGCACACCGGGAAGATTTAAAAATTCCTGAAACAGTGAGGGCAAAAGAAATTGTTGTCCGCTCAAAAGAACAGGCACAGAAGGTCAGAAATGAACTTGTCCGATTATACAGTAAAAACTCCTGTTTTTTACCATTCTTAAAATCGGTAAAGATCACCGATTATACAAAATTTGATTCCCTGGTCAAGGAATACTCTATCGCTTCAACCAAATCCCGAAATGGTGATGTGGGACTCTTGAAAAAGGGAATCAGACCAAAGGAATTTGAGGATGTTGCCTTCCGATTAAAACCCCATCAATTGAGCAGGGTCTTTCTGGTGGGAGATTCAAACTGGACAATCATCACGGTTACCGAACATAATCCAGCCACATACCGCCCGTATGAAGAGGTGAAGGCATCCATTGAAATGAATTTAAAAAGGGAGAAACAGCGGAAAGTGGCTGATGAATTTTTGGAAAAAATCAAAAAAGAGGCGAATATAAAAATTATGCTTCCTGAAGAGAAAAAAGAAGAAGAAAAACCGAAAGAGGAAAAGCCTCAAGAGTCGCCCATAAAAGAGAAAAAGGGATAATGCCCGAACTCAGAAAGGACCCCGTCGTCGGGCGCTGGGTCATCATTTCCACAGAGAGGGCAAAAAGACCCAAAGATTTCAAATTTGCCCCGGAGGAAAAACATATAAAGCCAGAAGAGTGCCCATTCTGTCCGGGCAATGAAAATGCAACACCAAAAGAGATATTTGCAATAAGAGATAATTCCCCACCAGACGCACCGGGCTGGTCTTTAAGGGTCATCCCCAATAAATTTCCGGCCCTTCGCATTGAGGGTGACCTTAATCGGCGGGGTGAGGGAATTTATGACCGGATGAATGGAATCGGTGCCCACGAAGTAATCATTGAAACTCCGGACCACCAACTTGACCTTGCTGACCTGCAAGATGAACAATTTTTTAATCTTGTCAATACCTATCGGTTGAGGGTCCTTGACCTTAAGAAAGACCCCCGGTTAAGATATGTGATGATTTTCAAAAACTTCGGCGTTGTCGCTGGTGCATCCTTAGAACATAGCCATTCCCAGTTGATCGCGACACCGGTGATTCCCAAAAGGGTGATTGAGGAGATGGATGGGGCAAAGAGATATTATGAATATCGCGACCGTTGCATATTTTGCGACATTATTGCCCAGGAGACAAAGGCATCAAAAAGGCTGGTCAATGAAAATAACTCATATATTGCGATATGTCCCTTTGCCCCAAGATTTCCATTTGAAATCTGGATAATCCCAAGAACCCATATCTCAAATTTTGAAGATACACCAGATAATGAACTGAAGGATCTGGCGAATATCCTGAAGGACTCCCTTTTAAGATTAAAAAAGGCTCTCAATACCCCACCCTACAATTTCGTCATCCATACTACACCAATTACCCTTAAGGGGATTGAATTCTATCACTATCATCTGGAAATCATTCCGGTGCTTACGAGAATTGCTGGTTTTGAATGGGGAACTGGATTTTATATCAATCCCACCGGTCCTGAGGAATCGGCGACCTATCTAAAAAATATTATGTAATTTTAATGAAAGTCGCCTTCGTCGCCTCCGAAGCAATTCCTTATGCAAAGACCGGTGGTCTGGCTGATGTGGTTGGAACCCTGCCTAAATTTCTTGAAAATCTTGGAATTGAGACGGCATTGATTATACCCCGATACCGGGAAATAAAAGGAGAAGAGGTTCTAAAATTTCAGGTTGAACTTTTGGGGATAAAAGAAATAAAGGTATTAAAAACCAATAATGCATATCTCATTGACTATCCGGAATTTTTTTTTCGTCCCGGACTTTATGGCACGCCATCCGGCGATTATCCTGATAACTTTGAAAGATTCACCCTTTTTTGTAAATCAGTAATAAAATTGCTTGAAGTCTTCAACTTTGATATAGTCCACTGTCACGACTGGCAGACCGGTCTCATTCCCCTATATCTAAAACGGGAAAACGCAAAATCAAAAATTGTCTTTACAATTCACAATCTCGGCTATCAGGGTAAATTCGGGGCTGAAAAGTTCAAACTCTTGGATATTGAACCAAGTTATTTCACTCCTGAGGGAATTGAATATTATGGTGATATAAATCTGCTTAAGGCAGGTATTTTATACAGTGATGCGGTCACCACAGTATCACCGACCTATGCAAATGAGATACAGAGCCCGGAACAAGGTTTTGGTCTTGATGGTGTCTTAAGAAAAGAAAATTACAAACTTTACGGAATTCTCAATGGGATTGATTACAGTATCTGGAATCCCGATACTGACAATCTGATTTATGAATCCTATAGGGACTTTAAGGGTAAGCAAAGGAATAAATTGGGCTTGACTGCTGAATGTCTGCTTGATTCAAAAAGACCACTCATTGGAATGGTTTCAAGGATTGCCGAGCAGAAAGGTTTTGATATCTTAATTAAGATTCTTGACGATATAATTGCGCTAAACTATAATTTTGTCTTTTTGGGATTGGGTGACGAAATCTACTCTGAAAAACTGAAGATTTTTGAAAAATCATACCCCAATCGGGTATTCATTAACATTAAATTTGATGAAACCTTTGCCCATAGAATATATGCCGGCAGTGATTTTTTTCTAATGCCCTCAAGATATGAACCCTGTGGCCTGGGACAGATGATAAGTTTAAGATATGGCACAGTGCCAATTGTCCACAGAACAGGAGGACTTGCGGATACAGTATTTCAGTTCAATCCCCTTGACCTTTCCGGGAATGGCTTCGTGTTTGAGGAATACTCACCCGAAGCACTCTTTGATGCCCTAAATAGGGCCTACGAAATATACTGTAATACAGAATTGTTTGGTGCTCTTTCAGAATCCTGTATGAAATATGACTTCTCCTGGAATCGCTCGGCAATTGAATATAAAAATTTATACGAAAAAATTACTATTAAATAAATTTGTTGACTTTTGCTGAGAATTAAATATAGTTAAGCATTGGAATTTCAATAATTCCAATACTTTGGATTCAAACGGATTAAAACAGAATAAATTTCCCCTCACCCCTGCCCTCTCCCTTTCCAAGGGAGAGGATTAGGGTGAGGGATGGGGGTTTCAGGGGGCATCCCCCTGATGTATCTTGAGGTATTGGAATTTCAATAATTCCTATCCGGAAAGATAAATGTAGTTGTCCGATTTATCGGACAATGCCCAATGAATTGGGCAACTACAATTTTGTATCCCCCTTTTGTAAAGGGGGAATAAGGGGAATTCAGGGGTTTTCAAGGGGAGAATCCCCTTGATGATATTCAGTTAAATAGTGAATATTGCCAAATTAGAAGGAGGCAAAATATGGCAATGCCAAAATCAGAATATATCTGGATGGATGGAAAGTTCGTAAAATGGGATGACGCAAAAATTCACATCTTATCACATGTGATTCATTATGGAACAGGGGTCTTTGAAGGTCTGAGGTGCTATGAGACCCCCCGCGGTTCTTTCCTTTTTCGGCTAAAGGAACATACTGAAAGACTCTTCAATTCAGCAAAGATTTATCGTATGGATATTCCCTATACAAAAGAAGAAATAAATAATGTAATAATTGAGTTGATAAAAAAGAATAACTTGAAATCTGCCTATGTCCGGCCGATTGTTTATCGTGGTTACAATGAACTCGGTGTAAATCCATTTCCCTGCCCGGTTTGTGTTGCAATCGCAACCTTACAATGGGGAAAATATCTTGGTCCCGATGCCCTGGAAAAGGGAATAGATGTAATGATTTCATCATGGAACAGAATGGCACCCAATACATTTCCCGCAATGGCAAAATGCAGTGCCAATTATATGAATTCCCAGTTGATAAAAATGGAAGCCATTATCTATGGATTTGTTGAAGGAATTGCCCTTGATAACACGGGATATGTAAGTGAAGGGTCGGGCGAAAACATCTTTGCGATAAAGAACGGCGTTGTCTATACGCCCCCTCTGCATGCCTGTATACTACCGGGAATTACAAGGGACACTGTCATTACAATCTGCAAAGACCTGGGAATTCCCATAATTCAGGAAATGCTCAACCGGGAATTTCTGTATCTCTCTGACGAGGTATTTTTTACCGGTTCTGCGGCCGAGGTAACTCCAATAAGGTCAATAGATAAAATTCCCATCGGAGAAGGTAAGGCCGGTCCAATAACATTAAAAATCCAGAAGTATTTCTTTGACATTATAGATGGAAAGGTAGAGGATAAACACCACTGGCTTACAAAAGTTGATTGAAATGAAGATTGCCATCGGTGCCGACCATCGGGGCTACAGGTTAATAAAAAAGATAAGAGAATATCTTGAAAGCAATTCTTTTGTCGTCTTTGATTATGGAACCGACTCAGCAGACCCCGTGGATTATCCCTTGATTGCATTCCAGGTCGCAATGGCGGTGAAAAAAAAGAAGGCACGATTTGGGATTGTTTCCTGCTTCAGCGGGCAGGGAATGGCAATAACTGCCAACAAAGTCAAAGGGATAAGGGCGGCTATCTGCACAGATAAAGAAGGCGCCTATTATGCCCGTGCCCATAATGATGCAAACATTCTCGTTCTTCCGGCACGGTCAATTAAGAATAAAAACCAATGGCGGCCGATACTGGAAACATTCTTTACGACAGAATTTGAAGGTGGAAGACACAGACGCCGACTGAATATTATAAAGAACTACGAGAAGAGAAAATCGTTTAAATAATTAAATGGCTAATTTCAATGCCTTCAGGATTATCATTTCAGTGCCTTCAGAGAAATGAAGATTCTTCCGGTAGCATTTGACTCCCTGGGTGCACGCAGTATGGCGACCTATGTGGAAACAAAGGATATCAGGGTATTTATTGATCCGGGAGTGAGACTCTCTCCTGACCGTTATTCCCTCCCTCCCCACCAGATTGAACTTAAAACCCTTGCTAAATTGTGGGAAGAGATCAAAAGATGGGTCTTGCTCTCTGATATCGTCATTGTCACCCATTATCATTACGACCATCATAATCCTGACGAACCCGAAATCTATGATAAAAAGGAACTCTTTATAAAAAACCCAAGAGAATTTATCAATGAAAGCCAGAGAAAGAGGGCTGAATACTTTCTCGCCCGTATTGAAGATTATGCGAGTTCTATCAATATTGCGGATGGCAAAAACATTACAATTGGCAGCACAAAAGTGACCTTTTCTGAACCTGTTTATCATGGAATATCCGGTAAACTCGGCTATGTAATTCTGGTCCTGATTGAAGAGGATTCAAAATTTCTCTTCAGTTCTGATGTCCAGGGACCCTTAAATGAAGAGGCAGTCAGGTTCATTATAAAAAACAATCCTAAAACGCTCTTTCTTGATGGTCCGCCAACCTATCTTTTGGGAACATACTATAAAAATGCGGAGATTGAGCGGGCGCTTGAAAATATAAAAACGATAATCAAAGAAACAGAGGTGGAAAATCTGGTAATTGACCATCACCTTCCCAGAGATTTAAACTGGTGCAATTATATAAATTTCATAAAGGACATAAAAGGCAAAACGATTGTCCAGACTGCCGCGCGTTTCAGAAACGAGGAAGAGAACCTCCTTGAGGCAAGAAGAAAGGACCTTTATGAAAAGAAATTGCCGGTTGTGGATAACTATGGATAACCTGTGGATAAGTATAATTGTTATATATCTTCCGAAATTTCAAGACTTTTGTGCTCTTTGCTGACAAGAAATTTATGGGTTTTCCACAACTTCTTCTAATTTCCACAAAAATTTTTTACAACCTTTTTAAAAGGAGAAAACAGAAATGGCTGTCAATCATAAAGAAACTGACATAGAAAAAATTCAGCATCTGAGTGAAGCATATAAAAAAATAACTGGGGAGGTCGGGAAATTAATAATCGGTCAAAAAGAGGTAATTGAACAGGTTCTTATCTCATTATTCTGTAATGGCCACTCATTGATTATCGGTGTTCCTGGACTTGCCAAGACTATGCTTGTTAATACAATTGCAAATATTGTGGAACTTGAATTTAATAGAATTCAATTTACCCCAGACCTTATGCCATCGGATATCACCGGAACCGAAGTGATAGAGGAAGACCTCTCAACTGGCAAAAGAAAATTCAGATTCGTAAAGGGGCCAATTTTTGCCAATGTAATCCTCGCTGATGAGATAAATCGCGCCCCACCAAAGACCCAGTCCGCCCTGCTTCAGGCAATGCAGGAATATAAAATCACCTATGCGGGTGAAACCTATCCATTGCCCAGGCCATTTTTCGTCCTGGCAACCCAGAACCCAATTGAGCAGGAAGGAACATATCCATTACCTGAGGCACAACTTGATAGATTTATGTTCACAATCAATATAACCTATCCCAGTTTCAGGGAAGAAATTGAAATTGTCAAGACAACCACCTCTGCATACCAGGCGGAATTGAAGAAGGTGATCGGTGCTGAAGAGTTTATAGAACTCCAGAAGACTATCCGGAGGATGCCGGTCAGCGATGAAATAATAGAAAGGTGTGTGAAACTGGTAAATCAAACAAGACCGGAAAATGTTGATGCACCTGAAATCGTGAAGAAATTTGTCGCCTGGGGTGCTGGACCAAGGGCATCCCAGTATCTAATCTTGGGGGCAAAGGCAAAAGCTGCCCTTGATGGTAGATACTCGCCCAACCTTGAGGATGTTCGTTATCTATGCCATCCGGTATTGCGCCATAGAATTATTACAAACTTTGCTGCGGAAGCGGAGGGAATAAGGTCAGATCAGATAATTGACGAACTTTTAAAAGATTTTTATTAGAAAAAGCAAATATAAGAAAGTTAATCCCGATTTACTATCTCATTTATTTCCTTTAAGTATTTTTTCACAAGTTCTTTATTGGACTGGGGAACACGGGCATAGATTGTATCAAACTGGTTGAAAGTCTGGGTTGCGGATTTCATTGCCTCAAGGGATGCCTTGATTGCAGACTTCTGAGATTCAGGAATCTTTGGGTCATTTAATAAAGCCTCCATCTTCTTAATCTCCGCCTCATTCTTTACCATTTCCTTTTTGGCTTCAACTTTAAGAGAATCTAACAATATCGCAGTATAGGCGAACATCGTCTTTCCATATGCAGGCCAGAACTCATTCCATCCCATTCCTGCCGCACGCAATTTAGAATCAAGTTGAACAATCTCTTTATTCAAAATACTCATCCCCCGGAAGGCGGAAACAATGTCGCCCGGTTGTGTCTCAAGATTGATTTCCTTTCCTTCTCTTTCCACAATCTCCACAAAAGTCGGGAATACCCTGAGAAAACGTTGAATTTCATTCTCAGTAAGTATGCCATAGGCAACATCCACACCGGTCTGGGGACCACCAACGGCCGGTCCCTGTGGTGCACCGCAGAAAATAAAAAACAAAAATATCACAAAAAATACCAATAAGATGCGCTTCATTTTGCCTCCTTTTTTCCTATCACTTTATTATTATATCCATACTATACGATAAGTCAATAGCAAAAATATTGACTATTCAAAGAATTTTTATATAATCTGATATGATAATTGATGCCCTTGACCTGAAACTATTAAGACACCTTGAGGCCCAGGGAACTGTACCGATAGACGATATTATAAATAAATTCCATACCCCAAAAGAAGAGATCTTCTTACGAATAAAAAACTTTGAGGACGAAGGACTTATCTTTAGATATGGAATAAAATTTTTTATTCCCCTGGTCACTGGTGGCAGATGGCTGCGGGGTTGCGCATTTGTTGATGCTGAGGGTGAAATTGACTTCTCAAATAGAATTCCCCTGCTTGAAGAGGTGATAGAGAACATTACAGTGCCTCAAGGTATAATGCCCAACAAATCCTTATTATTTTATGCCCGTGATTTAAAGGAATGCTACAAAATATTAAATCGCACCCCGGGAGTAAGATATGCAGAGATTTATAAAATTGGGGAATATGATATTCCATCTGACTATGAGTTATCTAAAGAGGAATGGCATTTAATCAGTCAAATCTTCAACTCAAATTTAAATTTTAAACGTATCATTGAATTAACCGTCAACCCGAAAAGCGATGACGATATTCGTCTCTCAAGAATGATATTGCACAAAGGCAACCGGCGCGGATTTATTTCCGTCATTCCGGAAATAAACTGGGGAATCATAAAAAACTTCACTCACATCCATATTGCAATCACAACAAAATTAACCGGTAAGAACTTAAAAAAATTATTAAAAAAAATTGGCTGCACCTCAAATATTCCGATTATCTTCAAAAAGCGTTACCTTCAAATTGAATCTGACCTCTGGGGTTTTTCTGATTTTCAGAATATTATATCCCTTTTAAAAAATGAAAACAAAATAATCCTTCACGGTTTTTCTCTTGCCTGCCGAAATAGAATATTTGATGAATGGATTAAGGAACTGGCATTGGAAAAGGCTCAATGAGGGTCGTTAAAATATTTCTAATCTTAATGTTTTTATTACTTCTTCCTTTCTGTAAGAAACAAAAACCGGTTAGGGAAGAAAAACCAGCCGAATATTCTATATTTAGGACAACGATAAAGAGGGGTGAAACAGTTGAAATTGCACTTAAGAATTTAACGAATGACCAGCAATTGACCACTTCAATATTAAACACCCTTAAAATTTTTGAATTCCCCTTCCGCCGATGCAAACCCGGTGATTCAATAATCGTCCTTAAAAAAAATGGCAATTTTGAAAAATTTACTTATTATCAGGGACCAACAGTAATCTACTACATTCTGAAAGATAATTCCCATCTTGTTGGGGCGATGAAACATCCATTTATTGAAAAGTCAATGGTAATCATTGCCGGGTCTATTCAATCCACACTTTATGAAAGTATGCTGAAAATAGGGGAAACCCCGGAACTTGTTTACAAATTCGCCGATATCTTTGCCTGGGAGATTGATTTTACCACTGAGACCCAGGAAGGCGACTCCTTCTTTGTCCTTGCTGAGAAGTCTTTTGCGGATTCCCAATTCATTGGCTACAAAAATATAAGTTTTGTGCGCTATAAGGGGATGGTGGGAGATTATTATGGAATATATTATAAAGACCCTGATGGTTATGACGATTTTTACAATAAAAAGGGGGAATCTTTAAGGAAGGCATTATTAAAGTCTCCATTAAAATATTCGCACATAAGTTCTTATTTTTCAAAAAGGAGATTCCATCCCATCTTAAAAATATGGCGTCCCCACCACGGACTTGATTATTCAGCACCAATCGGCACCCCGGTCTCTTCAATCGGTGATGGAGTGGTAACCTTTAAGGGATGGCGGGGTGGCTATGGCAACCTCGTGGAGATAAAGCACAAAAACAATTATAAGACAAGATATGGACACCTCTCAAGATTCGCTTGGGGTCTTTATCAGGGCAAACATGTGAAGATGGGTGAATTGATTGGCTATGTTGGGTCAACCGGGCTTTCCACCGGTCCCCATCTCCATTTTGAACTGCACAAGAATGGGGTGCCGATAAATCCATTAACCGTAAAACTTCCCAGGGCACCCTCAGTAAAAGAGAAATACCTGGCACTTTTTGAGCAAACGCGCGATTCTTTACTAACTCTCTGCTTGAACAAACAATCGGAGATTAGAAGTGACTCAACAAAAATCATTAAAAAATAATTCTAAATTTGGGGAGGGACAGGGCTTGTCTCTGTCCGATAGAGGTTTTTCAAGGGGAGCATCCTCTTGATGTGTCGAAATTTAAGAAGAATAAATGATAAAGACTCTACTTTAAAGCCATTGGCGAGGCAATTTGGTTTTACGATTGATCATCTTTTAGGAATTTAGGTGTTTAGGTGTTTAGGTATTTAGGTATTTAGGTATTTGATATATCCAAGGAGGTCTGATGCCGATTCACTTAAGGGCAAATAAAGGAGATTATGCCGATACAGTTCTGGTTGTCGGTGACCCAGGACGGGCTGAAAGAATAGGTGAGAGATTAGAGAATTGCAGGTGTGTAAATAAAAATAGAGGACTTTTAGGATTCACTGGATTCTACAAAAAAAATAAAATATCAGTCCAGACTACCGGTATGGGCTGTCCCTCAGCGGCGATTGTGGTTGAGGAATTGATTCAACTCGGTATAAAAAGAGTAATTCGCATCGGAACCTGCGGCGGAATTGCTGAGCATATAAACACCCTTGATATTATTGGCGCAATGACTTCAGCACCCTATGACGGAACTACTCGTTCTTATCTCAATGGTGAACCAGGGGCACCCTATGCGACCTTTGAAATCCTGAAGTGCGCCGCTGAAATTGCTCAAAAGATGGGAATGAAGATCAATTTTGGTGGAATTGCCAGCGTTGATGTCTTCTATTCTCCAGACCCGGAGTATGTGCCAAAACTTAGAAAAAAGGGTATCCTTGCCGTAGAGATGGAAACGAGTCTAATCTATTACCTTGCCAATCGTAACAAACTTGAGACTGCCTCATTTCTCTTAGTCTCTGATGTCGTAGGCAGGGGTGAAGAGTTTACAAAATTCGTAAGCGATGAGGAACTGAAAGTGGGTATGGAAAATTTAATCAGTCTTGTTTTGGATGTGTGTGTCATATTAAATAAGGAGTGACAATGGAAAAATGGTGCTGTAGTATTTGTGGATATATATATAATCCAGAGATTGGTGACCCGGAATCGGGTATTGGACCCGGGGTCCTGTTTGAAGAACTACCCGATTCCTGGGGATGTCCTGAATGCGGGGCTGAGAAGAGTCTTTTTGAGCCTTATCAGGGTGAAGACGAATTCTCTTCCTACTGAAAGTTAAAAGGTGAAAAGAAGCATTGATTTGCTCCTCCTCATTATCTGGATAATAGTGATCTTCATCCTTACTGGCTTGCCTGGATTAGAATCACCAAAGATAAGGGAATTTCCAATTGATAAATTCTATCACTTTTTGCTCTTTTTCATCTATGGAATCCTCGGCATAAGGCTGATGCCCTTGGTTTTCTATTTTTTCTCCGGTTTACTTATTGTGGTTTCCGCTGAGGTTCAGCAAATTTTCATTCCGGGGAGAAGTTTTGAAATTCCGGATATGGTAAGTGGAGCAGTTGGGCTCATAGTGGTATACCTGATTTATCAGAGAAAACATCGGCAAAAAATATGAAGTATCAGAGACCAAAAGGAACCAGGGACATCTGGGACCTGGAACTTAAAAGAATTGAAGCAGTCAAGCAAAAGGCACGCGCCTTCTTTGGTCAAAATGGTTTCTGTGAAATAAAAACGCCCACATTTGAGGCGATTGAACTCTTTACCCGCTCAATCGGTGAACATACCGATATTGTAGAAAAAGAGATGTACACATTTGAACACGATAAGAAAATCTATGCCTTAAAACCTGAAGGAACAGCACCGGTTTTGCGGGCAGTGATTGAAAATAGAATAAAAACCCCGGCACGGCTCCTTTATATTGGACAGATGTTTCGTAAAGAAAAACCACAAAAGGGGAGATACCGTGAGTTTTTGCAAATCGGGATAGAATTATTGGGTGAATCAGAACCATTTTTTGATGCTGAGATTATTGACCTTGGAAATAGATTCCTGAAGCAAATTGGCGCAAAGGAATTTTCCATTGAAATTAACTCAATAGGTTGCCCGAAATGCCGAATGGAATACAAAGGTATTTTAACTGACTTTCTGAAGGACAAAATAGATAATCTCTGCCCTGATTGCCAGCGAAGATTTGAGAAAAATTTTTTGAGAATCTTTGACTGCAAAAACGAAATTTGTGAGGCAATCTACAATGGGGCACCCAAAATCACTGACCATTTATGCCCGGAATGTGGTTCGCATTATAATAAAACAAAGGAATTTTTAAAAAAATTTGATATTGAATATCAGGAAAATAAAAAACTTGTGCGCGGGCTTGACTATTACACAAGGACCGTCTTTGAATTCAAATTAAAGGGGCTTGGTGCCCAGAGCACAGTTATTGCTGGTGGAAGATATGACCTGTTAATGAAAGAACTGGGTGGAGATGACCTCCCCTGCATTGGATGGGCAATGGGTGTTGAGAGAATGCTCCTCGCCCTGTCCGAAGATTCTTTAGAAATTAAAAAGACTGATACATATTTTGTCGCAGTTATGGGTGAAGATTTCTTTGATGAATTGGTGAAATTGAGAAAAATCATCACCGCCTCAGGAAAAATCTGTATTGTCGGCAATCCCCTTGATTCAATTAAAAACCAATTGAAGGATGCCAATCATTACAAAGCGGATTATACTATTATTTACGGCACAGACGAAGCAAATCAGGGTGTTTATACAATAAAAGATATGAGAAGCGGTGAACAGAAAAAAATCCCTAAGGATGAATTGCCAAAAGTTTTAACCCCCTCCCCCACTTCGTAAGTGGAGATGAACCAGATATAGAAGGCAATTAAAGACGCAAGGACTCAAGAAGGCTAAAGAACAACAAGAAAGGGTAAAGAAGGGTAAAAAGGGGTAAAGAGGGGGGATATCGTGAAACGTGTAATGTGAACCGTGAAACGAAAATAGAAAAGGGCAAAAAGGTTCAAATGTTCTTGCTACTTGCTACTCTCTACTTGCTACTAAAGATAGAGGGGTAAAGAAGGGAAAATTCGTGGAACGTTTACCGTGAACCGTGAAATGGGGAAAAAAAAGAATATATGAAGGATTATGAAAGAAGATAGAGAACATTTGCAGTATCATCCCGACAAGGAAGTCGGGATTTGTAGGAGATGCAGTATCGTCCGCCACTTTACTTGACGGACTTGTTGCCCTGCTTCGCAAAACAAAGAGGTCAAGATGGGTAGGATTATTTTTTGAAGTATAGGAATTTGAAAAATTCCTATACTTATAATAATGAATTCTTTCATTATAGAAAAAAACGGCAACAAGATATTCAGGACAAACAATATGCAATTAGGTATCAGCGATACTATAGGGTTTATTGGACAGCGGGGGTTTTCAGGGGGTATCCCCCTGAATATCTTGTGTACCATACTCATTGCGGGGCTATGTTTTGGGCAGTTTATCAAGCCTGAAATACCCCCTTGCCATACCGAACCTTTTCTTACACAATGTCACCCTGAACTTGTTTCAGGGTCTGATATTGGGCAATATGTGAAGCCCTTAAGCCGGTGGGATAGATTCACGATGTTCAATCTTCAGGCACAAACTCCACAATTCTTTAATACAATCTTGATGATGCAGACCGAAGGCGAAAGTCTTAAACCGAAGACACCTTTCTGGAAACAAACAGGGATATATGGATTAGAGTTTGTAGGAGCAAGTGCGGTGAGTTGGCTATCATTTTATTACTGTGGCAGAATTTGGGCAAATCCTGAGGCGGCTGAAGGACATCCCGAGTATTTTGTGTT